>Ga0115012_10000895_pt1 | contig 17001 bp, 6 predicted proteins | sample TroAtlMetagenome_FD_88706 | JGI IMG/M metagenome (GOLD analysis project Ga0115012, IMG submission 88706) | Marine eukaryotic phytoplankton communities from Atlantic Ocean - Tropical Atlantic ANT10 Metagenome | ecosystem: Environmental > Aquatic > Marine > Oceanic | place: Tropical Atlantic Ocean...
AAAGATCTAGCAGATGTTGAGTTCTGTGTAGTCTGGAATGTTAGATTACCATCTCCAGTCTTGTCTAAAGTTTGTGCAACCGCCCCATCGAGGGTAATGTCTGGGTCACTTATGTATGTTCTAACATTAATATCAACCTCTCCAGCACTACTGTCACCAGTATTATTAGCACCAAACAGAAGATTACCACTTGTATCATTAACCTTTATATAATTTAAATAATTAAATCCTCTATAACCAGTTGTTGCTGTGAGTTCCTGATCTAGTTCAAAGTTCTCTACAGTATTTCCATCAGCAAAACCGATACGTCTATTTTGTAGTTGAGTATTATCAACACCACTAGCAGAAATAGTAACATGACCTGCTGCAGATACGTCAAAATCTTCTTGTGCGAATGACGCTAATCCTTTTTGTTTAGTTGTAACTGCACCAAGATATCTCCATGATCCAGCATCAGTAGCATCTGAATGAGTTGGAGCACCAGCACCAGCAGCAATACCTGCTATTGCTTGATAAAGTTTTGATGCATTAGTAATTTTATCATCACGAACATATGTAGTACCTGCAGCATATGCAAGTGCATCTGTTCCTTCTACAGCAGTTGCAATTGGTAATGTTGCTGAGGCAGTTAATCTACCATAGTCATCAACTGTATAATTTGTAGCGTTAACAGTTTGTGAACCAGCAGCAGAAGTTAATGATGCTGCGTTATATTCTGCACCAGTAACAGCAGTTGTGATAAGATCAATTGTTGGGTTTCCAGAAAGACCACTACCATCGGAAATGGCAATTCTTGTAGCAGTACCAGCAATTGCTCTAGTTGCCATAGTACCAGTACTAGTCCTAGATATCAAACCAGTACTAGTAAGACCTGCAACAGCAACAAGGTCTAAGTCATAAGGTTGTGCAGATGAACCTTCTACAGTTCCATTAAGTCCATAATCTGCAAGAGTTGTTGGGTTTGTAGCATTAGTAATTCTACCTTTAGCATCTACAGTAACCTTAGTATATGTACCTGTAGGTGTTGATGTACCATCATAATGAGGTAGTGTTGATACTAAACCTAATCCTGTGTTTAATGTTAGGTTTGCAGAACCATCGAATACACCAGATGATTGTACATCCCCAGAGAGTTGAATTTGTCTAGTTGAAGCAAGACGAGTAGCAGTTGAAGCGTTACCAATTAAAGTTGACGTTATAGTACCAGCAGCGAAATTACCATCCGCATCTCTCTGTACTAAAGTATTTGCAGTATTAGACGTTGATTCGACAGGTCTCTCGTACCTCAAAGAGTTCCACGCTGAAACGCCATCTCCTATTTTAAATCGACCAGTGTCTAATTCTATCCCTAATTCACCTTGAGCAAGTGTTGGGTTGGAGTTTGCCCATTCCTGAGCACCACCTCTTCTTAACTGTATTCTATTTGCCATTTTATTGGAACAACTCTATAAAACATGCTTCCCAGTTATTTATGTCATTAAAAAGGGGGAACTTAATCCCCCTTTAATTATTCTTCAGTTGTAAGGTTGTCTACCGTTTCTTCAGGTGGATTGTAATAAGTCAATGCTTCTATAGCACCTTGTAATTTAAGTGCTACAATTTCATTCTCTTTAATCTTATCTGATAGTTGCTTATTTTCATTAAGGATATTTTTTAACCTATCTTGAAAACTCTTAAGCATCTCATCTTGAGATACCTTTTCTACAGGAGTTCCTGTTTCAGAAACTGGTGTAGTAGGTACATTAGGTGTACTAGGTGTATCAGGTGCATCAATAGATGCAGTAGTTGTTGGCATAATTAAGTCCTTTCTTTGTTAGCTAACTGGGTTAAGAGGGCTTTTATCTCACCCATATCTGATTTTAACTCAGAAACATCATTTTGTAAAGCTTGATATTCCATTTCTTTAGTCTGTTCTGCCTTATACATCTTCATATATTTTTCATATGCCTTAGTATCGGCAGATTGTATAGCACCAGTGGTGGTGTCTTTCCACCACCCATCATGGTCCTCAATCGGTTGTTTCATTAGATAGCAAGTGCAATCGCTCTTAGGTCACTTATTCTTGGGATAGATGCTTGGTTAGCAGAAACAAACAATACCTTGATTTGATATTGTGTGAAGTCTAATCCAGAAACCTCATAATCATATTCTCTATACTCTTCCAATTCTGTTGTGTTTGGAATAGTTGCATCGGAAGTTGGGAAGAACTCAAATCCATATTTCTCAATGGAGTCAGTTGATCCAGATGGCAACACTCTATATAGAGGTTTGATAAATGTGTCTGGTGGACGGTATCCCGAAAATATTAGTTTGATAGATGAAGATGGATTTGTTAGATCAGCAATCTTAGTTATATAAGCAGCTTCATGCTCATCACCAACTGGTAACTTAGCAGAATCTACATTACTTGGATTATTAATCCTATTAGATGTCAAGATAATAGACATTCTATCAGTATCAATAATTGGTGAAACGTTGCTATCAGTACTTGTTAGTGTTAAATCTAATCTAAATGATTTCGCACCACCCAATTCTGTTGATTCATTAATATTTGAACAAATCAATTGAGGTTCTAGGAACTCATTACTACGATTAATCAGAACATCATAGAACTTACCATTATTACTGAATGAATTCTGACTTAGAGAAACGCCATTATTAATAGAAGTTCCACTAATTGTATTGACCCTACCTGTCATATCTGTATTAGGTAATAGAACCTTTTGAACAGAAGGTGTTACAAGTTCATACTGTATATTTTGAGAAGCAAGTATAGAAGATCCACCTGACTTAATTCCTTGTATAGCAATAGAAGTCGTTACTAGATCATATGAATCTAGAGTTGGTGACTGTAATGCTGTATGTGTCTTATTAAGTTCTGTCAATGGTATACCATCTAAGTTGTAACATTCAACAACAGATTCATCTGCTTGTGTTACAGCAGTTCCTGATACACCTCTTTCATAAACAGTAATTGTCTTACCATCTCCACTAATGGCACTGTAAGACATAATCTCATCATTGATCTTAAGGTATCCAACGTTAGATGCACTAATTGCAGTTCCATTGATAATCTTATGGAACGCACTAGCATCATTAACCTGTAAACTGGTGTCACCTGCAGCAATTGCAGATGTCAAATAAGTTGGTGTAACTTCAGATTCTATACCAGAGATGATAACATTGTTATCTAAATCATGCATAGCATGGTTAGAATGGAATACTCTAATCTTTCTTTGAGAACTTGTATATGTTGGTGAAGTTCCTACGAAAGCATCAGCAACTGCAGATGCAACTATAGTATCACCAGTATAAGTTACTGCGTTAACAGTTGCAGTTTTTGAGGATAGAGAACCAGTAATAGTTTCAGTAGATGCAGTAAAGTCAGTAGAAACATACTTAAGTGTAAGTGTATTTGTACCAGCAGTCCAAGTAACAACTTCTGCAGTAGGAGCAGTAGCTGAGTTACCAGTGATCGTTTCTCCAACCGTGAAGTCACCTGATGCACCAGTTACTGTCATAGTAGCAAGTGCTTTAGATGAAACAACTCTATTGGAAATAACACCACCAGTATTAGAACCAGCAGCCCAAGTACCTGAAATATCATTAATAGTTAAGAGAACTGCAGATCCACTAGATCCAACTGAAGTAATTGTACCTTCAGCATTAGTAGTCTTCTGATAAAGTCTAGCTCCAACTGTATAAGGAAGGTTGTTAGCATTCATTACCAACTGCAATTCTGGTTGGAATGTTTGTATAGCATCCGTTTGAAGAACTACTTGTCCTCCATTACCCCTATCTAATGCAGCATTGTTTAGAACTAATTGTGAATTAACACCAGTATTAAAGACTGCTCTGTTAACAATAAACTTCATGTCCTCATACTGGTCAGCAGTCCATGTTGATGCGTTTTGTGACTTGAATAAGACACCTGCATATGGTTGCTCAGATATAGTCCTGTCTCCAGTAATATCCAATTCACCCATCCTAGAGATCCAAACTTGATAAGAGTTAGAGTCTGATAAGAGAACGAAACAATGTTCTTGAGACTGTGGTATATAAACTGGTGCTTGGAAGGTAAACTTCGTAGCAATAGCACCTGTCTCAGAAATCTGAATATTATCAGGGTTTAATGTAGTATCAGAGAATGGTAAAATTGATGTAGTTGGATATCCATTTTCCATAGAACGTATCTGCATGGAAATAGGAATATTAGCATCCTTAGCATTAAAGTAAACATCAACTGAGGTTATATACGAACCACCTTCCTCATCAATAATAAATGACTGTGCAAGAGGGTCATACCAACCAACCTGACGTGTTTCTGTTCTAACTGTATTTCTACTTTCAGTTTGAGTTACAGTGTCAGTAACAACATCAGCATTTCTTACAGCAAGTATATTTTCTTGAATAGTTTCAAGTGTACCTGTTGCTTGATAATCTGCTTGTGCAGATGATGAAACAGTTCCTGCTGTTCTAGAATCTGTAGCACTTGTTGTAAATCTAAGAACTCTAGTACCAGTTGCCCAACGTGGGTTTGTATCTACATTTGCTGGTGGAATGAATAGAGAACCTCTATATTGTCCTCTTCTGTCAGTAATAAATCTACGATCTTTAACTACTGCTCTAGCACCAGAAGTACCTAATAATACTTCACCAACTTGAACATTACCATAATAAGTACCTGTTGCTTGTGCAGCAAGTGATACAGTATCAATATTCAAGAATGCTGTAGTAGAAGAATAAGAACTTGCTAATTCAGTATCATCATATGGATTAAATTTATAGTAGTCATCAGGGGCTGCAACTTTTAATTTACATCCACTAGTAAGACCTGTTACTGTTTCACCAACAACAAATGGTGTTGAGTTTGTTCTAGCATCAGTTGTACTATCCTTAATGAGTTCAATAATCTTGGGTGTGAAGTAGTCATCAACTCCTTGCCCATCAAAGAATGAGAAGAATGATGTTCTAGGCTTCATACGTACAACACTAACATCTACGTTTCTGGAACGTATCCAAGGTGTAGATGTTCTAGAAACGACTGTATCACCTTGAGAAATTCTATCAATTCTAGGTACAACTCTTGTTCTAACACCAGCTCTTGTTTGTCTAGAAGGTACAGTTACTCTTGTAGTTTCATCAATAGCAAGTCCACCACCCCAATCACTACGTCTACTGGTATGTCTTCTTCCTAATGATTCTCTTGTCGCTGATCCTGTCCATGTAGTTTCCCATGAACCCCACTGAGTTCCAGCAAATCCATTTTGATCTGCATTTAATCTTTCTGTTGTATCTCTAAAATCACCTTCTATACTTTGAACAGCCTCAGGTAATCTATTAGTATCAACCCAGTCATCTGATGCTGGAGTTAAATCAATACGTCCAATGTATGTAAAGACGTTAAATGGGTTAACATTTTCAGTCCTAGATGCATATGGTTGTGTTATTAATGCTTCTTCTGTATATGGAAGAGTAACAACGGGACCAGTCTTTTGATAATTTTGAGATAATGTTTCATTAATAATCAATGAAACGTTTGTTGTAAAGTGAGATGGACGTGCAACACCTTCTCTAAAGTCTAGAGATGCACCCCAATCTTCTGATTTAAGATTTGATTTTGAATGATCTGTAAAATCATCTACAAGGAAACCATTCTTCAAACGGTTTTTACCAGAAGCATCAGTAACTTCAATGTTGAAAGTATCTGTCTCCAACATATTGAGAGATGTGAAATATTCAACTTGATCAAGACGTTTTTCAAGAGCACCAATGTCTCTCATAGTAAATCTCTTATGATCAGATTTAACTATAGATACATCCTTATTTGGATTAAATCCATATGGTGCATGAGTTAATATTCCTAAGAGCATACCATCATTAAGGTTATCTGGTTCTGAAGGATCTTCAGAAGACTTACCTTTAATGATTTGGAATTTACCATTAGGTAGTAGATATAGTTTATCAATTCTAGCAAGATACCAATCAAAGTCACACTTAAAGTTGCTATTAAGTTTTGGTATATCAAATAATGTGGCAGAAGGAGTACCTGAAGTTGGGAATACTCTTGACTTAAAGTCGAACGTAGAACAGTTTACATATGCTGGTGAAGCAACAGTTCCTGTTCCAGTATATAAGTTCTTGACACCTGGACGGAAGTCCAAGAAGTCAGGCATAAACCTATTCTCAAATATATTAATATTCTTATAATCAGTTTCTAAGTAAGACTGACCACCAAAGTAATCTCCAGTAGCAGAATGACTGTAGTAATCTACGACAATTTTTAACTTTCTAATTGGTTGAACAAATCCTTTCTTTCTAGTTAATCTAGCACAAGTATACATGAATGGTGTTTGACCATTATCTACAATATAACGATCCGTAATTACTTTAGATCCGTCTACAACAGATCCAACAGAATCATTAATAATTCCACTAATAGCAGCACCTGAAGTATTGAAACCATTAACAGTTTCACCAGATGTGAATTTACCAGATAAGTAAACAATTGTTAGTTTTAAAGTACTTGAGTTGAAATCAACTACGGTTGCCCGTGCTTTAGAAGTTCTACCCGTTACAACTGTTCCTACAGAAAAGAATGTAGGTTCAACTAAAGTAATAGATGGTATTACTGGATCACTATCATCTAATGATTCATATACAGCATGAACTTTATAAGAATCTACTAGACCAAGAGATATATCCTTATCTTGTATTCTTGTTCCGTATAAGTTTGAATATGTTAAACCGTAATTTATCTTATCTAAATTCTTAGTAGTCTTATTGACTTTTAAGATAAACATTTTCTGTAACGCCTTTGTCTTTCTCTGCGTTACGTTCTTAGAAATCGTTGCTGTTACCTTAACAGATGATATATTTGTTAGGTTATCTACCTGAATAGTAGTTCTTTCAGAAGATGTGAAAGAAGTATATCCTAAAGCACCAGAGTTTGCTATATCAATAGGTATTTGATCACCAACAGGATAAGTACCGTTAGTACTACCGAGTACAGTAATAGTATAATTCTGATCTGTTATTGGTTCAAACTGCTCATTTTCAGGAAGGGTTATGGAGATAGAACTTGATGCAACAGTTTGAGCATCAAAGGTTCTTCTACAAACCATAGATTCATCAGAAATACTCTTAACATATGGTTTAGTTAGAGGACTGAATAGATCTGCATTTTCAGTTTGATTTAATTTAGATCTATATCTCACCATTACAGTATAAGTTCCTGCAGTAGGAGCAGCACCACCAGCACCAGGAGTAACATTAACAGTTTGAGCTTGATAGTTGAATATTGTAGATATGTTTGAAGATGCTAAGTTAGTAGGATCTACAAAATCAACATCAACATACTTAGTCTCAGAGAAGTAAATTCTATCACCTGGTCTTAAATCAGATGCAAAATTAGAATTTAAACCAGTAATCTTTTCAGAACCACCAGTCGCATCATAGGTAAATGTAGCACCTTGAAGGAATAATGCATCTTCCAAACGAACATCACAAGTAAATTCTACAGCAGTAGTACCTTCATCTTTACCAACAATCTGTCTGGTATCTGAATATTTGTATGTGTGGACATTAGTAATTGTATCTAATTGTTCACCATCTAAAAGTAAATATTCACCAGTAGCAAATGTTCCTTCTACTTGATACAATTTTATATGAGTTGCTGCAGTTACAGCATCAATTAAATAACCTCTTGCACCAGTTGTTCCACCAACAACTATTGATCCTTGAGCAATAGTCTTAGCAGAATTCAACTGAACTGTAGTTACCATCTGTACATCAAACAGATTTAATTTATATCTGTCATCAGTATTACCAAATGTTGTATCTGGATTACTTACATATTCACATGAAGCAACTCTAGCATAACCAATAAGATTACCAGCAGCAGTTCCAGCACTTGCTGTTAAAGTATCACGCAATTCTAAAGTTTGGTATGCATTAGTAATTGTAGATCCAGCAACATTAGGGAAACCATATAGGTTCTCTATAGTAGACCAGTTTCCAAGTTCAAATGCTATGTTAGTATTCTGTGCAGAATCTGTTTCTCTTGGTTTTACTAAGTCAATATATGTTGGTGCTGTAGTCTTAACTCTGTAACCTCTTACATACGCAATACCTGGTCCAATTTCAACAGAGTAATTAGCTTCAGTAGCACTTACACCACCACTTGTAACATCTCCAATAGAATAAACACCATTATTAAATCCATCATTGAGGTTTTCCCTCATACTGATTTGGAAATCTTTTACAACATAATCGCCATTCTCTTCAAATGTTCTTAAAGCGAGACTTTTCTCTAATTCGTCATAAGCACTACGGTCAACAATCTTCTCAACTTTATTACCATTAAGTCTTAGTAATTCTATAAAGTCCTTATCAGCATCATCTGTAAGTAATTTTTTAATTAAGTTTGTTGTTACTCTGAACCTATGAGCACCAGGAGCAGCATAATTAGATGTTCCTGCAGCGTTATCATTGAGGCTAAGGTCATCTTCTGGGGTAACAATTGACTCGAGGATTTCAAGTCCAATTCTATATTTTGGTGAAGTTCCATATTGATCAAGAAGGATATACTGATAGGGTACGTCTACAAAGAACCCTCTAATAAAGTATACACCAGATTGTACATAAGCAACAGATCCTGTTTGAATTGCTGCAGTAGGTAACAACTGTGCAAATGGTGAACCAACTTCAATCAAAGTAGTTCCAAAAGTAATTTCACTTTCAGTAATTAACTGTTCATTATTTGAAAATGTATTTTGATTTAATGCAGTACCACCAGATTCAATATACTTTACATATATTGTAATGTAGCTTTTGTCAGATTCAGCAGCAGATATACTATAAAGGACTTTGGCTTTAACACCAGAAGTCAAACCTGTAATAATTTTACCTGTAAGTTGACTACGATAATTCTCAACATCAGCACCAAGAAAACTTTCTTGAAGCATGATACAGTCAACATTTAAGTCATAACCAACCTGACCTGGTATGACCATTGCACCATCTTTAAAGGTATGAGAACCAATGTTCTCAACCTGATTTTGCATGATGCTTTGCATCGTGGATAGTTCTCTTGCCTGTATAGGAAATCCAGGTCGGAACAGCACTCGATAAAAGTTTTTCGTTTTATCAAAGTCGTCGTAATATGGGGTGACGTTTAGATTAGTATTTTGTGCCATTCGTTTAGAACTCTATTACGATTTTAATATCTTCTACTTGGTCGTTTGCACGACTGATTGATCTTCTATTATCTATGTAAACAACCTGACCACTATTTGACTTAATCTCTGGTTTTGCGTAACCGTTATTAAATCTCATACCGAGGTCATATTCGGTGTTATTAATAGTTCTAGAAGATGAGTTTGGAACTGCAGGGAAGTTTACATCTGGTTGCCCAGCTGCACCTGAAGTTGCACCGCTTATAGGGTTGGAACCATCAAACTCGTTTTGTGTACCAGTAACTTCTGGGAAAATACCATCAACAGCATTTTGATAGTACTTTAATAGTTTAGTAGTTGAGTTCCAGGATATAACTCTCGCACGAGCAGTGACGTTTGCACCACCAACAACTCTAGTTTGAGTGATAATTTCATCAGGGACATAATTACCTTGGAATGTAGGAGAGAATATAACTGCTTTAGTAGCAGAAACTGTAAGGTCTGATATCAACTCAGTTGTACCAAACTTAAGAGGATTAGTAATTAAACCAATTCTTCTGTAGTCGTTATCAACTGGGAAGTCTCCAGCACCTTCATCATATGATAGTTTGGCATTAATCATGGTTCTGAAAGCACCGATTTCAACCACTGCATCACTTCCATGACCACCAGGAGGAGGAATGATAACATCCACCTGCCCACCAGTACCAGTACCAATACCTGTAATATTATCAACAGATATTTTAGCAAAAGTATAACCAGTACCACCAGAAGTAACAGTAGCGGAAATAATCTTACCTCCATCGATAACAACGCTAAGACGACCACCAGTGCCGTCACCGTTGATAGAAACGTTATCATATGTTCCATTGTTGTAACCTGTACCTGCAGCAGTAATAACTACAGTATCAATTTCACCTTCAACAGCATTAGTTTTCACTGCAGCATTAGTGAAGACTGGCATATAATCGTTCGAGAAGAACTTAAGAACAGATGCAACAGGAATAGTATACATGTACTTCCATCTATAACCATCACCAGTAGTAATGATTGAAGTAGATGTACCAGTAGGTTCAACAGTCGAGGGTTTTCCGTTAGGATCGCTAGGAGACGTTCCGTTATAGATGCACTTATATACTTGATACTGAGAGTTTACAACGTAAAAGTCAGAATCATATAATTTAGTAGCACCAGATGCAGCAGTTTTAGTTGGTGAATAATCATGCCTGTACATGTCATAGGTGAAACCTAATCCACCAGTAGTTTGTTCTGGGGAAACCCAGTCAATTCTACGTACAACCTGTACGGTATCAGCAGCGAGAACCCTTTTAAGGGATATCATATCATCATATGATCCAGAGAATTCTGAAAATGAATCTACCGCTTGCGGTGGAGAGTTTTCGTTATCCCACGATTGAGGTCTTCCAATAAACAGATACACCCTATCACGATTGGCACCAGCTGCCGTATCGGATTGAGTCGCATCTGGACCTTCAAGTGCCTTAATGAATTTCTTTGCTGAAAAAATTCTAAATTGATCAGTTAATAGAGCTGCCATGTCCTAGTGACTATTGTCCTCTTGTTTATTTATGTCGTTACGCACGAACCTGTGTTTGATACTCAATTCTCTTAATTCTATAAGAAGCACCACCAGTACCTGTGCAGAGTTCTCCACCCAATACTGCCTGTGCTATAGCACCGCTTGAAGTGCTATTAAATTTACCATCTAGTATATTATTAGAGCTATCCGTAAATAAAACATATGGATGATCATAATAAGAACTATCTATAGTTTTCTTATATCCATAACCACCATTAGTTATATTGATTGATGCAACTTGGTCTCCTGCAGCCGTCATTACGGCAGTACCAGTTGCCTGTATATCACCCATAGGACCACCCCAGTTTATTGTTTCCGCATTTCTGGTTTCACTTGTAGGTGATGTTAGTCCTTGTATTTCTAAAAGAGGAACTGCACTGTAGTTAGTTCCTGGATTTTGAATGATAAAATCGATTATACTGGAATTATGAGAGAACTCATAAAGTAAACCATTAACACCAACATTAATATTACCAGTGTTAAATGGTGTTACTGCTTTAAGAACCAATATTTGATTTGTAGTATCCCAAGAAACAACTGTTCCTTGAACTCCAGATATAGAACCAGTAACAATTTCATTAACATTATAACTACCACCATTGCCAGTAGCATTATCAAGATATAATGTAGTAAGTGCAGTATGTTCTACACCATCACTCAATCCACCTGCAGCTGATATAGTTGCATACTTAAATGGTATATCACCATCTTTAATACTATCACCAACTTGGAATAGAGTTGTATTCTGACCACCTAATGTTTCTTCAATACCATAAAGTGAACTAAAGATACCACCATCTAGTTGTATCTGATTTTCAAAATCTGTTCCTGTATTTACTAGATCAGGAATACCATCACCTATTGATGTAGGTAAAATATCTTGGAATGCTTTATCTTGTAAAGTTGAGATAGGTACTGTTAAAGTTGTAATTACCTCATTTTGTGCATCAATAATAGTGTGTGGTTGATATGCTGAAGTAGCACTATCAGCAACACCAGCATCAAATTGTACAATAGCATCTTCTGTAGATGGAATACCAGCATCAATAAATGCTAATTCATCAACTTCAAATGTAACAAGTAACTCTCTAGTAGCAGGATCCCAATCATATACTTTAGCAACCTTGTTACCAGCATTTTCAACTCTTCTAATAACACGATCACCTACACTAAATTTGTAGTTTGAAGTGCCATCTTCTGCATTCTGTCCACTATCAAGAATAACACGTTGGTCATAATTAAAATTAACACCTCTAGTTATACCAGAGAATTTACCAGCTGCTTTACTTGTATATGATATAGTTTCCTTATTGATAATAAGTTTTCCAGAACCAGGATATGCATCAGTAGAATCAACATATATGCTTGTATCTGATGCAGTCATATCTTTAACAAGACCAGTAAGATAATTTGCACCTGAGTTATATGCCTGTCTTGCTCTGGTCTTACGTTTAAGATTAACTAGTTTTGTGAATATAACACTTGGTTGAGAAGTATAACCTTTACCTTGATCAGTAACTGTTATAGAACTAATAGAACCTTGAGAAATAGTCGCAACAGCTTTTGCACCTAAACCTCCACCACCATTAATTAAAATGTAAGGAGGTTCTTGATAATATTCACCACTATCTACAATAGATATTGAAGTGACCTTACCTAAAGTATCAATAGCAGCAGCACCTTCTGCACCAGATCCACCACCACCTTCAAAGATTAGTGTTGGGGGAGATGCATATTGTCTACCACCATTAAGTAATGAAAGACCTGTTATTGTTTGAACTACTGGACTTGCTGTAGCACCTGATCCTGTACCACCTAAAATTCTTGCAGTTGCAGTACCAAAATAGTTATCACCCTTTTGGGTCATCTTAACGTAAGCAATCGTACCTGGATTATCGGTACTTAAAACAACCTCACCCTCTGCACCAGCAGGGAATACATTGTTAGCATCAGGAGGTGTATCACCTTCAAATAGAGGAACTCCGTAAAATCTTGGACCAATAACATAAGGAAAAACAGGAGTACCTGCACCATCCTCTGTCATAAAGTAAGCATAAGTTCCATTTGGATACTCAGGAGTTACTCCAAACTTACCATTATAAGGATCTAGAGTTCCAACAGGTTGTACATATTTCCAATTACTAGTAGTACCACTTGTATGTACAGGTTGTGATCCACCACTACTAATAGCAGCAGTTGCTTCGTAAATTATTCCAGATGAGTTTCTTACAGTAGCATATTGAGCATAAGCAGTACCACTATCCCAAGTAGGTGAGTTATCCCAAATATGATCCTGAACTACATCACCAAGAACATAACCTTCCTGAACAGTTCTTACACCAACAGATGCAGTTGTTTCAGCAAATGTATATAAAGCAGTAGTAGAATTTGAAGGTACTGTGAACCTTAATTCTCTTGCAGTAGCTGCATCAAATCCAGCTAAGTATTCAGCATATGTTTTTTCTACACTTTCTAAGTAATACTTAACTCCTGTAGTGTAAACATATGATGCAGTACCTGCTACACCAGCATGCCAACCATCTTCAGTAGATGATATTAGTAGTATTTCATTATCATTACTAGCATCATTTTGCTGGAAGACGTATGTTTTTCCTCTCTTCAAATCTAAGAATGGTGGAGTAGTACCACCAAATAAGAACTTACCACTAGAAACAGTTACAACAAATGTTTCTGTAGATGGTGTAATTACCTCTGGTCTACCACCATCAAGTTCTCCAGTTGTTTTAAATCTAAATCCAGATATTTCTTTAGCAATAGTACCAGTAGAAGTATATCCATAAGGTCCGTAAATAGGATATCCATCATAAGACATACCAACAATCTTGGAATGTCCATCAGCATGTCTTGAATAATCAGGACCAGTTGCAAAGAAATCAGTTACATAATAATCATTAACTAATGGATCATTATCAATTGTTGCATTAAAACTAATATATCCCTCATCTCCAGCATACCCAGACATATATCTGTGATGTTTGCAGTAATAATAAATGCGATTAGTATTTTCATCGGCATTCATTATCAATAATGGTTGAAACTCATTCTCATAATCAGCAGCAGGATAATCTAAAGAAGTACTGTTGTAGTAAAGAGTACCACCATTTAATGTACCATCAGCAGTTGTACTAAACTGCATAGGATGTCCTTGAGGATGAGTACCAGTTATACCATTACTACTATCCGATTGGTTCCATAAAATTAAATAATTTCTCTGGACTTGTATATTTTGTGGAGCAAAATAATAAGTTCCTGGAATAAATGCTCCAAATTCCGAAGCATCAGTACCAAAATCAATATAAAAAATACCGTTAGTTAATGCTATAGGAACTGTATTAATCTTAAATCCAAATCCTGTTGATCCTAAAACTAAATCCTGATCATTAAAAGTTCCACTTGTTTGTCTAAGGTATATTCTAGTAATATTATTACCACCATCTCTAACAATTCTTGCAATTTCACCTCTACCATTTCCACTAATAACATCAACAGTTCTTCCTACTTCAACAGTTCCTATAGATTCATCAATATTAGTAACTGTTAACATGATATTATCAAATTCTACTTTGATATTCCATGTAAATTGCCTTAAGTTACCAAATTCAAAAGTACCATTCTTAAGTTTAAATTCATTAAGAACTCTACTTGATTGATAATAACTGACATTATTCTCAACTACAGCATCATATACTGTATTATTTTTTACATAACTATGCTTTACACTATCAAGAGCAAATCCTGGAAATGGGTTACCGTCTGGACCCCATTCTGGAGTATGCAATAAACCACCATTCGCTAAAATACCTGTAACCTTATCTGGTTGTGCTTCTCTAGTACCAGGATTAGGAACGTCTTTACCACCTCTATAAATGAAAGTCTGATCAAATGATCTATCAACTAAAGGACCACCGCCAGGAACCCTCTCAGCCTGTGTAGGAGTGGGTTTAGGATGGTTATCTGATTGTACTCTTAATCTATCTGTCTTTTGTGGAGGTGAGGCACTATTTAAAGCAAATAAACCACTAGTAGGAGAATTTGGATGTGACTGCCAAATCTTATTAATATCAAATGAATCTACTACATTTGGTGTTTCTGCTTGAGGGTATATTCCCAATCTTAAAGGATCGTATCCTTTACCTCTATCAAGAACACGTACATGAATTATTCTACCAGAATCTTGATCTATGATTGGATATAATATTGCTTCTTGAGTTGGAGTGCCACAACCCGTCACCGTCAATCTTGGAGGATCTGCAGATGTATATCCAGTACCTCCATTGACTACTTTAACTGCACGAACACCAAATACTTCATCAAAAATTGGTTCAATTACAGCACCACTTCCAGAAACAGTTCTTGCCATTTATTAACTCACAACGTTAATTTGTCCTTGCATCGCAGCATGGATTGTACATTGATAGTAAAGTGTGCTTGGAGCATTCATAGGTACAGTCCAATAAAGAACTGCAGTTCCACTACCAGATTGACCATCTGTATATGGAGTACCACTCAATCCTTGAGTACTTTGTATTCTGAAAGGATGTGCAGTGGATTGTATAGTATTGTCAAATGCATAAGTAAATCCTCTTTGAACATACAAAGTAGGGTCACTTTGAGGAGATGCAAAACCAGGTCCATTGATAGTATAATCAGATGAACCACTTGCATTTACTTCCCACCATATAATTGGACTTCTAGTTACAATCCAACTAGTTCCATTATAGAATAATGAATCACCTTGAACTACACTAGAAGTATCAGCATCTGTTAAAGCAGCAAGTGTAGTTGTCAAAGTTCCAGAGAAATTGATTGTACATGTATCTCCAGAAACTGCAGTAGTTATATTTGTACCACCTGCAATAGTTAATGTATCTGTCTGACTATTTGCTGTTGTTGTACCAGTGTCACCTACAATAGATGCCCAAAGGTTAATAGAAGAAATACCAGCAGAATCATCTCCAGGTTTCCACTTACTAGCAGTAGAATCCCATTTCAAAACTTGGTTATTAGTAGGAGCAGCAGTTGTAGTATCAACGTCTGCTAAAATATCAACACTAGAATATTCTGTTACAACCTTTGCTCTTACATCACCAGCACCACCTGCAGTAATATTAATATTTACATATGGGTTGTCATCACCATCTACTGTGAAATAATATCCTGTGTATGTTGCAGCCGCAGGAGCAGCAGCAAGTGAAGCAAATTCGTTTTTATACTTTACTTTTGTTGGTAAATCTATTGTTCCGTCACTACCTTCAAATGTACTAGTAACACCACCATTAGAAATAGTTACATCTCCAGTTCCGTTAGGAGCAATTACTATATTGCCATTGGCACTAGAAATAATCGAATTTCCATTAACATCTAATGCTGATGTCAAATTTGAATAATCTGACGGGAGAAAACTAGAACCATTATAACGTAACACCTGACCAACAGCAGGGTTAGTAACGCTGAGGGTTAATGTTGTACCGTTACCAATAGCACTGTAAATCTCATTAAAGTTGTCATTTATCTTGTCACCACCAACTCTCAGAGTATCCCCTGTATTATCGTTTGCTGCAGTACCAAGACCTAGAGATTGTTTAGCCATTACTCGCTACTTTTTTAGTTATTTATTAGTGTTTGATTATCCTATTTCAGGATCAACGAATTCTTCTCCATAAGCACTTAAGTCAGGAGCAGTCCAATCGTCAGGGACTGAGGTTTCAACTGCGATACCTGGAGTTTCATATCCAGATCCAGGATTACTTATCTCAACACCACCAACACCAACTAGTGCCTTGATAGAACCCTCAAAACCAGAGATTGAATCAATTCTTACTGTTGGTCTAGAAGTATATCCAGATCCACCAGCAGTTACTTGAACTGAATCTATAAACCCTTGGGTTATTGCTGCTGATCCTTTGGCATCCTTACCAAAGACTGATCCAAGATAGTCGAAGGTGATTAAGGAGTTTGATGATTCAATAACAGCAACTTCTCTAGATTCTGTCTCACCTTGGATGTCAATAAAGTCACCTGGTTCAACTGGAGGTACAACCTCAGCAGCATCAACGTCTGCCTCAGAACCAACGTATGAGAAGGCAACGAATGTTGATCCCACACGAGGAATTTCAGAGAAGATAATTCTAGAACCAACAATCTCGAAACCTACACCTGGTTCCTGAAGAACACCGTTAAGCGAAACAAGAATATTGTTTTCTG
>Ga0115012_10000899_pt1 | contig 16945 bp, 27 predicted proteins | sample TroAtlMetagenome_FD_88706 | JGI IMG/M metagenome (GOLD analysis project Ga0115012, IMG submission 88706) | Marine eukaryotic phytoplankton communities from Atlantic Ocean - Tropical Atlantic ANT10 Metagenome | ecosystem: Environmental > Aquatic > Marine > Oceanic | place: Tropical Atlantic...
CATATAAAGTTGAGTCTCTTAAAGATACTCCATTATATGATGCGTTAAATATGGCATTCATTTCACCATGTACAATATATTTATACTTGGTCTCACGATCCATATATCTCTCTTCAAGGTCTCTTATTCCTCTAGGAAAACCATTATAACCTTGAGCTAGCACTTGGCCAATTTCACCAACTGCTACTACACCTATTTGGGTTTTAGGGTCTTTTGACCATTTAGAAACCTGTTGAGCTAGGTGCAAATATCTTATATCCCATTTACTTGACAAGATGAAAATGCCTTTCATAAACATGCAAGTTTTGAACTTGCCAGTGTAAGAAGCCTGAAGCGATATTTAATTCTTTAGACATTAAATCCATTACGTAACGTTGCCAAGCATAATCATTTTTATAACCAAAGACAACATCATTAGATCTCATTTGAACAACTGCTTGAAGCTCATCGTTACGAATATAATAAGTAACTGCATTTGTGCAAATAAAATCATTCTTGCCGTTTTCATTGAATTCAGTCCAGATACTAGGACGATTGTACACAATACAAGCTCTACGAGAATGAGGATTATTCTTCAATTCTTTTATTGCTTTTTCCATTTGGCTGTAGTACTTATCACTGAATATAAGATGTCCATAATTCGAATTTATCTCACCGTTTTGATTAGCTGAATATTTCCAAGCTTCAGGTGGTTCATTATCAGGATTAATATCATAAATGTTTGTTGATTGAGATTCATACCATCGTATTTCATCGCCAATATAACTTTCACTTGGTGTGCCAAAGATAGCAGGTTCATCAGCCATAAAAGAAGCTGAAATCATTTCAATTGTTTTCATACCTGTTTTATCTTTTTCATATATTCCTTCTTGACCGCTTTGCGCATCAGACAACTCGTTAATGAAATAATTTCTAATATCAGATACACACATTGTCAGCATCATGGAATATACCTTGCATCTTCATCAAAGTCATCAAAAGCATTTCTTTCTTCTGACTTTACCTTTAACTCAAGCTTATTGTTAAACATATCACGATTAGGATCTTGACCATCCATTTTACCACGCATATATGATACTGCAAATGAAGCATAATTTATCATATCTTTGTAAGTATCTTCGAGTGATTCAAAGTTTGGATTATTACCAGCTTCAAGCAAAGATGTTGCTCTCATTAATTTACCGATAATAATATCATGAATTGTATCTACACCTCTACGATAATGCATAGCTTGTAATACACTTGACTCATCGCTTTGATAATCTTTTGATTTTTTAAGCTGGAGTTCCATGCATTCATTTAATACATTAACTGATTCTTTTCTATCTATTTGCACCATTATAATGATTCTCCTATTGCCTTAAATTCAACACCAAACGCAATAATACAAAATTGTTTGTATGGGTGTCCATGATATTCTAGCACTGTAAATGTGCCGGTACTAAGATTAGCATATAATCCAAGAGGTAATATTGCAGGATTAAGAGCCAAGCCATCAGCTTCATCTGGATCTCTTACTTTTGATAAAAGCTTTCCATCATATATTAACATTTCTTCTTTTTCTGCTAGCATAGTAAATATTTCATCTTCTTCTGCACACATAACAGGTTTTTCTTGCCATTCTCCAGCTCTTGCCGGGTGCCAAGGTGATAAACCCCAAGCAGCACCTAAGAAACTAGCAATAACAATAATCCACAACTTGTTCATGGTAATTTCCTAATCTTATCTCTAATATACCATAGAACATATGCTACAGCTGCTCCTAATATAATTCCAAAAATAATATATTCCATTTTTACTCCTTATGTCTTCTATTATACCACATTTTTGATTGATTGTACACCATTTTTTTACCGTACCTGATCTTTATTATTTATGATTTCCATTTGAGCGACTCTCATTCTCAGGTCAGATGTACTAAACCTATGATCACGTTTATTATAATATAGTTCTATACCGCGAGATGCACATGTTTTTCTTCCAGTAAATTCTTTGTCTTTATACTCTACACCAAGAATTCGTACATCAATATGATACATGCTTAAAATATCTTCTAGATCCTTTTCAGTAGAATATGGTATTATTTCATCTACATATCCAATTGCTTTAAGTTGGGTATATCTTTCAACAACTGTTTGAATAGGTGCATTCTTTTCTTGCCTATCAATACTTGGATCAGTCTGTAGTCCACATATCAAATAATCACATTGGTCTGATGCATCGCGTAACATCTGCACGTGACCCGCGTGCAAGAGATCAAATGTGCTACATGTAAATCCTATTTTTTTCATGGCATTAATCCTTGACACCAATTTTCAGCAGCATCTTCTGCGTATGATTCACTGTGAACTGTTCGTTCACCGCTATGAACACCTTCAGTTATCATTTTACGAGTTTCTGTAATTTCATCACCTGTATAAAAATCTACCTCATAATGCTCTTTTGTTACTGCTTTTTGATTACGCCATACTGTTGAAACAGTATAAACTAAATAAACTTTAGCTTTTCTTTCTACAAATTCTAATTCACCCCAATATTCATGAAGTAATATTCTTTTTATTCCGTCCATCATATACTCCTATAAACGAATTCAATTGCTCTTTCAGCTTCTTTTTCAAGAGGCCTATTATCATACCATTTACCAGTATCATTATCTAAATCTTTACACAATGTTGCTATTTCATGTGGTGTAATTGGATATTGTTTCCTTATAGCATTTGCTGCTATTGAAACCATAAGTCTATACATTGTGTGATACCAACCGGTTTTATTAATATTCATATATTCTGTAACTAATTCTTTACTCACAAATTCACAATCACGATAACCTGTCCACTTATAATCAGTGTTAACATTTTTAGATTTACGGTGCTCTATGATTTGTTCTTGAATTTCTGAAGGTAAATTATCAAAAAACGATGTACCCTTTGGTTCTATGAAAGGGTGTTTGTTGATAAGAGACTTAGGATTAATAAACTCCCCGTCACAATTACTGAATATAAAGTTAAAAGAATTATGATACCTCCCTGGCACATAATACATGCGCGATAAATCTTTAGTTTGTCTATCGGCAAGTTCACCCAATTCATTGTTGAGTGCGTGCCAGAATTTTGGTATTTCGCTGCATCCAACTTCATCTGTAAGTGGGAAGATAAGTCTGAACTTAGGTTGACCAATCCGTGAACTGGCAGTAGAATAACACACAAAATAATAGTCAGCAAAACGCTGCAAAAGATCATCTTTTAAATCTCCTTTTGGTTCATAGTCATCTACATCAACTGCACACCATGTAGACCATTTAGTTACATTTTTATTAGAACGAGTCGAGCCATCTGCATAAACCGCTGGTGATATTAGCGTAGCAGATAGCTTATCTTTTCTATCAATTCCTGATAAACCATAAAGCGCTTCTTCAAACTTAAGAAAGTTATTGAAACGCGTTACGTTATTTGTTTTATTATCCCATACACTTTTAAAGTGCGTTATTGAGCATTCCATGGTTATCTTTATGAGAAGGATTTTCCCAATTATCAGGTTTAATCAAATCTGGTAAACCTAAAGGATTTGGTCTTCCTTCCTTCACTCCAACTTTTTTCATCATATTAGCATTATATATTTGGTCCCATGCGGCGTATGCGTCTACACCAAATGCGTCCAATGTTCCAATTGCAAATACACAAATATCAATTAAACCATCAACGATTTCTTCTGGATCTTTGTGCTGTATTGCTTCATTAGTCTCATCGACTTCCTCTTGAACCATTTTCATTCTGAATTCAAGAAATTCTTTTAATTTATTAGGATCTTTTTTTAGTTCATTTTTGAACCAATCATGCACACCAAACTTTTGGTGCATAGCATTTATATCATCTACCCAATCATTACTCATTTTAATATCCCTTCTATAATAAAAATATATGCGATTAAATTAGCTAAAATTGCTCCACCTAAAATGGTGGCAATCATTAATATTAAAACAGTGCCTTCGTTTAGTGGTATTTTCATTATCATATTTATATTATACCATACTTTTCATTAATTGTACACCATTTTTTTCAATAAACTGTAAGTTTCTTTCCAGTCTTTGACTTCTGTCCATTCAGAGTCTTTTCCAAGAACTACTCTTAATGGATAATCATTTCCACCCTCTTGCATCATATCACCAAAGAAATGAATAGGTTCAGGTATGTATTTAATTATCTGACGTTTATCCTTTCCCATCGGCATTATATCAAGACCAGTTTCACCTGCAACTTGGGCCACTATCTGAAGTTCTAAAAATTTATCATTGAACTCTTCTGCGATTGTGATTCTTTCACGATTGAGCTCATCATACTCTAAATACATCTTTCTCTCACCGAGCGTGCAGTTTCTCCCAATAACGCTGAAGTTAACTAATCCAGGTCTTTCATCTAAGTGCCTACCAGATCTAAAAGGAAATGGACTTTTCTGTAGTTTATCAGTTAACCAATTTCTTGCTTTTGTAGGAAGTTCCCAATCAGATTTATATGTTTCTATACCTTTAGACCATACACTATTTCCAGCACAATTATAAGATGCTGAAACTGCATAAAGTATTTCTGGTCCAACTTGCTCTAGTGTTTTTTCATAATCAGATCCTGTCACTAAGAACATTTGAAAGTTTGGAATAAAAACCTCTAAAAGAAACTTTTTAAACTCTTCATCGATTTTACCCCGACTTGTTGTAAGGGTACCATCTACATCAAATACATAATTTCTAGTCATAACCTAATACCGCCACGTGGTCATATCGTTGTCCATCAAATACGCATATGAAATACAATCCTGCCTGTGCAGCATGTACTCTGTGATATATTCCATCTGGAATTGGCACAATATCTCCTGCTTGAACGTTTATGGTTTCTTTACCAAGTTCCATTGTTCCCCATCCATCATGGAAGAAATACACTTCTTCTTGTTTTTCATGTGAATGGCCGGATGTACTCATATTTGGGTTTAATCTAGTTGAACTTATACACAGATTTTTAAGAGTTCTATCATCTTTTACTGTATATCTTTCATCTTCTTTTACAATCACTCCACCTATATCAGCGAAGGTATTATTATGTTTGGTCATGCGAAAAAATCCTCCAGTGTTGCTTTCTCTTCAGCTGACCAACCTACTGCGTCAAGAATAGGTGTGATTGCATCAAGAAATGTTTTTTCAAATTGGGTTTCTTTATTAACGTATTTATGAAGTTGTAATTCTGTTGGTAGATAGTCTTTAAAAGAAATGACATTTTCTTTAATAGGATTAGGCATTTTAAGATAACAAAATTTAATCTTTTCACCATTACCAATCATAGGATATTTTTTATCAAGGTGGCCCTGTTTCACATAATGATTGTGGAGAATAGCTCCACGAACGTGAATTGGTGTACCTTTAATATATATCTCTTTACGGTTTTTCCACTTAGTTAAATCACTTACACTTCTTGGAAATGCTACTTCTTCGGGAGGTAGATTAATAAAGTGATTTTTGAATTTAGCTATAGCTGTTTGTGTTTCCGATTCAGAGCCTTTCATAATGATTTTAAACATATCCTTTAAAGCTTTTCTACATTCAGCTGGTGTGCTAGATTTAATAGCTTCGATACCCATAATTTTAAGTTTAGGTTCAGCATATCTAACACCTTCATTATCGTGTACGTTTAGTATATATCGCTTTTTTGCAGTCCATATTCCAACATCAGCAATTGCTTCTCTACCCATTTCCATACGGTTATCATAACAATTAAAAAGTTTATGAAGCTTTTGATATGATTTAGCAATGGCTGGTTCAAAATAATCTTTACATAAAGTTTGAATATAATCAACTGGATTTTCTGGTTTGAACTTTTCAACTAATGGACCAAAGTTTACATAAAGAGAATCAGTATCAATTGCCACAACATAATCTTCATCAGTTTTTAAGATTTTATTGAGTTCTTTATTAACATCTCTTTCTGCCCAACGGATACAAGTCTGACCAGTTAATGTAACTGCCTCAGCCATACGCAAATCAAAATACTTAAAGTACTTATTACCCATTGCACCATAAAGACTATTCATCATAATCTTAATAGCAACTTGTTGGTTTTCATATCTAGAAATATCTTTTTCAATTTTATAAACACTTTGCTTATCAGACTTATCTGTTTTTTCAATAAGCTGTTTAGCTTTTAACATATTTTGTTTAATCTGAGTACGTTCAGCATAAAGATCAACAATAATGCTAGGAATAATACCTCTACGTTTATTGCTAAAATGTACACCGTTACCAGCAATGCAATAATCTGTAGGTGTATCTAAACTATGTTCAAGTATTTTTTCTGGGTGAATGTTTGGTGTTATATCACCTAGAATAGTTTCAGGAGACATATTCCACTGAACAATAATATTAGGATATAGCGAATTCAAATCAAATGAGGTTATCCAATTATGCATTCCAATTTGAGGTTCTTTAACAAACCCACCAGCAAAAGTTGATGGTTTAGTTTCACTTTCATTTGTAGAACCTTGAGCATTTGGTGATTTAGTATCATTCTTTTTATGATAATCTGAATTCGGCATGAAATACGGATCACCTTTAATCTGATTCACAGGTGGTACAACCATAGTGCTAGCACCCATAAGCTTACGATAAACAATTGTATCCCACATAGATGTAGTACCAAATGTGTCCATATAGTTAACACCAGCTTTATAAGCAATTGTCATAACTAGTGTAATTAGACCCATCTTATCTTCAATACGATCAACCAATTCAACATCTCGTATATTATAATCAATAAACTTTTGGTGATCATTAATGTATAATGTATGAAGATTGCTATGTTCTTCGTATGACATTTTCTTTTCACCTAAAACAACATTTGCAATATTGTTGAGTGAATAAGATTCTTGCGGACCATAAGTATATCCAAACTTTTTAAACATATCCATATAGTCTAAACCAACTACACCGTATATTTCAAAAGCTTTTTGTTTCATTCCCTTAAAAGGAATAAATCTTTCATTTATGATTTTCCAAGGTGAAAGTAATTTTTCCTGTCCATTTCCCATAACATTAGAGATACGGTGAACAAGATAAGGAATATCAAAAAACCTACTATTCCAACCCGTTACAACATCAGGTGTATTCCTATTCCAAAATAATAGAAAAGCACTAAGTAGTTCTATTTCGCTAGAACATTTTGTATATACAACTCTATTTTCTTGCATATATCCGGCTGACACATCATAGTCACCAAGACCCCACACATAATAAGTATTGTCTATATTGTTTTTAGTTGTAATTGAAATAACAGGATGAGCTGCTTGATCAGGATGTGGAAAACCATCATCAGAAGCAACTTCAATATCAATGGTAGTAACATTGATAATATCTCTATCAAACTCAAGTTCTTCAGGAAACTTTTCAGTAAGAAACTGATTCACATAGTTTGAATTACCATATAACGGTTGACCGCCTGGTAAACTTTGTAAGGAAATAAACTCTTTAGCATCTTTCATACTATGGAAAGATCTTGGCTTTAAATACTTACCATCAAGACTTACAATTTCAGTTCTTGTAGCTGATGGTTCATAAAGAGTTGGTTCAAAGGGGATTTCGTCTTTATAGGGTTTACCGTCTTTATATCCACGATAAAGTAGTTTGTCACCCCATTTATTAACGCATGTAAAAAAATTCAATTCATTTAACTCCATAATAAAAATATATTATACCACATTTTTCAGCAAATGTACACCAAAAAATGAGGGGCCCAGTTAAGAGCCCCTTCAACTTTATATCCAATAACGATAACTAGGTATCTTTATTGGGTTTCTTAACTCTTTAACACGTCTTTCTAGGTCACCTAAATCAACTGATTGAGATAAGTATCTTTCCTCTGCAGACATTTTAGACCATTCGTATTGAGATTTAAGAAGCTTCGTTAAGTAGTTGAGCGCTTTTGTCATGTGATTTTTCCTCGTTCTGACCAATATTGATTTTACGAGGACGCTTCTCTTCAGGTAGAATTACTTCTATAGAGACAGTAAGAATTCCATCCGTCATATCAGCTCCAGTGACTTCTGCGTACTCAGATAACCTGAACGATTTCATAAATTTTCGACCTGAGATGCCTTTGTGTACATAAGCATCTTGTTCTCTTCGAGGACCTCGCTCACCCTTTATTGTTAAAACATGATCCTTGACTTGAATGTCAATATCATCTTTACCAAAACCAGCAACTGCTAGTTCAATATCATATTTTCCGTCGTCATGTTTAATAACATTATGAGGTGGATATGAGTCGTTTGCGTGATTTGTGATTTTTTCGAGTTCATCAAAGATGTGATCGAAACCTAAGAAAGCGTTCCGTGGGAACATAAAAGTACCAGTCATTTTTTCCTCCTATAACTAGCAAGGGTTAATATTGAGCCCGAATCATTCGGCACTCAAATTTATTTATACATTATCTTTTCTTGTTTTTACGCTTATTGCGGTTTTTTCTAGCCTTTGAGCCAATTTTCCTTCTGCCCTTTGGAGGCCGATTCTTTCTTGGCCAAGGCATTAAGACGTCTTACCATTTCCTATATTATACTTTGGGCATAAATTCCATTGGTCTTTATCCTTAAAAGAAATAATTTTAATCTGTCTTAATGGTGCTTTATCTGCTGCCTGCTTTTCATCTATAAAAGATATTAAACCCCAATCTGACAAGAGAGTAGCTACCGTATTACGCCTTTGAACATCATTCACTGTTAGATTAGAAGGTTTCCCATCTAACAAAAAGAGTTCTTTAAAATGCGTGATAAAATAGCGACCTTGTTTATGAAGTATATGGCATGATTGATAAAGCGTATTGTCTTTACGTGATGCTACGCCTATACGAGTAAGTGTTTCTCTAACTTTTAAAAAGTCGTCCGGTGTGTTTAATGTAACTTCCAGCATCATAGCTGGAGTCCATTCACAACTCTCATTATTTTCTTGTTCCACCTTTATATACCTTTGCTTTTAACTGTTCAATTTGTTCATCATTAAGTATCGTCAAAGCTTGGCGTGCTTTTTCATTACTATAGCCATAATACTCTTTGACAACTTTAATGTTATCTTCCTCTTTAGCTTTTATCCATTTGCTAAATCGTTTCTTTTGTCTTATGGTATTTATAAAAAAATCAAATTGAAGCCTATTATCTAAATGGGCTCGTTTATTCATCTCATTGGAAAGTAACACAGTATCGTAAAAATAGGATAAGCCGCGATTAACCATAAAAGCATTGTATTGCTTTTCTGCCATATCGTCAGCCATAATATCCTGTTTCGTGTTATTAATTGCATTTAAATACTCAAACGGATTCATTGTAACCAATTAATAGTAGCTTTAACACCAATTTCAAATACTGTAGTGCCGTCTACTTCCCAGAATAAAAATGTTAATATTAAAATAAGCCAAGCTGCTCTTATGATAAAGTTACCCATTATTTCCATTCCGCTCCTGCCATAATTTCAGTCATGCACGCTACAACGTTTAATTCATGATCTGCAACAAAGGCATTTTTATATTGATAGTCTGCAAGAACAAGTACAACCTGTGGAACAGATTTTGGTTGTAAGTATTCTGTCATAGTATCATATATCTTACGGAATATTACTGATGGTTCTAAATCAATATTAGAAGCAACCCACTTACGCATTTCTTTAAAGTTCTTTTCCTTTAAAGAAGTCACAAGAGAATTAAAACTTTCATCAGACATATTAGCCAATACACCAGTATCAATAGTTCCAGATACTGAATATCTTTGAAGTTCATTTATAACTCGACGAAAGTCTGGTCTGTACTTCATTATAAGTTCAGCCAATACTTTTTTGTCAAATGTTACATTCTCTTTAGTGAGGATGTTAGATACTCTGTCCATAAAATCGGCAAGTATCTCAGGTTGCTCGTTTGGAGCAACATAAAAATCATAAACACTACACCTTGAGTGTAATGGTTCAATGATTCTGTTTTTAAAGTTACAGGTGAGGATAAACCTACAGTTTTGAGAAAACTCTTCAATAAATCCACGCAAAGCTGGTTGAGTAGATTGAGCATTTAAATAGTCGGCTTCATCAAGTATTACTACTTTATAACCACCCTGAAGGGAAACGGTTGATGCAAACTGTTTAATCTTCGTTCGAAGTGTATCAATATTGCCTTCTTCTGAGCCATTCACAATGATATAGTCAAGTTCAAGTTCATTACAAAGCGCTCTTGCAACTGTGGTTTTTCCTACACCTGCACTACCAGTAAACATCATGTTCTGAAGTTCACCAGTTTCTTTGATACTCGTAAACGTATCTTTCATACGCTTTGGGAGTACACATTCTTCTATCGTTTTAGGACGATATTTTTCAACCCATAAAAAGTCGGTCATTCAAATTCTCCATAATATAATAATAATTACTTAGTAAAATTAACAGAATAGGTTCTGCCATTCATTCTCCAAGTAATGGTTGAGTGAGAGTAAATTGTTTTAGATATCTCTCTGTATCGTGTTTCAAGTTGGCATACTCTTTTAGTTCCTGCTTGCGCATTACTTTTGTCATGCCCAACGATTCCACCAAATAGTGCTCCTATTTTAGCGCCATCGTCACTACCGGTTAGTGCTTTTCCTAATATTCCACCTATTATTGCACCACCTAATGTATCGCCTGTTTTATCTCCAGACATTACATGATCTCTACAAACTTTAACTTTATATGGCTCATTGTGGAATACCATTTTGAAGTGATCATGAACTCTTGCATTTAGATTAACATTTTCCACTAGCTGTGTGTGACTACTAGTACTTTGGCTATGTACTGTAGGAGCACATGCCGAAACCATTAAAAGTGCTAATGCGAATGTTTTCTTCATTACTCCTCCTTGAAATAACTATTTATCATTTCAATTCGATCATGAGCTGCAGCCATTTTATCTAATTCTGCAATAATTGCTTCTGTTACATCCGAATGCTCGCCTATACCTGCTGGCATAGTTCTATATACTTCTATATTAGCTTTATGAACTGCAACCTCACCTTCTGCTTGTTTTAAAGCAGCTTCTATAAGAGCATTACCCACTTTCATTGTTTTCCTCCAATGGTAATTCTGGTTGTGTTTCATCTACAGGTTCTGCAGGTTTATTTGCTTTCACAAAAGCATCGATTCGATTTCTAACATTACCCACTGACGCAAGTTCATCACCTTTAAATGCACCTCTTTGAGAGCATGCATCAATGATTTGAACTACTGCTTCTAGATCAGCAACACCAATCTGTGGGGTTTCTTTTTCCTCAGCCAATTTATCCTCCATAAGTTGAGTTCTTTTCTACAGCAATCCAATATTCTACTGGACGTGTTGTATGTTTAAAATGTGATATAAGTTTTGAAGATAGGGTAATCACATAATCCCCTGGGATAGTCTTAAGATTTGCTATTGATAGTATCAAACTAAAGTCAACTTCAGGGACCTGAGAGGCACTCACTTGAACATTATATTGATTTGAAGTATTATCATTTGAATTAGCAACAGTTATCTTAACACTAGATTCAGAGTCTTTAGTGATTATCATATCAGATGCACCAAGCGCGCTTGATGCTTTCCTTATTGAGGCTATTTCATCAGCGCTCAATGTAAATTGGACCTCAGTGCTAGGCATTACTACAGGTTTTGATGGAGAAGTTAATGTAGTAGTGTCCGACAGAAAGTACTTAACAGATCGATTACCCTGTTTGATGGAGACGGAAAGGTTATCGTCTGCAAAGTTTAGTTCAGGATCGTCAAACATGCTCATAGCACTAAGGAACTCGTTCAGGTCGTATAGACCGAATTCTTTTTCGAAAGTTTCATTAAGATTAGCAGTGGCAAGAATAGTTTTGGTTTCTGCCATTGTTGATATTGTTGAGCCTGGTCTTGCTACCAAGTTCGCGTTTATTGTAGAGAAATTTTTTAATATCTCACGGGTTTCATCATTTAGTTTCACATATTGCTCCATTATTTTAATTATTTATACCTGGTAGAAAAATCACTTTCAGGTCTTTCGGGGTATTCCGTATTTTTTTCATTTAGATCATGCTGATGCAGTGCAATGATTGCATAATGCATAATTTTCATAAGATCTTTTCGGTTCGCACCGTCTTTTTTACCATAACGTTGTGTATATTTTAGAACGTTACCTAATGCGAAACCCATACCGTGGCCACAGTCAATTATGAATTCTGTTGACTGAAATTTATTTTTTGAATAATGACCACCGTAAGTAGCATCCACATATTCTTGGAGCTCTTCAATGAGAGCTCCTTCATTAAATTTATAATCAGGCATTGTCTAAAGCCTCATCTAATATCTCGTCTATTACAGGATCTTGATCAACCTTCACTTCTGGTGAATCATCAACATTTACCGAAGCATCAACCTTCGAGTAAAGATCAAGGAAAGCTTCCTTAGTATCATTATCAAATCTGTTTACACAGAGTTGGATGGCTTTCATTCTATCATCAAAGATAGAATAAGTTTGAGTTATGTGGCAAAGCCTACGAGTTGATATTAACTCATCGATTCCATCATCATCAAAAGTTTTTCTGATAGTGTCAGACCACTGAGATAAAAGTTCAGCAAAATCATGATCTGTTTTGCCATATTTGTCCATATGCTTAAGGACAATCTTTTTCTCTGTAGCAAGAGAAGGATAAGGTTGTTCAACCGTAATAGTGAACCTTTCAAGGAAAGCCTCGTCTATGATTGAAGCTGCAATGAATCGACCATCGTCTGATCCTTTACCTTTTGTATTCGCTGTAGCGATTACGTTGAAACCTTCAGCTGGTGTAACAACTTCACCAGTCTTTTTGATAAGAACAGGTTTTCCTTCAAGGACTCCCTGCATACACATGATTTTATTTGAACCTCTATCAAGTTCGTCAATAAGAAGTAAAGCACCAGATTTCATCGCTTTGATGACTGGTCCTTCGGCGAATATAGTTTCACCGTTAACTAAACGGAAACCACCGATAAGATCATCTTCATCAGTTTCAGGAGTTATCTGAACTCTGATATATGATTTATTTACTCGAGCACATGCCTGCTCAACCATTAAAGTTTTTCCGTTACCGGAAAGTCCAGTGATATACACTGGGTAAAACATATTGGAACGAACGATGTTCTCAATATCTTTGTAGTTGCCCCAAGGCACATAATATTGATCTTTAGCGGGAACAAATATCTCACTATTTTGAATTGATTGAACTGAAGTAGGCATTGACTTTTCTACTTGAGGTTGATCTTTCTGAATGAATGGTAAAACCACACTTGAAAGATTATAAACTCCACGCCTAACTTTAGGCATTTGAGTGACTATGTTATATGCCTCTCTTCGAGGAATATCATTCTCATCGGCTATAGCGACAAGAGTTTTTGGAAAAAATTCAGTTTTTCCAGGGTTAGCTACTACCAATTTTTCAATGATAGCTTTTTGAGCAAAGTTTAAATCCATAATATAATTCTCCATCAAATTTTTTATTATGTATACATTCTACCACACTTTTCAGTAGATGTACACCATTAATCTGCAGTTGGCTGCATTTTTTTGTATTTTTATTGAATACTGTGATATTTTTGTCACAGTTCATTAGGCTACCGCCTCAGCAAATTTAGTCGCAAGGACTCTATTTGCTTTTTTAGATTTTTGGAACTTTCTAAAAGCTCGTGTGATTTCATTCTTTTTAGCAACTGAGCTTACTTGAAATTCATCGTTGTCCGTATTCAATGATGATTTATCAGATTTAAGAATGAAATAGTCATTATATCCACAAACCTCTTTAAGGTGTAACATTTTGTCTTTTAGGAATTGCTTTCTAGCATCCATGGATTGATCCCATCTAGTTTGATCAAAAGCGAGTTGATAAATGTTATGAAATTCATGTCTTGAACCTCTTGTAAGAAAGTATCCTACACTATTTTCACAATATTTCTTGATATTAGATAGAAGCATTTCTGTTTCGAAATCCCATCTTGAAGCAGTTCTAGGTTGCTTTGTAAGCATCTGATTGTCTACAACATATCTTTTAGAGCCACTATAACCAAGTCCTCTAAAACTATCTATGTTTCCTGATTGACCGTCTGTCATACATGTAAATATAACTTTTTGAACATTATTATCAGATCTAAACTTTTTGATAAGAGTTGGTATATAAGTTAAAACCGCATTAAGTGGAGTCATACCTAAATCTTCAAGATTTGTTAGAGTTGTATCCTTTGAAGCATAACCACCCTTTTCATTAAAATTCCAAGCCATTTTATGAAAAGCTCTTACTGCTTTTTCATATTCAGATTTTTTCATTTTATTACTCATCATATGAATCACTTTTATATCTGAGTGATCTACATGATCTATTGAAGGCTTAGTCCAACCTCTTAATTTGTTTTCTCTTTTCTCAGAATTAGTTTCTGAAGTAAATGAATAAACATCAAAAGGGATATGTACTTTTTTACAGAAAGCTGTAAGATTTAACATTTGTTTAATAACTGATCCTAAATCTTGCCACATTGAACCTGACCAATCGATTAACATAACCATACCGTGGTTTTTAGCATCAGGCATATTAGTAAATCTTTTGAAAATATCATCGTTATATTTGTAGCTGTAAAGTTTATTTACGTCTAAGGTTCCAGATCTAGCTGTTTGAGCTCTTTTAGATCTCCAAGCTGCTTTTTTCATTTCAAATTCTTTAGCCATAATATTAACAAACTTTTTAGTTTGTGCTTCAAAAGAAATCCAAGCATCTTGTTCAAGAGTTGACCATTCACCCCATAGTGGGCTAAGTTTAGTTCGAGCTTGTTCTACTTCTTGGTAAGAAATTAAATTATGTTTCCACTGTTCATCTGTCATACCATATACAATATCTAATGTACGACCAAGTTCGTCTCTTTCAACAAATTCTCTTTCTTGAGATCTTTGAGCTTGGTCTGTATCAGATTTAAGATCTTCAATTTTATTTGGTTTTTCAAGAGTTTCTTTATCTTCTACTCCTTCATTTTCCATCTCACTATTTGAAGTTTTATCTTCTTCTCCTTCAGTTCCTTCTCCTTCTGAACCTTGTGATTCGCTATCAGTCTGTTGGCTCTCGCTAGTAGAAGTCTCATCTGAGCTTTCCTTATCCTTTCCTTCATTATCTGAATCGGATTGGGAAGAAGCTTCTGAGTTTGGCCTAGCCATTTCATCAACTTCTGTATTATCATTTTCACTACTTTCTGTTTGCATAGGAGTTCCATCTTTATCAGCTATCATATTCATAGCATCTATCATTGGATGTGCTTCAGGCTTAGGCTCATATTTAGAATATTCTACTAAATCTTTACATACGTCTAAAACATCTTCCCATGTTTCAACTGCAAAAGCTTTATTAACTATTGGCATTTCTGCAGGAGTGAATTGAACTTTTACAAGATTTCTCATTTTAGCTTTAAGATTTATTCTATCTACAAGTTTAAAATGTTTGGCTTCAATATCAGTGACTCCCTTTATATTGAAAAAGTCACGTTTATTAAGAGAATTATAACCCTTTTTAAATGAAAGTGCAAGGCCTGGATATTTACGCTGAATTAGCTTTTCAATCCTTACATCTTCAATAACATTTAAAAATGATTTAGGAAGACCTGGGATATCTTTATCTGCTGTATGCCATCCTTCTGGTGGTGTATATAAAGCGTGTCCAACTTCATGACCTACAAGTAAATCATAAAGATTTTCCATATCTTTCCAAATAGGAAGACCAAGTACTCGATTTTCTACATCAAAGTAAGCTGTTTCATAATTACCATGTTGAACAGTAATACCTTCTTTGGCAAGTAATTTAGCTAGGGTGTTTTTCGCTTTAATATTAACCATTGTTTTCTCCATTTAATATATACATTCTACCACAGTATGCCGCAGATGTACACCCCTAATCTGCAGCTCAATGCATTTTTTTCATTTTTTTATAATACTGTGATATAAATGTCACACTTTTGGAGCTCGATATGCCGGTTCATTGAATGGAAATATCTCGCTAATCACGTCACCTATAAGATCAGCTAATTCCATATGTTCCTTCTGTGTGCCATTTGCACGCCTAAGTTCAATATAATGAATCCAACTTCTTAATGTTCCATTAACGTATAATTTACTTACTGTCAAACCTTCTGGCAAAACTGCTCGAGCCTGTTCTTTTGCAATTCCATTTTCAACCGCCCATTTATAAGCTTCTTTTGCTTGATTAATTATACCATGTTGTCTTCTTTGCCAATTAGTTAATAATTCTTGTTTTTGCAAATCAAGTTGAAGGCTAGGATCATTTTCAAATGATATACTATTCTGTCGATTTTTAGGATCCTGAAGTCTGCATTCTCTAAGCACAAAACTAAGGTCCTCAGTGGGGTCTGCGTATCTTTGACTAAATTCTTGGAAACTAAAACTACGATGTCTCAAGAACTGTCTAGCAATATCTCGTGTGGTTTCTACTTCAATACAAGCACTTACCATTTCAAATGGAGACCAATGTTTATGTTTAATAAGATACTGCAGTAGTTTTTCAGTAGTCTTTTTATTATTTTGGTTGTCTGGGTTACTAACACGTGCACAAAATGCGACTAATTCTTTCGCGTCTTTTAAATCAATATCAGCATCTTTAGGTGGTTGTGAGTAACTAATTAATTTTGCTTTCATAGATTTTGGAAAAGTTCCTTTCTTTAACGAACTCGATCTTTGATCTAAACTTTCCATCTAGTAAGTCTCCTTTATGTGATATAACAAATACGTTAGACCCTTCTTCAAGGGAATTTAAAATTTTCATAAGACTATCAATTCCGTCATGATCGAGCGACGAGTCAAATGTCTCATCAAGAATGAGTAAATTCGTAGAGGCTGAATTCTTCATCCTAGCGATTTGTCGCCAGGTGAATAG
>Ga0115012_10000900_pt1 | contig 16933 bp, 14 predicted proteins | sample TroAtlMetagenome_FD_88706 | JGI IMG/M metagenome (GOLD analysis project Ga0115012, IMG submission 88706) | Marine eukaryotic phytoplankton communities from Atlantic Ocean - Tropical Atlantic ANT10 Metagenome | ecosystem: Environmental > Aquatic > Marine > Oceanic | place: Tropical Atlantic...
GGTTTAGGAATAAAAATAGATGAAGGTAAGCCGGTTCGAGTTAGCATTCAGCAGTGTGACACTAAAGTGTGCGAAACCAACATTGTTGTAGACGAAATCATGCTAGCAGAACTTAAAAAGGGCACGCGCTTTATGGTTGCTTTTATGAATGCAGAAAAAGAACAAACCACTCTCCCCTTTTCTTTAAATGGCTTCACGCAAGCCTACGAAAAATTGCTAACTCACGGAAATTAAAGCAATTAAGAAATTGGCTTAAACAGACGGTGTAGATTTCATAGGCCTGAATGCCCGTTACGCTTTTTAACGGGTTGTTAGGTAATTAAAGCCCGAATTACTCGGGCTTTTTTGTGCTCTTTCAATTTAACCTAACACATTTTTACCTGCTAATTACTCGGCTGAAGTTTTATTAAGCGGCCGCCTTCTTTGTCTTCAAGTACGTATATGTTGCCCATATCATCTTGTTCCACTTCACGAACCCGTTTACCCCATTCGTAACGCTCGGCTTCTTCCACACTCCACTTTTGACCGTCTTGACTAAACGTAACACGCACTAACGCTTCTGAAGACAAACCGCCTATGAAGCCATTGCCTTTCCAGTCTTTATGTAAATCACCTTTATAAATAATAAAGCCCGCCGGACTTATGGCAGGTACCCACGCATTTACTGGTGCTTTATAAATAGGAAATTCTTCGTGATTCGGTATTTTAACGCCTGAATAATGGTCGCCTTGCGAAACGATGGGGTAACCGTAGTTCCGCGCTTTTTCAATAACATTGAGCTCATCACCATGACGGGGCCCCATTTCATGGGACCACAAGTTTCCCTGCTCATCAAAATCGATACCGAGGGGGTTGCGGTGCCCTAGCGTCCATATTTGTTCTGTCACGCTACCGTTACCATAAAAAGGATTATCTTGGGGCACACTACCATCAGCGTTTAAACGCAAAATTTTTCCCAAGTTCATTGCCATATTTTGGGCGGGCGTAAATTTTTGTCTGTCTCCAGACGTAATAAACAAGTAGCCATCCGGCGAAATCACCATTCGATGCGAATAGTGGCCATTTCCGGTTACTTTGGGGGATTGGTGCCAAATAAGCTCTCTGTCAGACAAGTTTGCACCGCTATCAGAAATGGTTAGCGTTGCGCGCTCAATCACTGCCCCGCTGTAGGCATCGTCTTTAGGATCGCGCTCTATGTAAGAAATATAGATGGTGCTATTCGTTTTAAAATCAGGGTGAACAATGACATCCCCTAAACCGCCCTGCCCTCGCGCGGTAACGTCGGGAGTACCGGTTACTGCAAAGCGTTTCTGTTGGCTCTTATCAAGCAACCACAGCGTGCCAGCCTTTTCTGTTACTAAACTATGTCCATCAGGCAAAAAAGCCATTGCCCAAGGGTTATTAAATGAGGCTATGGCTTCTCCAACAATTATAGTGCCCTTACTACCTTTCATTTCAACCTTAACGGGCAAGTCTGACTGAGCCAACGCAACGAAGGAGGTTGCTAGCATAGTAATAAGAAGAGTGATTTTTTGTCGCGTGATACGTTTTCGCATAGTCGTGGTTACCTTATGAAAAAGGTTCGCGTAATACTCGTCACACCATAATGTGGCACGCAAATAATAATTAATAACGATGTTTACGCGTGTTTATTGGCTACGGCTCACTTGCGCTAACATCGGCTAATTTTGCTTTGTTTCATCGCACGCTATTCATCTACCGATACGATGATGGCGGGCTGTTGTGATATCTAGCCCAAAGGCGCCTAAACTGCCTTGAGTCTTCAAACCCACAGCGCTGGGCTATTTCTTCTACTTGCAGCGGCGAGTGCTGCAATAATTGCTGGGCCAAACTTAATCGCAATTTGTAAATATACTCTTTACTGGTAATGCCGGTGCTGTCTTTAAATATGCGCGCAAAGTGGCGTTTACTGCAGTGCCCTAAATCAGCCAGTTCGTCTACACTCCAATTTTTCGCAGGGTCTTGCTGAATTTTATCTTGGATAGTATGAATTCTTTGCTGTAAATGGTTTCTGTGCTCCAAATACGGTGACAAACTAGGATCTTGCATACCACGGCGAATAAACAATACCATCTGCCTGGCTATCTTTGCTGATATTTGGGGGCCAACTTGCTGCTGTACCAAGTGAAGCGCCAAATCAATTCCAGCCGATACGCCAGCGCTGGTATAAACATTACCATCTTGCACAAACAAACGATTTTCGAGTACTTGCTTAGCGGTAAGTAAAGCCGATAACTCATTGCAATGCATAAAGTGCGTGGTGCATTTTTTATTATTTAGCAGCCCCGCTTTTGCCAACACTAACGCCCCCGCACAAACACTGATCACTTTGGAAAATTGCTGCTGTGCTAACCACCCACATACCTTTTTCATCAGAGTCGTATCAAGCTTGATTTCATTACCCACCATGCCGGTGACTAACAGCCAGGCGTTTGGCTCGACGGTTATTGGTAGAGGGTCTACCGTTAAGCGCATACCAAGGGAGTTTTTGAGTGTCGTTTCTGGCCCAACAAAATGTAGTTTAAAATGGTTTTTTCCGTAGCGATTAGCATAAGCGAACACTTCTGCGGGCCCTACCACATCTAACATCAAAAGTTCTGGTAGTAATACTATATAAATGGGAATAGTGTCATTTTCGGTGCAAGTATTGGCATCTGTACTTATGTCAGTACTGAGAGTGCTAATATCGAGAGTGCCAGAACCGAGAGTGTCAGTTTCAGAAGTATCAGCGTCATGAGTGTTACCAGACTCAGCCATCATACAGTCACTGCTACTTTACGGCGAAAACGGCCACCAAAAGTATTAAGTAGCAGGCCAAATAAAACCAAAATAATGCCTAACCACTGCATAGGCGTTATGCTTTCATTAAGCATTAGTGCTGCAGAGCTTAGCCCTACAACAGGAACGCCTAACGACAATGGGGCAATTTGGCCAGCGGGGTAACGAGTTAGCAGGTAACTCCAAAGCCCATATCCCGTAATAGTGGCCCCAACCGCCAAATACAATAACGCGCCAAACGACACCCAACTAAACCCACTTAAACTGGTGATAATTTGCTCGGGCCCTTCAATAAAATAACTGCCGATGAAAAATGGTATAGGCGGTACCCATGCACTCCACACAACTAAATTAACGTTCGAATTAAAACCCCGATTGCTAATGCTTCTCGCGCTAATATTACCCAAAGCCCAGCTTGCCGCGCCAGCCATCGTTAAGCCGAACCCCAGCGCAGTAATGCTGTGTTCATCTTTACTCAGTGCAATAAAAGTTAAACCAAACGCAGCAATAAAAAAGGCCCACACCTGATAATTTTTTATTGATTCTTTTAAGAAAAGCATCGCAAAAATCATGGTAAACAATGCCTGTGCTTGTAGTGCAAGCGACGCTAATCCGGCGGGCATGCCATACGCCATAGCAGAAAACAGAAATGCAAATTGCAGGAAGCTAATGGGCACGGCATAGGCCACCCACCATATAAATGGGGTGTTGGGTCGTTTGAAAAACAACGCTCCCACCGAAGCTACCAGTAAGAAGCGTAAACCGCCCATTAATAAAGGAGGCATACCTTCTAATCCCCAAGCAATGGCAACAAAATTCACGCCCCATATCACCACGATAAATATTGCGATCAATAAATCTTTACCTAACATATCCTTCCCTTTTCGCTGCCATTAATTGATTAGCGCTGATGCGCCGGAATATGTTTAATTTTGTCTACAAATGTAGTGATCTCTTGGTCGCTACGTTGCCCTATTACCCTTTCGGTACTTGCACTGTGATGCTGTAAACCCAGCCCTGGCCGATAGGCTTTTTCAGGGCGTATAGGCCTTCTTTGCAAGTCACCGCCGCAGTTAGGGCAAACCCCTTGCAATATTCCCCTTAAACAATCTTCACAAAATGTACATTCGTAAGTGCAAATGTAAGCCTTTAATGAGTTTGCAGGTAATGAAGCATTACAACATTCGCAATTAGGTTTAAGTATCAACATACTGGTATGCCTAGATGATTGTTGATAAAGATATTATGCCTGTTTGTACATGGATGGTAGGGCAAAAACTTAATCTTAGCGGGTCAAAAAGGACATAACTAAGAAATGATGAGTTAGAAACAGGAATACAGAAACAGAATTCAAAAAAAATAGTCTTCAAGTAGAAGCAGCGCAGAAATGAAACCTGAGTAATTTTAAGTAGAGTAAGAACTTTTTGGGAGATAACGTACTTTTGGCTAGCCAGTGTACTATGCCCCCTATATTCAAGTATCATGGCGCCAATTTTAAAGCGTTGTAGGGTTCCCTCTTATGTCATTTAGCGATTTAGGCTTATGTACTGAACTTTTAAACACCGTTGCTGAAAAGGGCTATACCTCGGCCTCCCCAATTCAGCAGGAAGCCATTCCAGCAATATTGAGTAAGCAAGACCTTATCGCGATTGCACAAACAGGAACGGGGAAAACCGCGAGTTTTTCATTACCCATTTTGCAGCTATTGGTAGACAAGCCGCGCCTAGAAACCAAGGGTATAAGGGCGCTTATTATTGCCCCTACTCGCGAGCTTGCCGCGCAGGTTGCTCAAAACGTTGAACAATATAGCCAAAATCTAAACATTCGCTCAACGGCTGTATTTGGTGGCGTGCGAATTGAGCCTCAAAAATATGCGTTAGCGCAAGGTGTCGATATTCTTATTGCAACACCAGGGCGCTTGTTAGATTTATATGAACAAGGTGATATTAACTTCGACCATCTTGAAATATTGGTGCTAGATGAAGCCGACCGCATGTTGGACTTAGGCTTTATTGACCATATTCATCACATACAAAAGCTACTGCCTAAGCAACGTCAAACGCTACTCTTTTCAGCCACGTTTTCAAAAGAAATTAAAACACTCGCCACCACGATGCTAAATACCCCTGTGACTATTGAGTTAGCCAAGGCCAATGATCACATCGAAAAGATCACGCAAATATTGCATCCGGTAGACAAGGAGCGAAAAAACGAGCTTCTAATTCATCTTCTTGAAAATAATGACTGGTCTCAAACATTGGTATTTACGCGCACCAAACGCGGTGCAGATAGCTTAAGGAACGAGCTTGAAGCGAAAGGCATTGCGGCAGAGTCTATTCATGCAAATAGAACGCAGCAAGCGCGCACATTGGCGTTAAATGGTTTTAGAGATGGCAGCCTTAAGGTTCTGATTGGAACAGACCTTGCTGCTAGAGGTATCGATATTCAGCAATTGCCCTGTGTTATTAATGTCGACCTGCCCTATGTAGCTGAAGACTATATTCATAGAATTGGTCGTACAGGCAGAGCGTCGTCGGAGGGCTTGGCTATTTCGCTATACAGCGACGACGAAGCCAAACAGTTAAGATCAATAGAACGCCTTCTTGGCAGACAGTTTAAAAAGACCTTTATTTCTGGTTTTGCGCCAAAACCAAAACCGAAGCCACCTGCAGCTAAGGTAGAAGAAGACTTATACGGGAATTTTGAAGCTGACGATAAGCCTAAGGGTAAAGGCAGATCGAAAGGACGGAGAAAGCGCCGCTAGTTAGAAAAAGTAAAAAATGGGGTCAGAGTACATTTAACAGGTAGAGCACTTTAGATAGCCTAAGAAAAAATGGGGTCTAAGTAATGTACTCTGACCCCTTTATTTAGCGCTCAAAAAAAACATCAACCAAATCGGCAAGGGTTTCTTCCAACTCTTCTTCGAAAACATCAATATCAATATCGAAGCTGTTCATATACTTGTCAGCATTCTCTCGCGATACCGTAATGTTTTTCATCTGGAACTCTAGCTCGGGAAGTGATTTGTCGTAACGAGGTTTCACAACCCAACGTAAACAATGACCGCGGTTGTCTTTCAGTTTTTGTTTGGCGAAAACGCAAAATTCCTCAACGTAGTCTGTTCCTTGAGGCCCAAGACAGCCAGGTTCAATACGGCACATCACCAACAACTTTTTGTACAGAGGGAGTCGAGTTTCCATTATATCTTTGAATAGTTTAAAGATTTGATTATCAGCAAATTTTGTTCATTTTTCCAGTATGGAATAGAGTCAATGTTAATTTTGTAAGTATTGAGTCCGCGAAATGGCTTCTGACCTTATAAAGTAAAGACTGTGAGAAAACCCTTTTCTTTTCTTTTAATTTCAAACCGGCTTCCTACAACTAAGGTATAAGTAGGCGTAATTCGCTCTGTCAAACTTCTTTACAATTAATTTTAAAATCCAAATAAAAACACTATAAATCAATATTTTAAACAATGGCGCACTTCATGCTTAAGATAAAATTAAAATATAATAGAGTATGGCTTAAATGTTGTCGTTGAAGCAGTTGTTATGTGTAGTTTTATGTGTATCGTCAGCAAATGTGCTGGCTACGGTCAGAGTTGTCGATTTCGATTTGGATGCAAATTTAAATAGAATTCAAAATGGACAGGTTATCGATGATGAATACGCTGATTGGGGCATATTAATCTCAAGCTGTAATACAAACGGCGTCGCCGCTGCTGGTACAGACAGAGTTACAGGCGTATGTAATGACGACCCTAATGCTGCAAACCCTGACTATAGCAATAGACAAGCAGCTTTCAATACGCAAGCTAACAACACACAAGACCCTGACCTTGAGTTTGATAAGATTAACGGCAGCTGGGTAGGCAGTATTTCGGGCGATGAATACGATCAGCTCACAGATTACAAAAGCTACTATGCTGATATTAAAGCTCAAGCGGGCACCGGGGGCGGTTTATGGTCTCGCCCAGGCAATGCGTTAATTTTAAATGAGCAACCGTGCAATGCAACAAGCTGTACAAACCCTGACGACGAAGGAACACGTCCTGGTGGATTCTTTGTATTCGATTTTACCGATGGCCCAGTAGATATCCTTAATTTAGACTTTTTCGACGTTGAAGGCGTTGAGCGTACAGATACAACATCTCCTCAAAACCTTATCTACTTTTTCTACGCAGACGGCACGTCAGGTAGCACCCAAGTGCTAGCGCCGGGTAACAATGAATACGCAAGGAAAGATTTCGTTTCTACGGAATTGGCGTCGCTGTACACTAATGTGACTAAACTGGTTGTTAACCTTCCAGGCTCAGGTGCCATCAATAACCTTATTGTAAAAGCCACAGAAGTTCCTGAACCAGCAGGTATCGCGCTATTTTTAAGTGCTGGTGTTATTTTACTACGACGTAGAAAGTCGAAGTAGCTTGCTATGAATTAAACACAACGGCGCTGTAAAGCGTCGTTTTTGTTTATCCACTTTACCTTTTTTCGTAAACTGAAATCCCCCTTTAGGCCAAATGGTTGCTCCATGTATTACAATCGTATTGTCATAATCACCTTAATATTTCTACTGTTTTCTATATCGAGCAATGCCATTGAGGTTGAAGAGCAGTATTTTGAGTCTGCTTTAGAGTCTATGTCACAAAATGATACGGAAAGCGCATATATTCACTTGAAGAATGCTCTTGCAGCCAATCCAAGTCATGTGCCCTCGAAGATATTGATGGGGAAGATCCTTTACAAAAAAGGCTTTTTTGATGCTGCGCTACAAGAGTTACATGATGCAGAGCAACTAGGAGCAGATAAAAACCTTACCGCTGTGACAATTGCGCGAGCGTTACTTGTATTAAAAAGTTACTCACGTATTTTGAGTATTGATACTGCTAGTTTGAAGCAGGATATTGCATTTGAAGTACTTCTTATTAAAAGCAGCGCGCAGCATCAATCGCCAAAGCCTAAAGAGGCTATTCAGTATTTAAACCAAGCGAATGAACTACAGCCCAATAGCTTACGCGTTCTACAAACTTATGCGTCGCACTATCTCAACCTAAATGATTTCGAGAGAGCCAAATCTTATATCCAAAAGGCATCGAGCAAATATGGAGAAAACCCTCAAACACTTCATTTACGTGGCCAGTTAGCTTATCGACAAGGTGATACACAAGAAGCGGTGAGTTTCTTGGAACGCGCCCACTCTTTATCTGCGGAAAACCCTATTATTATGCGCTCGTTGGCAAGTGCCTACATGGCTATCGACAATAATGATGACGCATTAAAAATTGTACAAACAATAGTAGATCAAACCCCTGGAGACCCTTACGTTAAATTGCTTTTAGGGCAGCTTCGCGCTAAAAATAATCAAACCGAAATAGCCAAGCAAGTATTCGATGAACTTTTAGCGGCACTAACTTTATTGCCTGAAGATATTATGCAAAGCAGCCAAGAGCTGCAATTTATCAATGCATTTGCGTCGTACTTAAATGAAGATTATGAAAGCGCCGTGAAGGCATTTTCTACTTACCTTGCTAATAATGAAGACAGTGTAAAAGCGCTAGCCTTGCTAGCTGATACATATATTAAGCTAGATACGCCGAAAGATGCCCTCACGCTATTAGATAGACGGCAAACCTTGGTTACTCGCAATATACCTCTGACAGTGACCTTGTGTAATTTATTTATTGAAAACAATCGCAGTTTTAAATGTGACAGGCTTATTGAACAAGCAGAATTCATTCATGGGCCACAAGCAACGTTCAGTTATGTACGTATGAACTCGTTAATAGAGCGCAGCCGTTTTGACGATGCCTTATCGGTATTTAACGAAACCTTTAGCGAAGCACAAGACGAGAAACTAAAGCTGTTGGGCATCCAATTAAAAATGCAGACGTCCTCATATCAAGCGGCTTTGGATGACATTAAAGACCTTTATCCTACGACCGAAGATATGAATCGGCTTAAATTACTTGAAGCAAAAGTTCAGGATAGTTGGGGTAATTTAGAAGCGGCGAAAGCCATCACGCAACAGATTGTAAAACACAATCCCAACGCACCGGGAGCTTTAATTTTACATACGGAAGTTTTGCTCAAGCTGAATGAAGTTGACGAGGCGCTAGTCATTGCTGAACAGCTATTCCAACGCAACCCCAACCTTGCACATACCCTACTCTTAGGCGAAGCGTTGGCAAAGTCTAATAATATCGAGGCCGCATTGTCACTCTTAATTGCCGCCAAAAGGGATATACCGCAAAGTACCCCCATTTCAGGCTTACTGTTAGAAATTTACATCAATTCTGAACAGCATGAAAATGCACTGATAGAAGTGGGTGAACTGCTGAAGCAAAACAGACTAGATCAAACTGCATTGGTTGCAAAAGCTTCGCTTTTAACAAAAATGGGACAATATGAAAAAGCCAGGTTAGCGCTGAATATTTTATATGGCCTTTGGAGCGACAACCCTAGGCTTTTGGTTAAGCTTAGTAAATTACAGATTAACGCAAATGATCTAACTGGCGCACGTACCTCGCTGACCGACGCTAAAACTATTGCACCAGACAGCGTAACAATAGCATTAGAAGAAGCTAAACTTAACTTAATGGCTAATCAGCTTGATGGTTTGGAAAAAGCAATTGACGCTATTCAGGCCAAGGCACCTAACAGCCCTGAAGTTTATCTATTAGCCGGCAATTTTTATAATGCGACAAACGATAAACAAAAGGCGTTCAGCGCATTTTCCCACGGGTTTGAACTTGACCCTCATACATCTATACACGCAGCCTCACTATTTCAAAGTGCGAGCAGTGAAAGTATGTTTATAGCCTTTGAAGAACTTATGCTTCCTTACGTTGAGAAATATCCCAACGCCTATTTCCATAAAAGACTATTAGCAGATTTCTATTTAATCCAAGGTGAACATGATAATGCAAAGACGCTATATGAATTTTTATCAAAGATAGACGCACTTTTTGACAAAGCCACCGTCTTAAATAACCTTGCTTATATAGAAACGAAAGACGATTTACCAAGGGCACTAAAATACGCAGAAGAGGCGTTATCACTTTCACCAAATACACCACAAATTTTAGATACATATGGTTGGGTTTTGGCACGTCAGGGAAATTACACCGAAGCGCTGCCTAATTTAAGAAAGGCCTATTCTTTCGATGCCGTCGACCCTAATATTATGTACCACCTAGGTTTCGTTTTGTTTAAACAAGGAAAGCATCAGCAGGCTAAAGTAGAACTTGCCAATGCACTTGCGTCAGATTTACCTTTTGTAGAAAAAGAAGAAGCCAGAGCTTTATTTAACTCTCTTTAACGCATATATGCTTTACATCCTTTATTACCAGCATATTGCTTCAGTCTGCTTGTTTTTCCCAGTAATAGCCCACACCAGATTCGCCAAAGGTAACGATTAGTGTTTCTTGACGTTGAGGGAGAGGAATTTGATCAGTACATCCTTCAATCATCCAATAGCCCTGTTTGGTTTTTGTTGAAATGTTCGCTAAACAAACAACGAAGGGGCCTTCGGGAGTAGCCGTGTTGAAGACTCCTCGAGAATCGAGAGATGTCATTATCCACCCCTGCTGCGCTAACTGAACGGAAGACTCAAGCTGTTGTATTTTGGCTATATCGAACGACGAGTTCTGGTTTTTTCCATAATCGCCCCAAAATGTAGTCAGTGTTTTTGGTTCGTTAATAACCAATATATCCGCGTTAGAATAAAACTGATTAGCCATGGAAGAGACATCGCTGACATACTCAACTTTGCCTGAAAGTATAGAGGGGGGGGCAGAAAGAGCGGCTTGCTCTGGGTGTATATTTGTCTCTTCACTACATGAGAAGATGACAAAGATACCAATGAGAAAACCGCCCTTCAACTTCATTAACATGTCGGCCAACGCGTTACCACCTTAGCCGCACCTTACTAATTGACTGCACAGGCTGAACGAGTACAAGCGAGAGTACAGAAGCGTAAGTCAAGTGCATTGATAACACCGTCATCGTTCATGTCACATTTCGCACCACAACTACTGCCATCAGTCGGCTTACCGAGATCTTGTCTTAGCAACAGGATGTCATTGCGGTCTACATCACCATCGTTATCCGCATCACCTTTAATTTGTTGCTGGATCAGGCTTACGGAAATGGAAATTGTATCTTGTGCAGACAAGCCACCGCCATCAGTACAGTTCATAGTGATGATATGTGTACCTTCGCGAAGACGACGAATACCAGACGCATTTATTCCAGTCCCCAACTCAGTTTGAATGGTTTCTCCGTTACCCAGATTGCCATCTAAGTTACTGCTCCATTGAATATTACTCACTGTACCCTCTTCGGTATCGTGAGTAAATACGCTTAGATTGATAGGCTGCACACCTACAAACGACGCACCATTTACAGGAGAGGTTATCTGGCAAGACGGCGTTGTATTTGGCGTAGTAAAGATACCATCAGACTCATCAGTATCAGACAGAAAACCATCAGAAGCAATTACGCGTACCAGCCCCTGTGTTGTCTGACCCAGGTCAAAAAGAGATACGTTGAGCGTATTTCCTGAAAAGTCTGTCACCAATGTTTCCCACGTTGTGCCCGAATCTGGGCTGAACTGCACAGTGTGTGTGAGCACGTCAGAAGGGTCATCATCACTGCTAGTCCAAACAATATCCACGTCAGGTGGGTTTAATATTTCTCCACCATTTGGGAAGGTAACTTCCACCACAGGGGCATTCTCACTTGCCGTTTGTGTTCCAACAACATCATTATTGGTTGCACGTCTGACAGTGATCGTAGAAATATCTAAAGAACTCATGATTGGCACTAACATGAGAGCTGTGCCATCGTCGGGCTGACCTGAGCCTCCACCAGTTTCACCGTCGCCTTCCAGCATCGCCGGTGTAAATAGCACTGAATCTATAATGTTACCGGATGAATCTTTAACTTCGAGGATGTAGTCCGTTCCGTCTTGGTTAGGTGGGATCACCCCTGCTGGTAGCTCAAATGGTAGCGCAGGTAAGAACTGAATCGAATAGTTATCCAAATCGATAATACCCCGAATCAACTTCCACTGAGTGAAACTCGCCACTTTTGTCGAAAAGCTTTTCACAGCAATTGGAGATGGCGCAATAAGGCTTGCCGTTGAAAAGTTCGTGTTAATGTAAGAGCGGATACCTTCGTAACTGAAATCTGAAGGCCAGCGGAAACCACTACAATAGCTCATCATCGCAAAAGTTTTATTTGGGTCGACGACTGAATTACGTTGGCTATCCCAGCCATAAACCAACTTGTTATCGCCTGAGCTCATTGGACCAATAGTTGCGCGCTGTGCTCCCGATACATTGAAGATATTCGGGAAATTGGGCGCACTTGCTTCCGCAAATGAACCACAAGCTCCTTTTTCATAGGTTTGGGTTCCAAAAACTTGTGTACCAACTAATGCCGCGTTTGAAGCATGGTGGCGCCCCATGGTATGAGCAATTTCGTGTCCGTGACGGTTACGGCCGTAGCTATTTCCATCTCGAATCACCCCCGCGGAAACTGAGCCAGGAATACCGTTAGCTTTGCCACCAGTGCCACCACCGCTCGCTGTTAGAAGACTACCGGTTTGATCAACTGCACCGTAATAAAGACGTTCACATCCGTACAGATCCCAGCAAAAGTCTAAGAAGCGCATGGACTCAAGACGGCTAAGCACATCATCTACTTTCGGATCGCCACTGGCGCCCATATCTAAGGTACCGGTAGTGCGGTCAATTTTAGATGTTGGGAAAGTGGCGAGTAAACGTTGTTCTAACTCGTTTAAGTCGGCATTACTTGGCTGGATTGTGGAACCCGATTTTTCATATTTCACTTTAACGAATTTCACTTCAAGCTCAGAGCCTTGGTTAAAGGTAACCGTAGACATACAATCATTTGCAGTTGGGCCTGCACTCTCCATACATTCAAGAGTGCCACCAACCGCCTCAAGCTCCAGTTCAACAGTACCAGAGAGCCAAGAGTCAGGCAGTTGAAAATTCAGGCTGTCGCTTAAGATGTCGCGACGAGATAACGCATCAGGTTTAGCCACAATTGAGCCACCAGAGTTGCTGGCTGTTAATGGCGAACCTGGAAGATCTACTCCACCACGGGTGCCTTTCAAGCGCGCGGTTGCTTTTACAGGGTCAGTACCGTCTTTGGGTTCAATGTAGGTTCTGACTAAGGTTTTCTTTTCCTCAATCAGCATCACTTTGTTATCCAAATCTTGAACAACTTGTGTAACTTCCATACCCACAAGTTTCAACGGTTCACCCATACAAAGTGAGCCAACGAAACCTGCAAACTCGGTAAAGCTCGTAACGACGAACACTGCTCCCCCGCCGAATACATGCGGTTCATAGTTGTTAATCGCGTCACTCTCATCAAAGAAAGGTGGATCTTCTATAGCGATCACACTGAAACGGTCAAGACTAAAATTAGCGCTTTGCGCATTGCTTATTGCGCTTGGAACAGTAGCGCCTGTATTGCGATTACCATCGGTAGATAGACAGTAGCTTTGGAAATCATCCTCCAAGGCGCCCATTGAGATAAGATGACTTGTTGCGGTGTTTATTCCGTTACCAGGCCCTGTTGACCCACTAAACTGACTCATTGACTGAACGGCAGAAATTGCAGCTTGCGCGTCCGCTTCTGAGTCAATGAGACGATATGGGAACTCTAACCGCGTCGAGCTAGCAAACTGGACGACAGCGATTGAAACACTTCCGTCACGTGGTACAACAAGAGTATCTTGGATTGCAGCAACAATACCTTGTCTCTGAATATTCCAGTCACTACTGTTAATACTGCCGGAGCCATCAACAATAAACACGAGGTCGGTTTTGGCGTTAGCAAATGTTGCCGCGCATATGGCGATCGCGATAAGCAGCGATTGGCAACACCGTTTAAATACATTCATGGTGATATCCTTATTTCTCTTTTGTCGGCACAACAGCCCCCAAATCACACGATTCCATACTGTGTGTGGGTTGCTCGCACTTTTAGAACGGCTAAGACAAAGTAGACTGCGAGAACAGTGCCTATTAAACGCTATTTATTGATGCTCTACGACGGTATTGCCGTTAGCATCGACATAAGTTATCTTCCAACTTAGCGTGGGTGGTTCGTCTGCAGCCCACTGAAGATTGACGTATCTACCTTCCTGAGAACCGGCTGATAAGTCACCGTAATTAAGTTGTGGGATTTCATCAAAGCTAGGTTCAATGATGACGTTATAGATGGGTTGGGTACCGATATTCTCGGCAAGTAAGTTGAATTCCACTTGGCTACTAGACTTAGCAATCACATCGAAGCTAAGGCCAATAGAGTCGGCAGAGGCAGCTATAGTAACGCCGGACAACAACACTCCAGCAACGGTTTTAGTCACGAAATGTTTCATGATCATATTCCTTCATGAAAAAAAGTCGCGTATGCCTTATGACACACGGCGACGGCGATTGGTTGCGAAAAGTCCAGCAACCAAAGTGAGTAGTAATGCTCCTGTAGCAGGCTCAGAAACGGGGGTCGGTCCGTTAGTGACGCTGACGCTAGTGGTGTTTAATGCGGTAATATCAATCAATCCTGTATTATCTGAGTTCGAGAAACTAGATGATAAGGTGTCGATAGTGAACCCCCCAGTACCCATGTTTATCGCTTGAAATGTAATAGAGAACATTGTGAAGCTTGCTGGCTGGTTGATATCTAAAAATGTGGGCGTTTCAAATGTTGAATCTAATACGCTCACAATTCCCGGTGACACTAAAGGAGGTATAAACTCTGCAGGGCTGTTTAATGAAAAACCCAAATCCGTACTGTAGTTAAAAACACTGACGAAGTTAAACAATGAGTTATTAAACAATGCATCAACAAAGTAGGCCGATAGGCTTGGTGCACCGCCAGATGCTAAATCACTAATAACAAAATCGATGGTTACATTGTCGCCAACATTCAAGATTGAAGAGCTGGGCGTTAGTGTAATGATGGCGGCATTAGCAGTTGTACTGAAACCTATTAGCAATACAAAAGAAAGTATTGTTAGACGGAGCTTGGACATGCTTTTTGAGATAGACATAGTTATTCCTTTTTTAACTAGTTATTCCGAGTTGCGCGTTAGGGCGATTGAGAGAGCAGGCGGAGGTTTAACCAAACTACAGTAGCATTCCGTTGCTAAATCCATTCAATGGCTTGATTTATATGTGCGCAATCCGCGAATGACTATGCATTACGCAGGCCAAATCGGTGAATTTTTGTGCAGACAACATAGTTAATTTGTAGAATTAGGTTTTCACAAAGAGGTTTATACGATTGAAATTAAATAGAATTTCTAGCCATGTTAATGAGATTTAACTTTTGAGTTAAAAATAATCTTTAATGAATGGGCAACATAATTGGCGCTCTGAATTAGCGCTTTACCAGGTATATTCGAGGATAATTGTCAGCCTTTTTTACGTACATAGGCCAATTGCAAAAAAACTAACTAACACTCTGCTTTTAATAGGTTTATTAGCATTTAGATGCTAAGGCGACGTTAGTCTAATGTCGCAGTTCTTTACATTGGTGATCCAAAGCTATCCTCTTCGGTCTTGCCTATCGTGAAGTAATGAGAGCCCCGTTTACTTACTTCCCTCCCCCTATTGCCGGTTAGTGAACTTAACCCAATAATCACCGTTTAAAACCTTGTGCGTATATTAATTTTTAGTACCGTGGTTTCGTTCTAGTAAACCTAATCTAGCGCGCAAACCTTCGCTATCATTTACACAAGGATTTAAAATGAAACATTATGCTATTAACACAGAAGTAGAGTGGGAATGGGGAAAAGGTAGCGCCACAGGCAATATTCGAAAGAAGTATACCACCGATGTGGAGCGCACAATTAAAGGCTCATCTGTGAAACGAGATGCCAGCGAAAAAGACCCTGCTTATCTTATCGAACAGGACGATGGTACTGAAGTACTAAAATCGCACAGTGAACTCAATAAAACGTCCTAACTTATTTTTAGATTATCGTGCTTAGTATGATAACCCTTTCTTTTTCTCTCATAGCGATGTAGTGAGCATACCGAAGCATTTGCTAGGCAAATATTTATACAGTGAAATTGGGCAAGAGTATTATAAGACTTAGTACCCTGCCCCCTTAATTTACTCGTCTGTTTGCGAAGCGTAATGATTCTGCATTAACCATGCATAAGCGGAAGTAAAGGCAGGCTCTTGAAACTGCTTTAAACCTGTTTCTGCAAAAGGCACTGCAATTGGGTTTCGGCGTAAAGATTCTTTAATATCAGTTGGGCTATATACAACAACATCTAACCCTTCAATTAATTCAATAGCCGCTTCTAATTTAAAGCCAATAGCGCTGCCAGCAAATTTACCTTTGCTTTGACGCTGACGGATTATTACAGCATCAATTTTGTAGTCGGCAACAAGTTTAGCGAAAGTACTTTGAAAACTTTTTAAACCTTTAGCACTACTATCGGCTAACGTTAACCGACGCGTACGGCAGTCGGGCACATGAAACAAACCATCTATCAGCGACAACAGACATACATTTGCTTCATTACCTTTTAAATCTACACCACAGACTTTCATATCAATTCCTATTCACATTTATAAATCATTATAACGTGTTTCACTGATGATATTTACCCACACTCAATTTTCTTTGGCTACTCTATATTTGTTTTTCCCAGAAATAGTGTCGAAAAATAGCAAGAAACAGCGAGAAATAGCAGGAAATAGGATCAGCGTGCCTTTATATCAATAAAGTACACTGACCCCACTATTTATATTTTCAAAAATCACAAAAGTGTTTTGTTATTAATGCTGTTTTTCACAAACAAATTTATCGTCACACTGTGTGCACTTAAATAACAGCTCTTTTGAGCCACTTTTGTGAGGATTAACAATGCCTATTGCATTATTTGCGTTAACGTTAAGTGCGTTTGCTATTGGTACTACCGAATTTGTAATTGTGGGATTAGTGCCCACGATAGCGTCAGATCTTGGCGTAACCCTACCCAGCGCGGGATTACTCGTCAGTCTTTATGCTGTTGGCGTGGCTGTTGGCGCCCCTGTATTAACCGCATTAACCGGTAAATGGAACAGAAAACATGTACTGCTAA
>Ga0115012_10000902_pt1 | contig 16928 bp, 5 predicted proteins | sample TroAtlMetagenome_FD_88706 | JGI IMG/M metagenome (GOLD analysis project Ga0115012, IMG submission 88706) | Marine eukaryotic phytoplankton communities from Atlantic Ocean - Tropical Atlantic ANT10 Metagenome | ecosystem: Environmental > Aquatic > Marine > Oceanic | place: Tropical Atlantic Ocean...
AAACAACTACTAATAAAGACTATAGAAAATATAAAGGTTACACCCCAGTTGAAGCAACTGAGCATACATCATTTGTAAAATCTGTATTAGGAAATCAATATGTTTCTGGTACAAATTTTAGAAATCCATTAAAAGTTGCATCAATAGTAAGGAAAGGTTTAGATGCAAGATTCCCAGGCACTAACTTTAGTAGTTTGTTATTTAATGGTGCATTACTTTCTTTAGAGTCAATTACATATCCATTTCAAGGTATTTTTGGTCCAGCTATGGGTATAGAATATGAAGCTGCAGCAGATAGATTACTTAAAAAAAGAGGAGATACATCTGGTGCAAGAAGTTTTAGAGAGTACCCAGGAGAAGAAGCAGAACCAAAAAAACTACCTTGGACAATTAAAGCAAGAGCAGGTTTAGAAGCATATGCAAAAGGTTATGGTTTATCTGGTACAGCAGGTGCTATTGCTGGTGCTAAATTAGGTGCTGCAGGAGGTTCTTTTGCAGGACCATTAGGAGCTGTAGCAGGTGGTGGTATAGGAGCATTAGGTGGTGCTATTATTGGTGCTGCTGCACAAGCTATTGTTGGTGGTGGTTATGAAGATAATCCAGGTATACGAAATGATGCAATACGATTTAATCCTAGTGCATCTTCATTAGAATATTTAGAAGATATAAATGTTGATTACGAAAAAATTATTGAAGATAATAAAACTAATTTAAGTGCTGTATTAGAAGCTGCACCAGATGTATACGATAAAAATTTAAAAATTGTTCAAGATGGTATTAAAAGACCATTGACATTTGACGAAAAATTAGAAATATTTTACAGAACTGCAAACGAATTAGTAGCTGCACCACCAACAACACAAAGTGCTGCAATAGATTTATTTAGTAAACCAGGAGGTTTACCAGAAATGACAGCAACTGTACCTGGCTTTATAAATAGAAGCGAAGTGTTAAATGATGCAATAATAAGTAGAGATGGTTTGTATGCACAAGGAATTACAGCAAACATAGGTGACTATTACAGAATGGCTTTATTAGGCAGTATGGAAAATAAATATTCTCCTAAGTATGCACTTACACAGGAAATAGATGAACAGTATGAAATAACAGTATTAGGTATTAGACAATTATTAGCAGAAGGCAAAATTGATGAATCACAACAAGCAGAGTTATTAGAAGATTTAGAAACAGTTGCTAATGAAATGTATTCAGAACTTAAATTTAATCCACAAGCAAAAGGTGCTGGTAGATATTTTTCAGGTATTCTTAATGCTTACATAATGTACAAAACAGATTTATTTGTTGCAGGTAGTAGTGGTGTTGGTGTTGTAGGTAAAAGTGTAGATGCAGATGATGTACTTGCTGGATTAGGTAAAGTGTACAATGACGAAGTTATAAAAGGTGGAATGGATGTAGCAGAATGGTGGGCTAAGAATGATGAAGCATTAGTAGGTTGGACTTCTAAATTTCAAAAATTAATGGAAGAATCTCCAGATGCACCAGCATTGTTAGCCATGATAGAAGGTGGTATGCATCCAGAGTTTGCACTTAGGTTAGTAGATAATCCTAGTGCAACTTACGATATATTAAAACAAGGTGTTACAGAGGGATTTGTTGCTGATGTAAGAGCAGGTTCAAGAACTGTACCAGGTAGTAAAGGTCCTATGGGTGGTGAAACAGTAGGTGATGCACTTCAATACGCATTACAACCTAAAGTTTTAGATGACTCTTTTGTAGACAATATTGCAGACCTTATGAAGGGCAATGTAGATGAGGTATTTAACAAAGCAGCGTATTCAAGAACTGGTAGCATTATGGATATATTTTTAGGTAGAGATAGAAGATTACCTTCTATGCCATGGGGTGACTTATCTAATCCACAAAATGCTGCAGATACTTTTTATAAAGTAGCAAATATGTTATCTATACCAGACCCAGTAATAGAAAAATATTTAAGAGAGTTTGTTCGTGCAGTAAGAAACAATGACCAAGCATTAGCACAAAAAATATACTATGACGATTTACTTAAAGTAGAAGGTGCAATACAACTTAAAGCAGTGTTTGGATTATCTGATGATGAAATAGCAAAATATTTTACAAAGAACATAGATGAAGTAAGAGGATTCGGTGTTGAAGCAGGTATATACAATGCATCTATATTAAATAAATTTAGAGACCCAGATTTTATAAATGTAATTGTCAAAAAAACATTTGGTAGTTTGTTTGCTAATGAAGAAGATTTAATGAAATTTTCAGATAAGTTTGTTTCAATAATAGGACAAACTAGAGATATGTCTATTGCTGTACCTAACCTTAGACAAACATTACGATATACAGGTTTAAAAAGAAAACTTAGAAATAGATGGAGTGGTTCAAAGACAGTAGATGAAAGTATAGCAACAATTAGAAAAGCACATGACGAAGGTGTACCTGGAACATTTTTTGACGCAGATACACCTTTGGGAGAAATTACAAAAGGTGCATTTGCTGATATGAAAGACCCATCACTGTTGTATAAAGGTCTTGAAACAGGTATTGGTTTAGCTGAAACAGGATTATTTACTGCAATATCAAGAGGATGGATGCCATTACAATTATTATTTAGATTATCTTTTCCATTAAAAGTTATGTTAGATGGTCAATTAAGAATGGGAGCATTAGGTATAGATTCTTTATTTAGAAATCCTGTAGGTTTACTTAAGTTACTTGCTAATGACCCAGAAGGATATTTAGCAAAAGGTTTAGGAATAGATGTTCATACAGGATTAAAAGGACCATTTAGAACAGTATCAGAAAAAGGACCAGAGTACTTACCTACTTCACTGCGTAAAGTTATGAACCTAGTTAAAGAGGGTAAACAAGAATATTCTATACCAGAAGTAATGAGTATGTTTGCAAGAGACCCAAAGTTTACATCACAGTTTACAAAACCAACTGATTTATGGGAAGAAGTATTAAAACAAGGTACAAAAAATGTAAAGTTAAAAGATGGAACAGTACTTCCATTCGTACCTAATGATGACTTTATAGAGTCATATGTAGATTTTTTAGTAACACAGTTAGTACATGACCCATTAATGCCAACAGTAGCTAGAGGTTTAAGAGAAGGTTTAACTGATGATGCTATGGTAAAACAGATACTAGACAGTCAAGAATTAACACAAGAAATGTTAACACTAAATCAAAGAATTATTGCAAGAAATCAAAAACATGGTGGAGTAAAAATAGTAAAAGTAATTGAAGATGAAACAGATGTAGCAAATATAGTTGCACAATATAGGCAAACAATAAATGGTTTTGCTGGTGGTAGTGATGATATTATTGGTGTTATTGCTGAAGGCACAATAAAGAATATTGATTTAAAAAGTTTTAGTATATTAAAACAATCTCAAGCAACAAAAGCTAAAAACGAAATACAAAAACTTATGCAACCAGTGTATGAAGACTTACCTTCTTCAATTCCAGGTTTATCTAAAAATGTAAATAAAGAAGCAGCTAACTTTGTAACAGCATTTTTTGACAGTATGTTTTTTGCTGTAGGTCAGCTTGAAGCAGTGTGGTCAAGAATACCTACATTCAAACAAGCATACTTTTATTTCTTAGAAAACAATATACCATTTGCTCAAAAAGAAGCTCTAGCAGAATTACTTGCAAAACATTTTGACCCAGAAAGTGTAATTAAATTACCAGATAATATTGTACAGTTAGCAAAAGAAAACTTAGAAGCTGCAAGAATAACACCAGAAGAATTAAATTTAATTATGGGTGCAAAAGTACCAGTTAAATTACAATACAATGCAAACTCTATAGACACTGTTTTATATAATACAGAGGGTTTATTTGATGTTAGGTTATTTAGAGGAGCATCTGCTACAGATGAAATAGTATTTGATTTAGATTTACAGAAAGCAGAGTTTACAGCTTTTGGAAGTGAGAGAGAAGTAGCTAATGTTAGAGCTGGAGCTAACAATACAAAGATATCTGCTTACTCAGCATCTATACATGATGAAGCATTAATAGTAAATGGTGGGCTATCAGAACAACAAACAAATAAACTTACACAAGAACTTACTAAAAAATTAGAAGACAATGCATTAGTAAATAAAATAGTTGATGATTTTGCAAAAGCATTAGAAGATAATCCTGGTATGTCTTATGACGAAATACTAGAACGATTAGGCATAAGTAACAAAGAATTTAATATTGCAAAGATTACAGATGATTTAAGAAAAGGTAGACAAAAAGAAGGGGATGTTAACCCAGCAATAATTAAAAGAGTGTTAGGTTTAGATACTAAAAAACCAATACCAAATAAAAAAATAATAGATGGTGAAGAAAGAAATATATGGAATGATGCAAACTCAGGAGAGTTTGGTGGTAGTTATGATTTAAGTAAACCAGTTGTAGACTCACAAGACATAGATTTCTTAGAAGGTATATATGTCAGTCCATATGCAACTAGAGTTAAAAAAGTTAAACCAGATGTTGAACCTGGAACTATAGCACCAGTAGAAATACCAAAATCAGAATTTACTCCACAAGTTATAAAAGAATACATAGAAGCAAATAAAGATTTATTAAGAAGGCAAGACCATTATTTAGGGATATGGGATGATGGTAGCAAAGTATATATAGATGTATCTATAAAAATTCCATTAAGAGAACAAAGAGGATTACTAGATGAACAAATTGCTAAAGCTATGTATGTAGGTTTGTTATCAGAACAACAATCTATAGCTGTTATTAGAAAAGTATCTACTCCAACTGTAGCTGCAGATGGTAAACAAGTACTTGTAGATACACTAGATATATCATATCCAAAAGTTTACAAAAAAAATGGAGTTGCATCACACACATCATTAAATTACATAAAACAATATGGAACAGATTTATTAGAAAACATTAATAAATTAAATCAATTAATAAAAAATACAGGTGTTGGACCAATAGTTAAAGGTAAAAGAGGGCGTGTCAATAGTAATAATGTATTATTTAGTACAGGTTTGCATGGCAATCTAAATACTGTAGATGATGTTAATAAACTAATATTATTTGGAGGTAAAGATAATCCACAACTTAACAAACTTACACAAGTAGATTATTTTTCTATGTTAGATTTGCATGGAATTAGGTCTAACTTAAAACGAAACATGACATTTGATGACTTAGACAGAAGAGCAGCAGAGTATGGATTTGAGCTACATAACAGATTATTGTATAACTTACTTGAAAGAGGTTATTTAGCTGAAGCATATCGTGTTGCCTTACCATTCTTTGAAGCATATAGAGAAGTGTTAGGTAGATATGCAACACTAGGTGCAGTAAATACTAGAGCAGCATCACAAGTTGCACATGTTTATAGAAGAGGTGTAGAAACAAATATTATATACGAAGATAAATTTGGTGAAAAATATTTAATACTGCCAGTTGGTGGTACACCATTAGAAGAATATGTTAAGTCTGAAGGTAGAGGAACCTGGATAAATGACATGGATGTCAATGATTCAAAAGTAATTTTAAAAAGAGGAATACCAATATCTGCATTAGGTGTAGCTGGTGGAGGTTTATATCCACCACTTGGACCAGTAGTTGCATTGCCAGTAGGTTATTTAACTAAAGATAAACCAGACTTGCGTAGAATGTTTGAGAGAACAATATTTCAATTCGGTTTACCATTTGAAGGAAGTGATGATACATTACTAGGTGAAGCATTAAATGAAGCAATGCCATCAGTTGGTAGAAATGTAATAGGTGCTGTATTCGGAGAAAACTCCAAATCATTTGGATTAGATGAAGACATATGGTTTAGGTCAGTTAACGAAGGTCTACAAATAGCAGCAGTATTACATCCAGAGGTAGCACAAGACTTTGAAAAACTAGAACCTATAGCTATACAAATAGCAAAAAACATATATCAGTTAAAAGCATGGGATAGATTTGTAAATCCTTACGCACCTAATCTTCGTCTTTTATATAATGCAGATGTAGATGATGAAATGTTTAAACAATGGTATGGTGCTACAAATGAAGAATCAGGTTTAATGTGGAACTCATTTGTAGAGTTGTCAGTAATACATGCTTTTTATAGAGACCTTAGAGAATACTATGGACACTTTATGGGAACTAAAGCTGGAGATTTTGAAGCAACTAAACAAATAGTTTTGTTTATGGATTTAGGTAGATACGATTTAGAAGATAGTTACACATCAGTAGCATTAGTAAAACAAGGTAAGAAAATTACAGAAGCTGGTAAGTTACCAGTTACAAAACCAGAGTATGATTTTACTATAGACAATGAAGAAGAGTACAAAAAATATGGTGGGGCAATATTATATTTCTTTGAAGGCTTAGGAACAGGAGATGTAGATTTCTCAGCATATGAAGCATTAGATAATTTAGGTAGAACTACACCACTATCAGGTGATGAGTTCTTTTATTCAGCACAAATGTATGCTGCATCAATAGTTGAAAAAGCTATGAAGGTAGCAGAGAAAAAAAGATTAGAAGCATTAGACCCAAATATTACCAATGAAGATGATTTGTGGAAAATTAGTATGGCAAGAATAGATTTAACTTTGCGTGATATGTTTCCATTAGCGTATGGTAGAGACTTGGGAGAGTTAGCAAAATTAGATGGATATAACACAGTTAAGAAACAAGATTATGATATTGAAATTAGAATGATAGAAGAGATATATAAAGATGGTGCTTTTAAAGATTCACCTGTATTCCCTATTGTTGAACAATACTTAATAGAAAGAGAAAGTGTTATTCAAGGAGTACAGTTAGGATTACAAAACCCATCAAGAGAAAGTGCTTTAGATTACATAATACAAAATGATTCAGAACAAGCACAAAAATTAAGAGATAGGTTGTACTATAAAGGTATAGAGTTAGCAAAACAAAACTATTTGTTTGCTATTATGTGGGATGAAGTATTTTATGAAGAGATATCTTACTATGGGATTGGAACAAGTTAATGGGTTTAATTAAAAATTTTATAATAGCTTATGATGATAATATGCTTGAAGGTGGTGTTGACGAAGGTACATCACCAGATGATGAAATTGATAGAGATTCGCCTAATGTTGATGACAATGGTATATCAACTGACTCATCTGTTACTCAAGCAGTCATAGATGATATTAAAGAGGCTTTAGGTTTAGACGCTAACAAACCACTTGGTATAGGATTTAAAAGTAAGTACCAAGGTTTTGTATATGATGATGTAAATGATGTATCAGTACCAAAAGATATTGATGCAGAAGATTATTTAAGAAGCAAAGGTTTTAAATTTATATATTTTCCAGAAGATATTACACAAGACCCAGGTGCGTTTGGACCAAAAATTGTAGAACAATTTAAAAACATGATGGCAACTATAGGTTATATAAACATTAATAAAACTGTAGGTATTCAAAAAGATGCAGAGTACTACAAAGGTATACAAAAACTTATGGAGTTTTCTATGAACAATGGTGGTCAGTTTAGTTATGTACAAGCATTAAAAATATTACACACTGCAACACTTGCTGGACAAGCACCAGTACAACAATATCAAATGGACACAGCAGAAATGGATGAATTAGTTGATGATTACTTAGGCAAAGCTGAAGCTAGAAAAGGTTCACCATTAACTAAAAATGAAAAAGATTATATATCACGACAACTCAATGCTAAGTTAGGAGACTTTAGTTCATCAATGTCTAATTTACAACCAGCTTCTACAGCAAGAATAGAGTATGATGAAGTGTCAGGTACAGCAACTACTATACCAGGACAAGATGCAGAGCAACCAGATGTTGAAGGATTACAAGAAGACTTATCAGATGTTGTAGATGAATTTGCTGAACCAAGAGAAGAACTTGCAAGACAAGCAGACTTAGAATCAGATGCTGCTACAAGGTTTGCAAGAACTATGGGCAGTTTGTCAGCAGCAGAAAGTGATAGGGTTAATAGATAATGGCAACAACAAAAGAAGTTATTATTGCGTTACAAGAAGAAGGTTTTACAGAAGATATGATTAAAACTCTTATGCCAATTTTAGCTTATGAATCAAGAGTAGATGGAGTTCCATATGTTTTAACAGCTTTAGATTCTAAGTCACCATCTTATGGTTTAGGTCAAGCAAATGTAGATACTATGGAACCAGCGTACTGGATGACTTTTCATGAATACAATATAGATTTACCTGGTCAAACAGAACAACAAGTTAAACAATGGAAGTCAGGAAAATATGGTACTACAGACCCAGACGAAGAAGATGTTAGAGATTTTACACCAGAGCAAAGAAAATATGTAATAGATTATATGCAAACAGCAGATTTAGAATTTCATGTAAAGTTATTGAAAAATATGATATTACAAAAAGAAAACGAATCTGATATGGAACCTATGGAAGCTGTTCAAGATTTGTATAAATTAACTATTGCTAAATTTAATTTGCCAGATAAACACCCAGAGAGTGCTGCTTTTAAAAGTAAAATAGAAGCAGAGGTAGAAGAAATATATATTGAAGGGGAGCAACAACAAAATAAATTGAATGAAGATGCAAAGTTATTTAGGTCTGTAGAGCAACAACCTATTCCACCTAGAACTATTGATACACCTCCACCAACAAACCAATCAGAATTAAAGGTTCCTGACTCTGGACCATCTGAACCAATCAATCCAGAAACAGGATTTCCTGACAACAACACACCTAAGCAAGTATTGCAGATGTTAGTTGCAGCAATTAATGACAAACGCAAAAAAAAAGGAATGACTGAATTAGACCAAAAGAATATATTAGAAAAAAAATTTGGTAATCTTGTAGATAGAGATAATCAATTTTTTGAAGAGTCACAAAAAATAAGATTTCCAAACAGCAGTTTGCCTGTAAATATAGAAGATGTTTTAGATTTTTTAGAAGACTAATATGGCAGAGGAAAAATTACCTGATGCTGAAAAGATAATAATTAATGGTATATTTACCAGTACAGCTACAACTCCAGATGGACCAAGTTTAATATACGCAGACATAAACGACATAATTGATTTTGTTGAATACAACAGAAGAGAAATTCCTACATTTTCACACCAAAAATCTGATAGCACTATTGATGCAATTAAAAAAACATTATATGAAAAAGGTTACTTGTTTGACATAGGAGAATCATACAATAGTTCTATCGCATTTCCAGTTGCTATGGGAGCTAATGGAAGAATACAAATAGGAGAAGGTAACCATAGATTAAGAGCAGTTTATGAAGTAGCACAAGAAACAGGACAAACAATATATGTACCAATATATGCTTACCCTTCTAATGTAAGTGTTGCAGGTGATAAATTTTTTGGAGGAGAGTATCGTGGTAGCTCACGATTTGTTGGCGAACAAACATTGTTTGATGCTTTAAGACAATTAATGTTTGATTCAGGTGCTGACGATTATGCAGTTGATGAAAAAATTGGAGAACGATTAGGTTCAAAAAGTCAATATACAGGCACTAATTATTTAGGTTCTGGTGGAACTGGTGGTAATAGCGTAAGTCAAGAAGATATGAAAAAGTTTTTTACTGCTATAGGAGTAGAGGTTTTAACATATGACGAACTACCAGAAGATAATGTATACAAAACAGGAGTTAATAATTTATCAGACACACCTACAGGTAAAGCAGTTTTAGAAAAAAAATCAACTGTAAAACCAGTTGTAACAAATATAATGGGTTATCCAGAAACACCTACAAATGTAGTAGATGATGTAACAAGTTACATTGAAGGCTATGAAGATTGGGTAAAGATGCAAAAAAATTTAGATAAGAATGTAGTCGGAGACCTTCCAGTTGAACAAGTATCAGAAAATTATGATGTAATAATGATGGAAAGAGGAAACATAAGTTTATCAGATTTGCATAATAATTATCCAGAAGAGTTAGGCGAAATTTCTAGACTTGATAATAAATATTTTAATAAAGAAGTTGTAACATTTGATGATTTTTATAATAATTTAGGATATGGTTACCAATTACAAGTAGGTATAACACCTGAAGAGTTTAGAAAATCTTTAGAAAATTTTATAAATCAAATAGAAAATGATGTTATAAGAGATGGAATACGAAAAAGTTTTACTAAATACGATACATTTGCAAATGGATTATCAGATACCAAAATTAAAAGTAAAATCTTAACCCTTGTTAATGGGGATGTATTTAATGAGATAATAGTTTTTAATGAACATCTTTATACACAAGAAGTTAATGAAGATATAGCAACAAAATATCTTGGTTACGAAGAAGCTACTGATGTAGAAGATGCTTATTGGGCAGATGTAGAAGATTGGGATTGGGAATTAGATGAACAAGGAAAGAAAGTTAGACCTATTAAACCTGAAATTCCTGACACCAATACCTATGAAGGTAAGTTAAATCATTATTATAATTTAGCTATTGAAGATAATAAATTTATGAATAATCATTTAAGGAATGATTTATTTCATGGAAGAGGTAAAGGTAGTAGAGTTCCAGATGAATTACATGCAGGTACATATCAAGCAGCAGTAGATAGAAACGCATTTATGTTTGGTGAAACAAATATGTACTCAATGATATATGATATGAAAGTTGATTTTGAAAGTCAGGTTGTAGAAGTATTACAAAATATAGAATTAGATAATGGTTCATTTTATACAACAGAATATTTACAACCAGAAGTTTATTTACCTAATGGTAATGTAGATGATTATGACATAAGAATAGATGTACTTGAAGATGGGTCAACAACCATTGTATTGGGTAAAGATGGTGTAGAAATAGGTGAAGTATTTAGTGATACTGATGTTCCATATATAATAGAAGATTTAGAAGATGGTGCAAAACTATATGACCACATTAACAGAGAACGATTAAAAGATGTTATAAACAATAGAGACCTTGATAATATATTTGGAGAAGCAGGAGGGTTTTTAGCACCAGACAGAAGTTTTAAATATGAAGATGGTTATGAATTATATAAAGTAACTATTGACCCAGAGGCAAAAGTAGTAGAGTTTACAGAAGATATAGAGATGGTAATAAATGGAAAACCAAAATCTATAGACCCAGATATATTTGTAAATTATTTAGAATCTGGAAATTTAGAGGGTATAGATGAAATTTTATTACCAAATGGTAAAACAATAACACTATCAGGAAGTAATAAAGAAAAATTAAATATTATAAAAGATGAAATGGATGTTGTCGGTTACAGAAATCAAATGGAAGATGTTGGTAGTACCTCTTACTACTTTTTAAACCAAGATTCATACACAGAGACATTAGTAGATGAAACATCTAATAAACAATTTGATGAAGATGTACTTAAAAAGTTTGTAGAGAACGACCCATACAGAGACATAGATGCATTTGAAGACGCAAGTCCTGACAGAGTTAAATTAGTTAAACGATTTATGGGAGAAGTAGAAGATGTTACTGATGGATTACCACTATTAGAAACCAGAATGAAACTAGGCAACCAACCATTAGAGTGGTCAAATGAGGTTATAACACCTAACAAGATATTTAATCCAGATGCTTTGACTAGATTAGAAACAGAAATTGACACATCAAATTTATCTATAGATGAAGCAATGGCTATAGAAGAAAAAGGAAAATATATTTGGAATGATACAACAGAATTTAAACCAAGTGAAATGTATTCAAGAATAATAACTAACACTGCTACTGATGAAGACATAACAAGATTTTTTATATACCTGGCTACACACAGTCCAACAAACGCATTTGCTAGACAACCATTTAGTAACCCAGGTTCAATAGCAGATATTGTAAAAATAGGAATTTTTAGTGACATACCACTTGATGAAGTTATACCTATGGGTCAACCATATTTAGAAAAACAATTTATAAATAATTTACAAAATAAAAACAGTCTAATAGGAGATGAAATAAATCAAGTATTAGTTAATTTAGTAACTGAACAAGGACAGTTTGCAAATGTAAAAGAGCAAATGAGAAATGTAATACTTGATGCACATAAAAATATATATGCAAATAATCCAAACGATTATTTTATTGTATGGAGAGGTGGTGACTTAAATAGATTTTATCCTTGGCAATCAACTTCTAAGAGGTATCAATCTGCACAAGGAGTAATGTATCAAATGGTGCAACAAGGATATGGTGGTGGTAGGTCTGTAGATAGTTATATAGTACATAGAAACAATATGATAGATTTAGATGCTTTAGGTTTGTCATTTGGTAATGAACAAGAAATTATAGTATTGACTGAGGAATTAAAATCACCACTTGCAAAAAGAAGTACTGTTTTAGAAGGACCATCAGACATAAGAAATATAAATGATTGGTGGTTACTGGCTAGAGAAAGAGAAGAAGCATTTCCAAAAAATGGTACAGTTATAACTAATATATCACAACCACTTACAGACGCAGGTCAATCTACACAACAATTTTTTACTGATGTTATTGATGGTATAGACCCTAGATATAGACAAAAACAACCATACAACCAATTAATAGAATTAAATAACAGTAATTTATATAAGTTTCAAGATGATTACAATGCTCTTATAAAAGGTGGTGGTAACTTTAATCAACATATATTTACATCTATACCTACATTTTATGAAGCACAAGTAGTAAAAATGGCAGCATTAAATTTTTTAATTAATCAAGTTCCTTTAGAAGTTGGAGAATTTGGAGGTCCAGCACAACAATATAAAATATTAGACATAGGTGGTACTGAAGGTGCATGGGCAAAAGCGTTAGCTAAAAATAGTCCATTAGTAGACATAACTGTACTAGACCCTAATCGTGCAGCTATGTTAGCTTTTGAAGGTGGTGAGTTAATTACAAATGCAAAATTTCAACACGAAGCATTTTCACATAAAGAACAAGATATTGGCAAATTTTTTACTGAAGGTGGAGTAAAGGAGGATGTACAATTTGCAACATTTGATGGTTCAAATAGATATGATGTAGTACATGAGTCAATGGCATTACAGTTTATGGGTGACCAAAGAGCAGACCAAATAAAATTTATTAAAGAAAATGTATTAAATGAAAATGGAATATTAATTATTGAAGAAAAATTTTTAGATGAAAGTCAAACAATTTTTGATGCTAATGAAGCTAAGAAAAATAATTTTAAATCACAATACTATACACCAGAACAATTAGCAGATAAAAACCTTAATGTTTTGTTAAATATGGATGCTAATTTAGTTACAGTACAAGAGGTTCAACAAATACTAGGAGAGAATTTTAATCATGTAGAACAATACTGGGATGCTGGTAACTTTAAAGGTTTTATAGCATCTGATATTCCAGTAACAGAAACTTTTATGTTAGGTATAGAAGAGCTAGATGTATCTTTAACTGACCATTTGTATTCTACAGCACCTACTAATAATGAAATAAAAGCAGCAGTTAACAAACAAATAGTAGCTAATGGTACTGACAGTAAACTTGCAGCACAATTAGCAAATGAAACTGTAGCAAAAAATCCAAACTTTTTTAAAGGAATTGCAAATGCTTTAGGTAGAATTGATACAAATGCAGGTGTAGCAGCTATGAAATTACTTGGTAGATTAGGTGTTGTTGGAGGACCTGCATTAAGTGTACTAGGCAGAGTTGTACCAGCTTTAGCACCAGGTGATGTGGCTATAGAAAAAGCCATACAAAAAGCTGTGCCTTACTTAGATGATGCAGCAGCTAGATTAGGTTTTGGAAGAATACCTTTTGCACAATTATTACCAGCATACATAGTATATGAAATAGGAGTAGCATTAGCAGATGTTGCACAAGCAGCATTGTATGCTTATGACGAATCACAAAAAAAAGCACCAAGACAACCTGGTGATTTTCAAATAGGTTTAACTAAAGTTTTATTACCAAAAGCGTATGAAGAAGAAGCAATAAAAAGAAGTCAAATACCTGGTGATTTACAAGCATTTTATAATACACCTACAGGTAAAGCAGTTTTAGAAGAATCAGATTTCGGTAGTCAATTTATGAGAGAACTTGAACAAGAAAAAATATCTAGGTTTTCTCCAGGATGGGGATTAACTAAAGGTTTAATATCTTTAGTAGGTAACACTTATCAAGCTAGTCAAAACCCTAGTGATTATACTACAAAAGTTAAAGATAATCCTGCTAGTATATATAATGCAGGATTCACAGGAAGATAAATGGAATTAACAGTACAACAAATAATAGATTATCAAACTCTTTTAAAAGAAAGTGGTTTTGACCCTGGTCCAATAGATGGAATTATAGGTCCTAGAACTAGAGCTGCAGCAGAAGCATATATAGGAGCATCTAGAGGAGATGAACAAAAAAGTAAAAGAATGGATGAAGTTGGAGAAATATTAGCTACAACAGGATTAGTGTATGGAACTGATGTTGATACAGAAGACACAGAAGATACAACAATGTATTGGGGTAGATATGATAGTGGTTCATGGGCTTTATCTACAATGGCAGCAGATGGTAAGCCAGATGTAGACCCAGATGCAGGATTTACCTGGGCATGGAAATTACGAGAGTTTGAAGGAACAACACAAGAAGATTACACATCTGATAAAACATTAGAAGAAGTATTAGGTCAGGTTACAGATGGAGAAAGTATAGGTGGTTTAAGTACAGAAGAAGATGGTGTATCTACAGGTTTTCAAAATACACAACTATGGGAATTAGATGGTGCTACATATGTAGTATTTCCTGTACCAGACACAGATATATATATAAGATATTTAGCTGATGACGAAATAATAGATTTGTATTATTCCAGTGGTAGAGAAAAACCAGATGTAATATCTAAATCTGCTGATGATGAAGAATGGGTAAACTCTAGTTTCTTTGGTGAATTAGCAGAAGTAGATAAAGATATATTAGAAGGTAACAAAGAACCATTTGTTGGATTAACAGATATGTTTGATGTTGCTAAAAAATATAGACCATGGTTAGAAGATGATGAGTTGTATAACATATGGCTAGAAGCATTTATAGAAGATAGAGATATATTAGATGAAGAGTGGAAAACAACAGATTGGTGGCGTGACCATACACAAGAGCAGAGAGATTGGTTACTACTATCACAGGGTAAAGATTTAAGTTCGCTACCAGCAGATGCACAAGCATATCTTAATAACAACATAATTAAATTTAGAGATTTATTTAAAGCTGCAGGTGTAACAAACATAGAAGATATTGTTAACACAAATGGTGAATCGTTTTTAGATTGGTTTTCATTTAACTTTACAGAAGGAAACTGGACAGAGGTTTATGCACTAGACCAAGTTAAAGGATTTGCAGACCCAAGCACAGGTATAGAACAAGATGAAGCTATCAGTGATTGGATGGAAGGCAAAGCTGTTGGTGTAGATGTGTCAATGACTAAAAAATATGAAGCACAAGTAGAGAACTTAGCTAACGAATGGTTAGGACCATTGTATGGTGGGTTAACTGACAGTCAAAAAGCTGATTATGCAGCAATGATTCGTAACGCAGAGTCAGAAGACATAGGTGCAAGTAATGTTATAAATAAATTTAAAGGTATGAGAGGTACATTGTTTGGAGAGTATGATGAAAACCTTACATACAATGAGATTGCTACACCATGGAGAAATTATAGTTTTCAGTTGTTAGGTCAAAGAATGGATGAAACAGATTCAACATTTGTAGATGTAATAAAAGCTAATGACCAAAGAACTGCAACACAAATGTTAACTGAGTGGGGTATAAATAATAATGCAGCTACTTTGTTAGACAAAGTAACAGATGATATAGGACAAGCTACAAGTGCTGGTCAAGTAGTGAGAGGAATACCTACATAATGGCGTTAACACAACAAGGTTTAAATAATTTAAAAACTACATTGCAAAATAAATATAGTAGTAATTTACCAGACGAACTTCTTACTATACTTGCACAAGCATATGTAGATAGTGGCAATGATATTATAGAAGCTACTACAAAGATGAGACAAAGTGAGCCATATAAAACTACATTTGCAGGTAATCTAAATCCTGATGGCGTGTCTGTAAAATATTCAGAATCGGAATACTTAAACATTGTTGATGCGTACAAAAGAAAAATAGAATCACTAGGTATAAACTCAGATTTAATTATAACTGCTGACAGACAAAAAAAATTAATAGATAATGTAGTATCACCAGATGAATTTGGTACTAGATTATCAGCATTATATAACCAAGTAGTTACTGCTATACCACAAGTTAAAGAATTTTATAAGACTAATTTTGATAGAGATTTAACAGATGCAGAAATACTAGCATCAGCTATAGACCCTAAAGTAGGTCAAGATATTATTAGTGGTGCAATAGGTGCAAGAGATATATTAGCTCAAAGAATTGTAAGAGCAGAAATAGGTGGACAAGCATCACAAGCTGGTTATCAAATATCACAATCACAAGCAGATGCATTAAGGCAAATGGGTATATCTGGAGAACAAGCAGGTCAAGCATTTCAACAAGCTAGTCAGATAGCAGCAATGGCAGCTAGACAAGGCAGACAGTTAGGACAAACAGATGCAGAGACTGCAATAGAAATAGTAGAAGGTTTATCTGGACAACAAACAGAGCAAAAAAGACTAGAACAAATACTAGCACAGCAACAAACACTATCTTCTGTACAAGCAGGTGCAGCAAGAAATCAATCAGGTGGAGTTACAGGTTTAACTGAACAATAACTTGCAATACAAATCTATATGATATAATAAACACAAGCCCTGTAGATAGGTCTGGGGGTTAAACTTGACCTTCGTTTTGTATTCGGTCTTGATGCCTACTTAACAAGACCTGTCAAATAAAAATAAGTAGAGTAAAAAAATAGGCAGAGATAACTCGTACATCTCTTGTAAAAAAAAGTATGAAGTAAGGACAATAGAATAATGGCAGAAGAGCAAATAAACTC
>Ga0115012_10000903_pt1 | contig 16927 bp, 11 predicted proteins | sample TroAtlMetagenome_FD_88706 | JGI IMG/M metagenome (GOLD analysis project Ga0115012, IMG submission 88706) | Marine eukaryotic phytoplankton communities from Atlantic Ocean - Tropical Atlantic ANT10 Metagenome | ecosystem: Environmental > Aquatic > Marine > Oceanic | place: Tropical Atlantic...
ATTTCGCAGGTTCCTTGATCGGCTGGGCAATCCTCACCCAGTCCAAAGAAGAAGCCACCACTGCCCTCACATCCACTTTCGTCAAGATCTGTGCAGAATCCGGAATTGAAGCAGCACGCGCCGGCATCGGGAACAGCGGTTCCAATGCAGTTGCTGGTAGCAGCGGTTGTTTGGATGGTGTTTCGACTGTTAGTGCTGAACGTATTGGAGCAGGTCAGCGAGGAATTCATGGTGTTGCCGTCATCAATGTGATTGCAGCCCCAGTTGTGTCCAAGCTCATGACTGATCAAGTCGGTCTGGCAAGAGGTGCTGAACCCAGTTTCGCAAAGGCCGTACCCAATGTTCGTACTGCAGATGGCGTCGAGGTAGGCCACACCAATGGTGCCGCCATCAAGGTTGCGCCCGCTAAACATTTGGACCAAATCGCGTTGAACACTTTGTTGGCTGCCAATCCAATGGCTTCGAACTTGATCGAGCAAGCCGCCAGCATTGGTCGTGTTGTAGGGGTCACTGGCGTTGCTTCTGACAATGATGGTCGTGATGGTGTGCGTGACGTTGACTTCTGGTTCGTAGTTAAAGCCATTCACATTGTTGATGTCGGAGTTGATTTTGGACTCTGAATTTCCGCCGTAGTCTTGGTAGAACTCGTAATCCATATCACACGCCAGTTCGCATTCGTCGAGAAGTCCGCCGAGAAATCCGGAAGGCAAGTCCGGAATTTCTTCGAAGCCATCTTGAAGTTCTTCATCAGAAAAGATCGGAAGGTCGTCGACTCCGCACGTTCCTTTGCATGGTTCTACTTCGGATTCATGTCTTAGGACCTGCCCGCCCAAGTCATCTTCTTCGATCCACCAACGACCATCCTCGTCTTCGAATCCTCCGATGAGTTGATCTCCAACCACCCCGGCAACCACTCGGGTCTCTGGCTGTCCAGTCAAGATGCCGCGATAGGTGTTCACTGGTCCGGGCTCGACTTCGATGTACGAGCCATCACGCTGTTGTTCAAGCACTCGGTAGTTGTCCGCTCGGACCGAATGGCGATACAGATCCAGTGTCCATGTCCGGCCGTCTTCTCCGTGCAAGGTGGCTTGCATGGTCATCGGAAGCGATGGGTCAAAGACCGATTGAATAGGAGTCCCAGTCGGTTCCATGCCACCTGTAAAAGCAGTGACAAGAGACGGCAAGAGATTCATAATCATGTGATAAAGCTTCCTCTGGTTCAGACGTAAAAATACGTCATGAAACAGTGTTCGCCTTTTGTGAAGCGAGGCTCCTAAAAAGTGGTGATTTCTAAAGGAAAACCTGAAAATTCCGGTTTAGATCCCGCCACGCAACTCTCGGTTTGAGCCAAACTTGGCCAGCAGTTTGCGAACGCTCGGGTCTTCGACCCGCATGGCGTCTGCGTCCTTTTTCTGGTTGTCCTTTTCCCGGTCGGCGGCAGATCGCATGGTCAAGGACACTTTTCTTTTGCCCTCATCGATGCTCAAAATCGTGACTTGAACCACCATGTCTGGCTTCAGAACCGCTGATGGATGCTGAATACGGCGATTGCTGATCTCTGAGATGTGCACCAATCCCTCGATTCCAGGGGCCACCTCAACGAATGCGCCAAAATCAAGGATTTTGGTGACGCGTCCGGAGAGTTCTGCTCCAACTTCAAGGCTTCCAGACGCGGCCACGAATGGATCTTCCATTGTCTGCTTCAGTGAAAGGGCAACTCTGGTTTTGCCCTCTTTTTTCTCGATTTTGAGCACTTTGACTCGAATCGTCTGGCCAACCTTCACCACCTGAGCGGGATCATTTACGCGGGAATGCGACAATTCGGCAACGTGGACGAGTCCTTGCAGTCCTCCGAGGTCCACGAAGGCCCCAAACGGTTGCAGGCTTTGCACCGTGCCTTCAACCGTGTCTCCCACCGTGAGATTTTTCAGAAGTTCTTTGCGACGCTCCCTTTGCGCAACAATCAACAAGGCGCGGCGGCTCAGGATGACATTCTTGCCTCCCTCACGAACTTCGATCACCTTGGCTTCCAGTTTGAGTCCGACAAAGTTGTCAAAGCTTTCGTGGTGAACAACATCAACCTGAGAAGCTGGCATGAAGCAGCGGATTCCCTTGAACGACAGCTCCAATCCACCTTTGTTGGCCTTTTTGACCAACGCTTCCACAACCTGCCCTTTTTCAAGGGTTTGGCCTTTCACAGGAGTGGCTGAACCCTCGAGTCTCAGCGGCCAAAGTCCCTCTGCGTCTTGGGCGGGGCCAAGCACGAAGATGAATCGGTCACCTGGATTGGGGAACGAGTCAAATTGATCGAGGCTGCAGATCCCATTGTCCTTGGGGCCAAACTCAACGACCGCTTCCTTTCGATCTAAATTGACGGTTTGGACGGATCCAGTGGTCCGTGCGCCAGGAGCGAGCTCGACCAGATTCTGGGCCGCGTTCATCGCCCCCAAAGCGGCATTCAAGATCGCAGTTGGGTCTACAGGCGGGGCACTATCGTTCACTTCCGTTGGTGTGGAGGCAACCTCGGGATCTGATGGGGCTTCTTGATCAGCTAAAAGTGCATCGACCTCAGCCGAGATTCCCGACGACAGGTCTTCGGGGGTTGGATCGGAGGGAGTTGCCTCCGCAGCCGGTGTTTCAGCCGAAGGAGTCTCTGGGGAGGGACTCTGCTCGACCTTTTCCGCCGAGGGCTCTGGGGATGATTGGTTGGTGGGCTGTGGATCAATATCACTCATGGTGCTCAAATTGTACCGAGTGAACATGCTTCTTCCCACGTGGAAAGAGCCGCGATCACCGCCACAATGTGCTCTGACCGGTATGATCGTTCCTTCGGAGCAGCCGATCGGTTGCCAAAGGAGGCTTGTGCAACATGGCAGGCAATCAAAGGGCATGGGGTATCGAAGTCGGTGTCGCAGCGGTGAAGGCCGTTTGCCTTGAACGCAATGGCGATCAGGTCGCCGTATCCGATTTCTGCGTGATTCCGCACAGCCGGACACTCGGTGATCCGGAGCTGAGTGGACAAGAATCGGACGCCATTGTTCGATTTTCTTTGGGCCAGTTGATCAGTCAGAAATCACTCGAGGGCGAGACTCTGGTGATGAACCTTCCGGGGCAGGATGCGTTGATTCGCTTCGCAAAGTTGCCCCCGGCAGAACCAAAAGCCATCCCTGGCCTGGTTGAGTACGAAGCCAAACAGCAAATTCCCTTCCCTATCGAGGAAGTGGAGTGGGACTACCAAGCCTTTCAAGATGACGACTCGCCAGAGATTGAAGTCGGCATTTTTGCCACAACTCGGGCCAAGGTGCAGGACCTCCTTTCGCGCTGGTCGGATTCTGGCTTAACCCCCGAAGCGTTGACGGTCGGCCCCCTTGCGGTGTTGAATGCTGTGGCTTGGGATTCAGGATTGGTTGAGTTGAACAAGAACAGCGCGTCCATTCGCGATGAAGAAGAGCCGCTGGTTGTTCTTGACATTGGCACACACGCCTCTGATGTGGTCATTGCCCACCGCGGGCGTTGCTGGATCCGAACATTCCCCGTCGGCGGAACACACTTCACCCAAGCCGTGAAGGACACCTTCCACCTGCCCTATGCCAAAGCTGAAAGCTTGAAGCAAGATGCCGCCAGCAGCAAATACACCAAGCAGATCATGCAGGCCATGCGGCCAGTTTTTAGTGATTTGCTCGATGATTTGCAAAAAACCATCAATTACTACCAGGGCCAAAATCCCGGGACTCAAATCAATAAAATTGTTGGCTTGGGTTCCACTTTCCGGATCGCCGGACTCCGGAAATTCCTTGGATCCCAACTTGGGCTCGACATCGTTCGACTGGACGAATTCCAGCGGATTTCCGTGGGTGGACGAGAAGCAGCCAGCTTTGCCGAGCACACCGTCACGCTGGGAACCGCTTACGGGTTGGCCTTGCAAGGCGTCGGCCTTGGGTCGGTGGAAGCCAACTTGGTCCCCTCAACCATTTTGCGAACACAAATGTGGGCGGCCAAGACCAAGTGGTTTGTGGCGGCTGGTGTCTTGATCGCCTTGGGTTTGACCTCAAGCGTTCTAGGTCCTATCGCCGAGCGAGGTCAATTCCAAGGCGAGACCGCGTTGTCACAAGCACGATCTGCTGCCAGCGCGGCAACGGCACTGCAGTCTCAGTTTGATGCGGCGAAAAACAATGCCCAATCCAGTGCTGCCGCCGACAACATTCGTGGCCTCCTTGAGGACCGTGAAGTTTGGAATTGGCTTGTCCGTGATGTTCACAGCGCCCTGGATTCTTCTGATCCTCAGCGTGAGTTGTTGCGGGCGTCAACTGATGATTTGTCAATTGACCCTGGGGAAAGACGACTTGTTCGTCTCCGTCACATGTCTGGTGTGTACTCGGGCGATACCAAGCGTGTTGCGGTCACCATGCATGTTGAAGTGACCCATGATGGCCCCAACGACTTCTTGAACCGAACAGTTGCCGCGTGGCTTCGCCAGCAAGCGGAAGAAGAGTTGGCGGAACGTCCTTACACCATCGTTGCTGACTCAATACAACTGAATGCCACATCGCGAACTCAGGCCAACGTGGAGGCAGATGGCACCGTGACCGGCGATCCAGGAAACAGCTCTGGCGGATTTACGGCACCAGCTCAAGGTCAATCATCCGGAGGCCGACCCGGTATGGGTGGTATGGGGATGGGAATGGGGCAACCCGCTGGCGGAGGTGGTGGCATGGGCATGGGAGGCCAAGGGCGACGAGCTCGAGGCGCGGGACGTCAAGCACCTGGCGCTGGACTAGGTGGCAACACCGCACCGGCTGGCGGTCAAGCCGCGGCACCCTCCGGTGGCGCCTTCGGCGGAATCGGTGGAATCGGTGGATTTGGTGCTCCAAGGAACCCTCGCGGCAATGAGGATTCGTCGGATCCGTCAGAAATCGGCGCTGCAGAGATTCTTCAAGATGCAGTATTGCCGACCGCGCCAAATCGTCTTCCTGGCGGAACCACGTACTACATCTACCCGGTGACCTTTGAGATCGAGTTGGACCAGTCCGGTTCAACGCCTTCTTCAGAGTTTGATGAGTACTCAAGCAATACGAAGAAGACGTGGAATGGAGATCAGGCATGAACACCAAAAAAGTGATCGCACTCTTGAAAGCGAACCTTTGGTCCCTGCTGACCTTGGTGCTCTCATTGGGTATCGGCGGTGGCGCGGTGGTTTGGGCCTCCGGTGAGCGCGGGAAAGTTGAATCAACGCTGGCCGAGCGTGCCAAGGTCGTGAACCAGTTGGATGGATTCCACCGTGGCAACCTTGATGTTTCGGTCGCTGGAAACAACATTGTCTCTGGTTCTGGTGTCCCAACCTCCCAACTGATTGAACAAGTCAACGCTCAGGTTGAACGAAGCAACGCCTACGCAGAATCATTTGTTGCCGATGCTGAATCTTTCCATCTGCGTAACCGCAAGCCCTTCAACACAGAGCTGTTCCCTGAACCCCCATCTTCCAAACGAGAAGTGATTCCCGAGACCTTCCACGGGCAAATGGCCTCTGCTTATGCTCAATTGGAGGGCGAAGTTGCTGCAGTCAAGCCGCTTGGCGAAGACGAGTTGGTCGACAAGCTGCGGGCTCGTCGTCGGATGTACCTGGGCGGTCTGGATGAAATCCCGCAAGAAAATCTGGATGACTACCGCGTCGCCATGTCCGAGCAGAGAGTCTCTTCGTTGCGTGATCGGGCCATGGAAGGCGGGGTGTACCTCGATGCCGCCGCCACAAACTTTCCGCCCTATGAGCAAACCAAGTCGTATGCCTTGGGTGAACTGTATCTGTGGCAGTGGGACTATTGGATTCGCGAAGACATTCTGCGGGCTCTGACCGCCAACAACCGCCCCGAAGGTGTGTTTGAGAATCCCGTCAAGCGCATCCGCAGAATCTCCCCCGAGCCGATCGCCGCTTTTCAAGGCGGCTCTGAGCAGCCTCGTCCTGGGGGTATGGGCATGGGTGGTGGTGCTCCCGGCGGGGGTGGTATGGGCGGAGGAGCTAATTCGCTTGATCAGCCAATCACCAAGGATCTTTCATATTCCCTGACGGGCCGTCAAAGCAATGGTGTTTGGGATGTTCGTCCGGTTGATATTTTGATGGTGGTGGAGACCACGCGTCTCCCTGAGGTCATTGATGAACTGACTCGGGAGAATTTCTTCACAGTTCTTGATGTCTCATTGACGCCAGTCGATTCTTTCGCGGCGTTGGCTGAAGGCTGTTACTACGGTTCGGCCCCGGTTTCTGACGTTGCCCTTCGTCTTGAGACAGTGTGGTTCCGTTCTTTGCATCAGGACAAGTCCAAAGCAACTTCTGCTGGATCGACCGATGAGTTTGATGCCGGAGTCGGGGCTCAAGTCTCTTGGTGGATGCCTACCGATTTGCGGAAGGCGTTGGGAATTCCTGTCACCGACCCGATGGGAGATCAGGGTATGGATGGTGGAATGACGGGGCCAGGATCGGAGGGTTGGCGCTAAGCGCCGAGGTGCATCATGAAGACCAAAGGGATCACAGTCGTAGAACGCTTCATCGAGAAGGGGATTCTTGGGTTGGCCGCGGTTTTTGCGGTTGCATTTGCAGCCATGCAGCTTCTGTCGGAAACTCCCGCAACCCAGGCCGCTGGTGGAGAGGTCAATCCCGGAACGGTTGACGCTCGGCTGGAGGAGCAAACCCGCCGCCTCAAAGCCGCCATTGAGGTTGAGGGCTTGCCCGCAGGCGTGGAAGTTTTGGAAGCGTCAGGTGAGGTGGGCCCATCGTTTACCGAATTGGTCGAGACCCCGACTGTCGGCTTCCGCAAGGTGCAAGTGACAGAAGCCGCCGTAGACCTCGGGGGAGTCGGTGGTATCACACTGACCGCCGGTGCTTACAACGTTCCAACATTGCCTGGTCCACCGGCGGTTTTCGTTGAGACCCATTTCGATGCAATTTCGATAGAGAAGCTCGAACTCTCCGGTGACGATGAATCGATACTGGAATCACGTCTTGGTGTTACTGGTTCTCCTGGCGACATTGTTTGGAATACGGTTGGCTTTCAAATTCCTTGGGATGAGATGGATGCCGCCATGCGTGATGCCCCTGGCGGCGACCGAGACATGCCAGAAGCCTGGTATTCCGGGCGGATTGATGTCTTGGACATTGTGGTAGAGCGACAGAAGCGCATCGATGGGGAGTGGGCTCCGGCCGTGGTCCTCAAAACCATGCCAGCACGTTGGTCACTTCGTGAAAATCTGATTGAAGAAAGGCTGTCTCGCAAAGATCGTGATGCGATTGTCGAATCACTTTGGTTGGATCGCGATCAAGACCGAACACCATCGCCAATTTTGCAAGACATCCTTCGTCCAGAGTTCTACGCCACCGCGAGTGATCGCTGGAGTGCGCCTTTGGCCCCTTCAGCGGAAGAAGACAATGCATCCAAGGGTGACAATTGGCGTGAAATTGCCAAATGGAAACGAAAGCTTCGTGAAGCCCAGAAAAAAGCCAATCGTCGAGCTGCATCCATAGAAGGCTTGGGAGGGACCCCTGGTGAAGCGGACGAACCTGATCGGAAGGATCAGAAGCCCGGTCAAGGATCCGGTGCGAGTGGTATCGGGGGCGGTGATCGCAACCGTGGATCGGGTGGTGGCAGCGGACGGAGAGAGTCCAGCGGTAAACGTGCAGCCCCAGGCGCTGGTCTGAGTTCAGGCTCGGGTGGCTTCGGAGCTGGCACTGGTACTCCGGAAGATCCTGAAAAGAAAAAGCGCCAGTTGGCAGGCTTGCAAAAGCAATATCAAGATGCTTTGAAGGATGTTTCGAAAGCCCAGGATCGATTGCGTGCTCTGGGATACGACCCATCCCAAGCTGGTGCGGTGGAACTTTCAGGCTTGGCCAACGACCTCGCGGTGGCTTGGTTCCATGACCTCGAGGTTGAGCCTGGAGCGGAGTACCGGTACCGCGTTCGCTTCGAAGTGTTGAATCCGTTCTTCGCTCGACAACTCGATCTTCAAGAGGCTCAAATCAACTTGGCGAAGTCCATGGTGATGCCCACCGAGAGTTCATCTTGGACCGACACCGTTGCTGTTCCTGGCTTCAGCCAGTTCTTCTTAACAGGTGGGGAAGTCGGCGCCTCCAAAATGCAGGCGGAAGTCTTCTGCTTCAAAGAGGGGCGTTGGTGGTCGCACATGTACAACCGGCTGCAGCTTGGCTCTAGGATTGGCGACTCGCAGCGCAAACAAAATGGCGATGAACGTGTCGAAATTGATTTTGGCACCGACTGGATGCCAGTCGATCTCGAGATCGACTATTCAATGGAGGACGACGATATCGAGGCTGGGCAGGCTGCCATCGTGCGACTGCAGCATGTCAGTGACCATGCACGGCCGCTCTTGTCCCGAAAAGTCTGGCTTGATGGTACGAGTCTCTCTCGCGATCAGTTCTCGCAGTGGGTTGACGAAGCCAATGCGTTGGCCGAGCCCGAATCTGAGGATGATGAGCAGAATGCTCCTCAAGCACCTCCATCTGGCGGGGGAGGCGGAGGCATTGGCTTTGGCGGATCCAGCGGTTCGTCCGGCGGGGGGCGGGGTGACAGGTAAATCACTTTGCCACAGATACTTTTGGAAGCTCGGCTTGAGGCCGGGCTTCTTTTTTGCCCAGAAAATCTAGCGCAAAGTCCGAGAATCAGCGGCATTTTTGGGGCAATAGTCCGAGAACTTGTGTGGAAAAAAAGCAAAAAAAAGAGTGCACAGGCCCCCCAATCAGATTGACAGATGCTTTGGTTCTGCTAAGATTCGCGGCTCGCCTCTTCGTTTGCACTTCAGCGAACCAAGTGGCATCCCGCTTGCGGGAAAAGGGCAACCAGCTGCTCTTTGACAACTGCATGATTCGAGACGATTTGCCGGTCGATTCTCCCTCCCCACGCGGAACAAGTCTGCGAGGACTGAGGATCCAGAGTCGACCACGAGGGCAAGTCGTATATGCGTAGATGACTAGTTCGAAATGGCATACCACTTTTGTGGAGAGTCAAACGAACAAGTTGAGACATGAGCATAGCCTGAGAAAGGCTCGTGCCGATTCGACGATGTCGGGTCGGAATGATCACGGGCCCAAGGGCACATGGCGGATGTCTTGGCGTCGAGAGGCGATGAAGGACGTGGTAACCTGCGATAAGCCCGAAGGAGCCGGTAACAGGCTTTGATTTTGGGATTTCCGAATGGGGCAACCCACCCTGCGGGGTACTCAATACTGAATGCATAGGTATTGAGAGCGAACCTGGTGAACTGAAACATCTAAGTAGCCAGAGGAAAAGAAAGCAAACGCGATTCCCTTAGTAGCGGCGAGCGAAAAGGGACCAACCGACAGACTCACGAACCACCTGGAAAGGTGGACCACAGAAGGTGACAGTCCTGTAATGACGAGTCGGCCAGCCCACGAGTAGTACGGAGCCCGTGAAACTCCGTGCGAACATGGGGGGTCCACCCCCTAAGGCTAAATACTCCTCGACGACCGATAGTGAACCAGTAAGGTGACTGAACGATGAAAAGCACCCCGACAAGGGGAGTGAAAAGTACCTGAAACCATGTGCCTACAAGCGGTGGGAGCCTTCGGGTGACCGCGTGCCTTTTGCATAATGATCCTGCGAGTTGGTCTTCATAGCTAGGTTAAGCAGTAACGCTGCGGAGCCGTAGGGAAACCGAGCCTGAAAGGGCGTTGAGTTGTGGGGACCAGACGCGAAACCTTAGTGATCTACCCATGGGCAGGTTGAAGGCCGGGTAACACCGGCTGGAGGACCGAACTCACTAACGTTGAAAAGTTAGGGGATGACCTGTGGGGAGGACTAAAAGTGTAATCAAACTGGGAGATAGCTCGTTCTCCGCGAAATGCCTTTAGGGGCAGCCTCGTGTTACATCCAGCAGGGGTAGAGCACTGATTCGGGCTGGGGGGTATTGCACCTACCCACCTGAGTCAAACTCCGAATACTGTTGGACTCTGTCACGGGAGTGAGCCCATGGGAGATAATTTCCATGGACGAAAGGGAAACAACCCTCACCACCGGCTAAGGTCCCCAAACGGGACTCAGTTCTTAAGGTGGTCAAGATTCATTGACAGCCAGGATGTTGGCTTAGAAGCAGCCACCATTTAAAGAGTGCGTAACAGCTCACTGGTCGAGAATTTTGGCGCCGATAATGATCGGGAATCAAGTTTCGTACCGAAGCCGTGGACGAAAGTGGTAGCGGAGCGTTGCTGTCAGCGCTGAAGGCGTCTCGTGAGGGACGTTGGAGCGGCAGCAAGTGAATATGCAGGATTGAGTAACGATAAACGGAGTGAGAATCTCCGTCGCCGAAAGCCTAAGGGTTCCTGGGGAAGGGAAATCCGCCCAGGGTAAGGCGGGACCTAAGACGAGCCCGACAGGGGTAGTCGATGGACAGCCGGCTAATATTCCGGCCCTCACGGTGAGATCAAAGCGAAGTGCGGATTCGAAAGCTACACGGGACAGTGAAGCGTCCGTCAGTGGGTGGAAGAGTTCCAAGAAAAGCTTCGTGGGCAATCCGTGACCCGTACTAAAACTGACACAGGTAGGCATGGTGAATAACCTCAGGCGCTCGAGAGAATGGTTGTGAAGGAACTAGGCAAATTGACCCCGTACGTTAGCAATAAGGGGGCCCTACCGGTTAAACGGAGGGCGCAGAGAAAAGGCTCTGACGACTGTTTATCAAAAACACAGCACTGTGCAAACTCGAAAGAGGACGTATACAGTGTGACTCCTGCTCGGTGCCAGAATGTTAAGGAAGTAGGTTAGCTCCGGCGAAGCTTACGACTGAAGCACTGGTAAACAGCGGCCGTAACTATGACGGTCCTAAGGTAGCGAAATTCCTTGTCGGGTAAGTTCCGACGCGCATGAATGGAGTAACGATTGGAGCACTGTCTCCACAACCAACTCGGTGAAATAGTAGTGGCGGTGAAGATGCCGCCTTACCGTGGCAAGACGGAAAGACCCCGTGGACCTTTACTGTAGGCTTGTATTGATCACGATTCTGTGATGCGTAGGATAGGTGGGAGGCTTTGAAGCTGGGATTTCGGTCCTGGTGGAGCCGTTGGTGAAATACCACTCTTTGCATTGTTGTGATCTAACCCTGATTCCCATGAAGCTGGGCAGGGAACCGTGCATGCCGGGCAGTTTGACTGGGGCGGTCTCCTCCTAAAGTGTAACGGAGGAGCACAAAGGTCAGCTCAACGCGGTTGGAAACCGTGTTTCGAGTGTAAGAGCACAAGCTGGCTTTACTGCGAGACAAACAGGTCGAGCAGTTACGAAAGTAGGTTCTAGTGATCCTGCGATCCCGTGTGGAAGGGTCGTAGCTCATCGGATAAAAGGTACCCCGGGGATAACAGGCTTATCGCTCCCGAGCGTCCATAGCGGCGGAGCGGTTTGGCACCTCGATGTCGGCTCATCGCATCCTGGGGCTGTAGGTGGTCCCAAGGGTTGGGCTGTTCGCCCATTAAAGCGGTACGCGAGCTGGGTTCAGACCGGCGTGAGCCAGGTCGGTCCCTATCTGCCATGGTCGTAGCAACGTTGATAGAATCTTTCCTTAGTACGAGAGGATTGGGAAGGACCAACCCCTGGTGCGCCAGTTGACCCGCTCGGGTCACAGCTGGGTAGCTAAGTTGGGCAGGGATAACCGCTGAAAGCATCTAAGCGGGAAGCCCCTCTAGAGATGAGCGTTGTATTGAGACCCCCGGAAGACTACCGGGTTGATAGGCCGCACGTGTAAGGGTAGAAATACCCTCAGCGAAGCGGTACTAATGGTCGAGTCCCGTGATCATTTTGACCGGACACCCTCGAATGTTGTTTGGCTTGTCCAAACAATGCTCTTGGAGCCAGTCAATAGCTGGACCCACTAGGTTCCAGCAAATTGATACTCGAGCCTTTCACAGGCTTGCAAATCTCTCCATTTCTGATTCTTGTCAGATTTGGAATCTACGTCCTCGAATCACGCGAACGTCACGCTTCGCCTCCAAGCGGAGCATCGTTCATGATTGACGAAAGTCAGTTGTGAGCCTTGTCGGTGACCATAGTCGCGGGGAAATACCTGATTCCATTCCGAACTCAGTCGTCAAGCCCTCGACGCCGATGATACTGCACCGCGGGAAAGTAGGTCATCGCCGACTCCATGGCCCCGCACAGCCAAAAGCTGTGCGGGGCCTTCTTCGTTTCACACCATTCCACTCGGTGGGTCTCAAACTTGAACGACTAAGATGCCTTCATGGCAAAGATCTTGGTCGCCATGAGCGGAGGGGTTGATTCTTCTGTTGCTGCCGCGATGTTGCAACGAGAAGGTCATGAAGTCGTGGGTTGCTTTATGCGACTGGGCTCCCCAGGTGACACATTTGATGAACTTGAACCGTTCGACACCGCAGGTGTGGTGTGTGACCCGGCGAAAATACGCATTGGCCATCAAGGCTGCTGCTCGATCAACGATGCTGCAGATGCACGTGAAGTCTCTGCACAACTCGGTGTAGCGTTCTACGTCTGCAACTTTAAAAAGGACTTTGGTCGCATTATTGATTACTTCGTCGATGAATACGAACAAGGTCGAACCCCTAATCCCTGTGTGCGGTGCAATGACTGGTTGAAATTCGGCAAACTCCACGACTACGCGAAGTCCATTGGGGCCGAAGCTGTGGCTTCAGGGCATTACGCACGTACCGAACTGCAGCCCGACGGTTCAACTTCGCTGCACCGAGGTCTTGATCGTGCCAAAGATCAGTCATACGTTCTGTTTGGCGCCCCACGAGACCGTCTCGGAGAAATGCGACTTCCGATTGGCAGTTTGTCCAAGCCCGAAGTTCGCTCTCTCGCCGAAGAATTTGGCCTTCCCGTTTTTGACAAGCCTGATTCCCAGGAAATCTGCTTTGTTCCCGATGGAGACTACGCCGGTTTGGTTGAGCGACGCCGCCCTGGGTCTTTGACGCCAGGTCCAATCGTTGATGAGTCGGGCCAACAACTTGGGGTTCATGAAGGCCACCAACATTTCACCATTGGCCAACGTCGCGGTTTGGGGGTCGCATTGGGGCATCCCGTCTTTGTTGTGGATCGAATTCCCGATTCCAATACGGTCGTGGTCGGTCCTCGCGAACGACTGGCCAGTCAAGGCCTCTTCGCCACCGACACCAACTGGCTTATTGACCCACCGCCCGCTGGAAGTTCGCTGCGTTGCCAAGCCAAGATTCGTTACAACGCGGAGCCTGTGTTGGCCGAGGTTGTCCGTCATGAGGGGGACGCCTTCGAGGTCCAGTTCGACACCCCTCAGGATGCCGTTGCCCCGGGACAAGCATGCGTCTTGTACGACGAAGCCGCAGATCAGGTGTTGGGTGGTGGATGGATTGATCGTGCTCGATCTGAGTAGAGGCTGTGCTTGACCTTGTGGAGTACAAGGAGGCTCACGAAATACCATGCAGAAGCACGGGCAGCACTTCTCCCGAAGAACCCGAAAGCGTGAGGTCTGCCAAATTCCCGGCCACGTGTTCCCCAGGATTCACCACCACTACGTGAGCCCGCACTGATTTTGCCATCGTGATCAAGTCTGCGGCTGGTGTTACTTCGGCGCGAGTTCCGATCACAAGGAGCAGATCGCACGACAATGCCCATCGTTCTGCCTGCTGCAGGACTTGTTCATCCAACGGTTCATAAAACCAGACCACGTCTGGACGAGTTGGGGCATTGCACTCGGGGCACATTTCCGGTGGGCGTCCAACGGTCACGTCAATCCTCGTCTCATACCCGCAGTTGTTGTGGCACCGTTCCCGGAGCAACGTTCCATGCAAATGCAAGACGTTGTCGCATCCAGCACGTTCCAGCAGGTCGTCGACGTTTTGGGTGGCGTGTCGCCATGAAGTTTTCGCCAAGGCGAGGTGGCCTTCGTTTGGTTCGGCATTTGGAAGTGCTATTCGTCGTTCCCAGTACCAATTTCGTACGGCTTGCGGATCGTCTTGGAACCCTTGTGGAGTTGCGTATTTTTCTACGTCAACTTGGTTCCACAGACCGTCCTTTGTTCGGAAGGCAGAGATTCCGCTCTCAACACTGAGGCCCGCACCACTGAACACCATTGGTGCCTTGGCATTCTGGCACCAATCTTGTGCGGTTTTCATCAGTTCATGTGGGATCTGGCTCATAGCGGGGTGATTTCTTGAGGCGCCGCGGTTGCCTGTGTGGTCCTTGGAACCAAGGATCAAAGTTTCACTCAAAACTTAACGCTCAGGATCCGTGGGAGCTGAGGGTGTTGATGGTTCAGGATCACTGGGGGCACTGGCTTTCGAATCAGCCGCTTCAGGTTGCGGCTCAGGGTTTTCTGTTGGTGCAGAATCTTGGGTAGGGATGGGGGCCTTCGCGGCCAGTCGTTCCGCCCACCGAACTTGGGTTTCGCTAGGCAGACGATCCACAATGGCCTGCCATACCTCCAGTTCGACCAGTTCGACATCGTCTTGCTCGAGGATCGAACGCACCGTGGCATCAAGGTGATCCACCACTGGACCGACATCGAGACCGTCATTTGTCGTAGCCATTGCTTTTGCCAGTTCGATCAGAGCGGGTCGAACTTGTTGATCGACGGTATCGCAACTCGCAAGCACCCGAACCCAGTTGGATTTTGATTCTTGTGACTTCGCGGTGTTCCAATAGCTTTGTCGCAAGGCAAGTTCCAAGAGCACGTCATTTTTGGCTGCTTCAGAGTTCATGAAATTCTCGGCCAATGCCTTTGCTTCGGTGCTTCTTCCGACTCGAGCCAGCGCCCGGGTAACACTTCGAATCGATAGATCTCTCGTGGCTGGATCATCTGTCAGCCGGGGCAAAATCCATGAATCCCAGTGTTCTTGATCGAACAACTCTCTGCGGACTCGAGCGGCTTCCATCCCCAGAACCCGTTCGAGCGAAAGATCAGTGTTGTACAGCTGGTTCGGATTGGTTCGGCGGGCAAGGTGCACCACCGCCAATTCCCATTTCGGCTTTAACTTCAGGGTCACCAATTGGTTGATTTGTTCGACATCAAGCAAGTCCACCACAAAATCCTGATCAACAAATCCCCCACTCGGGTTGTGATTCAGACAGGCTGTCAGCCATGGCTCAACTTGAAAGTTCGCCTCAGAACGGGGGCTGAGTTCTGACACCGCTCCAAGTTCAGCCAAGCCCCATGCGGCATCAAGTGATCGTTGCTGATCGGGTGATCGGAGTTGCTGTCGCAGTAAATCCCTGAATTTCTCACCACTCATCCTGGCTCGAAGTTTGATGGCTTCTGGAGATGGTGCACCCTTCGCCAAATATCGGTCAAGCCAATCTTGAAGACTGCTTCGTTGCTGACCGTTGAACAGGTCGCGCAGGCTTGTGGTCCGATCGAGAGCCAAGAGAACACCCACTCCAACTTCTTCGGAACCCACTTGATTCCTCAGCAGGCCCAACGCTGGAAGGGCTGCTTCTTTGACCGGGTTTCGAATGAGATGCACACCCCATTGCTGAATCACCGAGGTGCGCTGCATTTCCAGTCGATCAGCGATGGCGATCGCCGTGGATTGAGGATTGACCTTGGAGAGAATGTTTGCTGCCAAAATTTTGTTGGCTTCATCCGAGTCATCCAATGTGGTCATCAATGCCACTGCAATTGGATCGGAAGGCGAGATCCCATCTCGCAATCTTTCATCGATCCGAATCATGGCCGCACGTCGTATGGGGGCCACGTCTGAGGACAGGTCATCACGAAGTTGGCTGGCGCGTTCCGCTTCTGGAAGCAGGTTGTAAATCGTCGACCGGCTCCGCATCAATGATGCGGCAAACCGTTCTCGTTCCTCTTCTGCTTCGACACGGCGTTCATTTTCCAATCGGCACTCTGACCCGTTTGGAGTCAGGATCGGAATCCAGGCTTGAGGGTTGCTGAGATTGGTGGTGATAGGGCGGTTTGGGGCCAGTCGGCTCCACAAGGACCGCAGACCATCGAAGACTTCCAGCCGAATATCCTCGTGAGCCTCAGAGCTGGCCAGGGCGATCAACACACTTGCCCCTTCACCACCGGCAAAAACAGAAAGGGCAAAGACGGCACGTCGACGTTGGTCAAGCGGGCGTTCCACACTGCATGCCGCCTCCAACATCATGACGCTGTCACCGCCGTACCGGGTCAGTGCGGACAAGAGTGGGGTGGCAAGCGTGGAGTTCCCGTTCCGCAACCATCGCTCCATGATCGGTTCGATGACATCGCGCGGGGGATCGTTCATCTCGGCGATTGCTTCGAGCGTCGACAGAGCAACAGCTTCCTCTGCAGATTGGATGGCGCGAACCAAGATCGATTGCGCGGCCTCAGTGCCAATGTCGGCGAGGTCATTGACCGAAATTTTTCTCAGGTCTGGTTCCAAACTGACATCAAAAACATTCCGCTCGATGAGTTTGAGCCGGGGGTTGTTCTCGTCGGCGGGCACCATGTCTGGTGCAGCTGCAATCAACAGGCTGGTGAGGAACACAATCAACGTTCACCATCCTACGAAGGTCCAAGCGATTCGTTCAGGACAACTTGGCATCCTTGCGAGAAGGCCGCAGAGATCCTCGAACCGAGTCATCTCGGCTCTTTTGACGTCTTGTCTGTGGGTGGTGGTCCTGCTGTCGCGATCAGAGCGTGGCAGAGGTGAAGGGCAAGAGAGCCATGTGGCGGGCACGCTTGATGGCTTGGGCAACCCTGCGTTGCTCGCTTGCAGTGAGGTTCAATCGCTTGCGACCGTACATTTTTCCGTTTGGAGTCAGCAGACGACGAAGCTCTTCGTGGCACTTGTAGTCGGCATACCACTGGCCTCGGGTGTCTTGACGAAGAAATCCATCACGGTTGGTTTCGCTGCGGTTGAATTGAGACATATCTGGGCTCCAGTCCTGGAAATTCAGCGGTCTGTGAATTGCCCTCGAATAACGTCGAG
>Ga0115012_10000904_pt1 | contig 16925 bp, 8 predicted proteins | sample TroAtlMetagenome_FD_88706 | JGI IMG/M metagenome (GOLD analysis project Ga0115012, IMG submission 88706) | Marine eukaryotic phytoplankton communities from Atlantic Ocean - Tropical Atlantic ANT10 Metagenome | ecosystem: Environmental > Aquatic > Marine > Oceanic | place: Tropical Atlantic Ocean...
ACGTGGTCCGGGTAGAGTTAGGGAAGGCTCCTGAACCTGTCCATTTGCAGCACTCGTAATCGTAGCTGTAATTGTACTTGCCACAGAAGTGGATCCTACTTCACGTATTCTAAAACGTACGGTGCTACCAGTTAAATTTACTGCTGCCCATGTTGTACTATCATCGGCATCCAGCGTTTTACCGGCAGCTGCGGTATTACTGTCTTTTAAAGTAAAGTTCAACTCAGGTAGAGTATCACCTACTACTAATTTTATTGTTGATGAATAAGCCATAATTTACCTCATTATAAGTGTATTTCTATTTATATCCAACCGCACCTGCGTATGGCACATAATCCCAAATATTACCTTTACCTTCTATGATATCTACTGCCCTTTCAAAAGTAGCACCGAATAACGGAGTAAAGAATTGATCCCCATATAAATCTGCTTCAAACATAGGTATTAACAATCCAAACCTTCCGGGAAGTCCGGCTCTATCTGCTACATCAAAGATATAAGTAGGCCACGGGGTTTCATCAGAACGGAATACTTCTGGATCCCCGCCTTTTAATATATATTTTAATAATTCTCTAACTTCTAAAGCTAACATAGCTAAAGGCATCATAGTTCCAATTAGAAGAATTAAAGGTAATAGAGCACTTATTGGCCCATCATACTCATAATTCCTTTTCATATTTTTCCATGTGCCTTCTCCATAGGTTTTACCAAAAGAGTAATAAAAAGGTTTTAACTGAGAAACTAAAGCATAGAAAGGGTTATTCATCCATACAGTTCTTTGTGCTGCATTTGGTCTTAATACCATCTCACCTGAAAGTTTGTTTAGACCTTCTCGTATTTGTAGGCCCAAAGGGTCAGACCTAAAGAATTTATCTATTTGATTAAATGATTTAGGAGTATCACCTTTCATAACTCCAAGTCTCTCCATACCTGCTACTAATTCTTGTGGTGGTATAGAATCAAGTCCTATGGTTTTTAACCTATCCATAGCTTTACGATCTCCAGTAGCTGCTCTTTTTGCATCTGCTTCAATAGCCATTATTGAAACAAGACCTGCATTTCTATAAATAAAATTCATAAACTTGGTGGTTCCGATTGATCTAAAGAAAGCTTGCGACCATTCTCTAGTTTTAGCAGTAGCCCAACCTAAATCACCTGCATAAACACTAGCCTCTACTGCCGTACTAATTCCCATAACACCTAAAGCTCTCATAAGGTTTGTAGCTTCTTCTTTGTTTTTAATATTTTTTACTATCGCTCTACCTAAGAAACCTACAGACTCTATATCGCCCCTTTGAATTACAGGTCCAGCTATTTCAGGAATACTGGATATGGTACTACCAGCTAAGAAAGTTACTTGGTTAAGTAACATCATTCCTGCTTGGAACTGTCTTAAAGTAGGCCACCTATCTATAGACATTCCTGCTTTACCTAATATAGAAGATGTCACGTGAGTAGCATCAAATGGTTGTTTAACATTTGGATCCAACCAAATTGAAGCTGTTGCGGACATGTGACCTTGCATAAGGTATCTTGATTCATCTACTTGTCCAAACTCATTAAAGGATTCATCTCTAGTTTTTATTTTGGCAAAGGGTTCTAAGAACCTTAAGTCATCAGTGTAACCATCAGGCGTGCTTATCTCACCTTGTTTTATAAGCGCCCTAGCTCTAAGTATTTCTCCATCTGAAAGTGTGTGTCTTACTTCATTGTTAAATACAAATTTTAACGACATACTTCTTATAGAGTTTTTAAAAGCTTCGTAAGGAGGTTCAATTAACCCATTCACTCTTAATTTGTGTGTAGGTATATTTCTAAATAAGTTAGCTCTCTTTGGCGCCATACCAACTGAAACTGCAGAAACAAGGGGGTCTAACTCCATTTCATCCATTAAAATATGGTCTTGGTCTTCTCTGTTTTGAAGCATTATTCTTACTGCTTTTCTAGCTTCATCAGAATCTAAGCCAGTATGTTGGTTATATTTCACCAACAACTTAACTAATCTAGCTTGTAATATATCGTCGACTCCAATTTCATCTATTTTATAATTTCTTCGTAAGTCATAGTTATCCATAACTCTTAAACCGGCTGACGCCATAAGTCTTTTTAGTCTTTGTAAAACTTCTACAACTAAGTAAATAGAATCTCCATACTCTGGGAACACTTCATCTGCCCTACCTTGTTGTATATCTATAACAGGGCCAGTTGGTATAATACGACCAGCTTCATCCTGCCTCGATTTCTGAGTCCTTTTAGCAGCCGTTTTATAGCTAGGATCCATTCTTTGTTTATCTAGTTCTTCCATTGAAAAAGCATCTATAGCTTGTTCTGCTTTTTCTAAAACAGTATTTAAAATTGTTATATCTTCTTTTCTTATTAAGTTATCATCAAAAAAAGTACCGATTTGAATACCTAAATTTTCCGACAGTCCTTCAAACAAAGAGTTTATTATTCTTCTAAACTGAAAATCTTTTTCTTGTATAACACCTAAATCTCCTTCTTCTCCTGTTTCTCTATATATTTGAGCAGCGAAACGTGGGTTTACTCCAGTAGCTTTTAACTGTCTGATATTAGAAGCTGTTATTCTTCCAAGACCTTTTAATGTTTTCTTAACATAAGTATTAGGTTTGTCTGGATCACCATTTAGTAAGTTTTCTTTAATTTTTGCAAAAAATACATCGGCTTTCATATCTCTTCGTTTAGCTACTTCCTCAGCTAAATTTTGAGCAAACTCCATTGACATCTGTTTACCACTACCTCTGTCTTTGTAAGTACCTTTAAATTGTTCTGCAATAGATTCGTGATACTCTACAAATTCCTTAAGAGGGGCACCAGTAGTTCTACCCAAAATATCTTTAGTCATTTTGTTTTGAGTTTTTCTATAGAAGTTTCTTAAACGTAAAACTAAACTTCTAGTATATTTCTCGCCTTTAGCTCTCCCTATTTGAGATACTTTTTGATTAATTAATTTACTAACTTGGTCACCTACAAATTCTTCAAGACCTGAATCTTCTTTATATTGTTTTGGTCCATTTGGATCTTTTCTAATTTCTTCAAAAGCTTTTAATAGGTTCCTCCCCTCTTCGGTAGTTTCCATTAATTTTAAATCATACCATTCATGAAAATACGCATGTCCAAGAGCGTGTTCATAAGAAGAAAGCACTAAACCTTCTACTTCATCTTCTATGATATTTTTTGTAGTAGGATTATTTTTGATTTTATAGAAATAATCTCTGGGTCTTCTCAAAACGATAATGTCTACATTACCTATGGTAACAATCTGTTCTGGTATTGCAGAGTTTTCCCTTAATACTCTTCTAGATATTTCTACCTCATCATTAAACTTTTTAGAGTCAAACTTTATAGGGTTATCGTCAAACATAACAAACAGTGTTCTGTGTTGTATTTGTAAAACATCTTTTGCTATATCAGAGATAACCTTTATTGGGTCTACTATTTTTCCTACTTTAGCTAAGTCAAAGTTGGCTTCTTGTGCTCTTTTTCGCCTTAAACTTAAAACATCTTCGGGTATAAGTTCATTTCGTTTTTTAAAAGCAAAAGGAGGTTGTTTCTGTAAGTCTTTTAACAGTGCTTCTTGTGTTGGAGTTAATTCACCTTTTCTTTTTCTTCTTAAATTAAGTATCTGTCTAGCAACTCCACGCCCGTCTGAGTCTACAACATCGCTGTATGTATTAGTAACATCATCTTCAATGAAAATTCCGGGTTTAATAGATTCCATGGTAAACCTGCCCGCATACCTTTCCTTATTAATGTTCTGGCTTATTACCTTCTCTGTAAAACTCTTATTACCTCTTGTACGATAAGGATCATCCATATCTCTTGGTTCATCATCAAAATTAACGTCCTCAGTAAAACCTCTATCTATCTCTCTTGGGTCAGTATACAAATCAACATTATTTATTACGTTTTGTGCGTAGTCATCATCATTTAAAATATTTTGTTCTTCCAATAAGTCTTGTAATAGTTCATATTCTTTTTCTATAGGAATATTAAGTGCAAAGTTTTCAGGGTCATTTAAAGCCCTGTTGTAAAGTTGTTTTTGTAAATCACTACGGGTTCGTAAATAATTAGTAGACACCATAAAGTTATGAAACAGTTGTTCCCAGTCTGGAGTAACAGAATTCATAACAGCAACTTCCTGTGGTGTAAGAACTTTTATTTCTTTATCATCCTCCATACGTTTAAGCTTTAACTCTTGTTCGGCATATCTTCTTTCTGCTTCACTACGTATTAATTGTTTTTGTTGCTCTGGTAGTAGCACAGGATTTGCAGGGTCGTCTGAACGTATGTCAAAAACATTGTCCTCAATAAATTGACGGGGATTTATATTTTCTAAAATTTTACTAATCTGTTCTTCTTGCAGCTCTTTAGATCGAGATGTTCTGTAAGATGGTTCGGCTACACCGCTACCAGCCACCATTAAAGTTTCTATCTCATTTCTAATAGCCCAAGTTTGCATTTCCATAACTGAAAGTGGGTTTATTAAAATAGGTTTTTTATAAAGTTGAGCTAACTCTTTTGTTAATCTGCTCCCCGGACTGAGGCCACCCTTTCCATTATCTGCAAAAATAATTACTCCATCAGAGTAACGTACATTAACTTCAGTTCTAGTGTTGTATCCCGGAAACTCTCTTAAAGGTTGTGCTAAAGCTTGTATCTGACTTAACTCTTGTGTAAGTTCAGGTGAAACTATTTGTGTGTTGTTTGCTGGCACATGTCTAAAAGTTAAACTGATACGGGGTGCTGAAGCTGGACCCACTGCATGTGTGTATTTAAATTGAAAACGCCCCTCTGGCATAAGATAAGCATCACCATTAGAAGTATTCACTTCTTTAGAGTTCTTATTATCAGCTACCGTAATTGTTGAGTCGCCTCCATAACTAACAGTTGCAATCCCGCCTATTACTCCCACAGTATCTATAAAAATAGCTTCATCGTCTCTATGAGCGGGAATACCTCGTCCAGTAGGGTAACTGTTAATAAGAACACTATTAAAATAACCTTGATCATAATTAAATTTTTCTGCTAATTTGTCTGCTATAGCTCGAATCTCGTTAGGCATATCTAAAGACTTGTGAGAGGTTCCAGTGTAGTTATAATTAACGTCACCAAACCATAATGCCCTTCTACCACCAGTGGTTTTTACTTGGTCTTTGTATTCAGTCAATAGACTATCTAACTTTTCAAAGCTGCTGTCTTGAGTAAAAGCGCCTTTCTCTAGTTTTACATCTTCTATGCTATCTTTAAAAACTTTTGGTTTAGATTGTATTTCTTGACGCCTATTAACTACATCTCTTAAAACGTTTGCGTGGTTTTTCTTTTTATTGCCACTAGAGTAATAAAGTAAAGTTTGTCCATTTAACTTACCTTGGCTTATCTGATCTTGAATCCATTTTCTTTGTTCTGGTTGTACATCTTGATGTTTTTTATTTAGTAACCAGTCACGATAACTTTGTACTGCTTCATCTAAATCTTTTACTTGTACTTCAGCGGCAGTTTTAGTTTTTAAATGAGTAAAAGGATTACCATAATGTTCATTGGTATTTTTTTTACGCATGACATTAATACCTTTCCCTTCTTTTTCGAGATTCGCAATATTTTTTAAAGGGTGGAAAGTAACAGTGGGCCCTTTGAAAATATTGTTAGCTACTTTATTTAATTTATCTTTTATACCTTTTTTAGCTTTTTCAGTGTCATCTATAAGTTTAGCTAACTCAGTTCTTTGTTTACCTATTGCTTCAAGAGCTTCATCCTCTCGCTTAAAAAAGTCATGGAATAAAAGTTCCATACCTTTGTACTCAGTTTTAAATTTATTAGGAGCATCTTCTTCGTAAGGAAAAGGGCTACCCGCTAAGGTAATAGTCGGAAAACCTAACTCATTAGCTACTCGTGTAGCAATGAGGTCTACTCCTATTTGACCTCCGGTTACAATTTCTTTTACTTTTAATTTAGTAAAATCAAAAGCTTCTTTAAGTTCTGCATAATCTCTAACGTCTTTCATGTTGAGCTTTAGCTCATCAAGGAACATGTTTCTTAATGTTAGGTCTATCTCACGATTTGATTGAAAAGCAGGTTCGAGAAAATCTACTTTATCTTTATCTTTTAAACTATCTAAATTTGGATTTAATAATTTTTTTCTTGCATCAATATTTGATTTTATTATGTCAGGCGGACTGTATTTACCTTTAGGTGTCCCGTCACTTTTATAATTAAAAGGAGCTTGGGTAAAGTTTAATATCATATCTTTTGCAGACTGATATTTTTGTAGAGCTGGGTTAAAGTACAACGGCAAATTAAAAATATCAAAAGTTCGTAAGTTAGTTGTTTTTGTTTTAGGCGGTCCTGCAAATCTATCAGCAGGTAATTTAGCTCTTACTTCGGCTTTAGAATCTATCTCAAATTCTTTTTTGTTTTTTAATTTATCCAACAACTCAGTAGGGGATGTTGAAGTTGCTATAGTACGTAAATCTAGAGTAGACAGCGTAGCACCATTAAAATAACTAAGTTCAACATGTGGGTTTAGGTACTCTAATAAATCATCAGGTAAAGGTTGATCTAAACTTTCTAGTACAACTTCACCGGGTGTTTGGTTCTTACCTCTGTAATACTTGAATACAAATTTTCTTGACTCACCATTTTTGTTTTTAAAATTAGTTAAAAACCTTTGTACTAAAACAGCGAAACCAAGAGCAGTTCTATAATTAAGTTCAGTATTAGCCTTTTCTATGCTATCCATATTTGCTTCAAGAATAGATCGTCCAGCTGTCAAAAGTTCATTAAAAGATAAAGGTAAATCATTTTTACCTCCTCTTAAATACCACCCAAATTTAAGAGTTTTTTTGCTAGGAGCCTTATAGTCTTGTTCTAAAAATCTTACATCTGTTGTTTCGAACCTTGACCCTCTAACAAGTCTATTCTCTATGACTCTATTTTGAATTTGTACAGCAGAAGTCACCATTGATTGCACCGCTTCTTTAGGTGTCATATCTTTAAATTTATCTGCATACAAATCAGGTTCAGTTTCTGGGGTGCTTTCTTTTATTATTGACTGATAGCCAGTGTCAATTTCTAACCCTAGAGAAGGACCAGCAATTTTTATAAACTCTCTAAATCCTCTAACTGATTGTTTCCCAAATTTTTGTTCAATAATTAACATAGGGACTAATTTGTTTTTCCCTCCTTGTACTTTAAGTTCTTGTTTTATCTGTTCTACATAATTTTGAAAACTGTATAAGTCAATCTCGTCTGGTCTTGTAGCCCCAATAACTTTGCCTTCTTGTTCTAAAATATCAAAAAACTCAGTGACAATAGTCTTAATACCTTTATCTATTAAAGGCTTGTCGCCTACAGTTTTTATAACATCTGTAGGTACTATTTTATAAATAGAATTTGGATCCGCTGCTTGTAATTCGTTTATTACTTTTAAGATAGAGGAGTTTGCATTTCTAAGAAGTTCTTGATCGACAAAACTTAATTCACCCACATCTAAATATTCCGACATCCTAGCTGCAGTTTTGACGGGAGTATCATACATACCTAAGAAACTTTTAAGAGGTAATCCATCTACTTCTGTCCTAGCTATAACTCTTTCTGTAGCTAGTTGTCTAACATCGTCTTCTCCTATACCTTCTGCAATAGCATCTATTTTATCTTCTTCTTCTGCTATAGCTTTAAGTATGGCTTCTTTAGATGTCGAATCTATAATAGGTAATTCGTCTCCGGGTTTAATAACTTTTATTTCATCTCTAACTCTTTGTTCCAGTCGATCTAATTGTTCAGCGATTTTACTTAAAAACTCCTTAGAATTACTATTGGCTATTGCCGAAGCTTTTTTAGGTGGCACTCCTAATTCACCAAGTATTAGTCTTTCTGTAGCTCTAGCTTGCGTATCTCTATCAAGATTCCTTTCTTGCGCCATATCTAATTTTGCAATCAATTTTTTAGAATCCTCTTCTGTTTGTTGTTTTACGGAATCTAATTGAGCTATCGTGTCCTTAGTTCTTTGTATTGAATTTAAGAAAGCAGCAAGTTCTTGTTTTTTATATTTAAGTCTTTTTGCTATCTGATTGGCGAGTTCTTTTCTAGCACGCTCAGGAGTTTCTAATTGGGTTCGAGTTTTATTTGCGTCTGCTCTTAAATTTTCGTCTAGTATTTCATTTGTAACTCTTCTTATACTTTTAGCTAATTTAGAATTCTCCGCCTTATTTAAACTATTTTTTAATTTACCTATTTCAGCATTTAGTGTAATTAATTTCTCGTTAAGTCTAGATAACTCACTAGCTGCATTATCTGCGGACGGATATACTGAAGTTAATCTAATAAGGGCTTCAGTAGTTTGCCTATAATATGTAGATATTAAATCACGTAACTCATCATTAGATTTTTCGTTATCAAAGCTAGCAACCTCTCTTTTTTTCCACGCAGTAGCTACCCTACCACTTTGAACAGTAATTTTCCCTATCTCTGAAAACTGTTGAGCAAAATCAAATTCACTACCTTCTACTACATCTCCAAAGTTCTCATCGGTGTAATCACCTTCCTGTTCCATTTTGGCTTTAAGTTCTTCCATAGTTTCGTTGTAGTCATCTTCGAACTCACCAGAGTACTCCATACTCCTTCTTTTTACTTCTTCTTCACCATCTTCGTTTCTGTATGACTCTAACCTTCTCTCCGCTTCTTCTTCCGGAGTTGTTATAGCTATTTTTATATTTCTTTTCTTACTCTTAAGTGAGTCATACCTATCTAATAAAGATTGTGGTACTTCTTGGTCATTTATTTGATAATCAAATATTTGTCCCTCTATCTCTTCAATAAGTGGTTGTACTGTTTCAGGGTCAAATAAATCTAGTTGTGGATCCTCATCATCTGTATCAGGCCCTTGTGCTTCAGGCAGTAACTCTTTTACTATTTCAGGGTCCATTGAGTTTTTCATAACACTGTATTTTTTCTCAGGTTGGAACTGTGAATCTGCTTTAATAACAACTTCAGGAATACTACTAGAAGGCGCTGTTTGTTCCCAAACTACTTTGTCATCTTCTAAAAGTTGTACAATAACTTGATCCCCTTGTGGAGAACTAGAAGTTTCAGTAAAGTCTAAAATTTTAGTTAGCACGTCTCTTAGATTAACGCTATTAAATCTTTGGTTATCAAAAAATGTTTGGGCATCTCTACTAACAGTTAAAAGTACACCAAGTCCATCTTTATCTAGACTCAACATAATCTCTGGAATAGAACTCTCATCTTTTCCAGCAAATGCGTCTTGTAACAGCTCTCTTAATTTAGTTTTATTTACTGTATTAGTTTCTGGATCTATTATCCCATTCGCTTTAAGAAATTCTAAAGTTAGCCAAACAGATTCTCTTTTGTAATCAGGATCAATCATGCTTTGCAGCTGCGCTACTACATCCTCAAAAGTTTCTGGTAATCCGAGCTCTTCTAAATCTTTAAAAGTTTCTTGTTGTACATTTTGCCAAGCAAGGTCTTCTACTTTGTTATTAATAGCGGCACGAGCTTTTTGGAATATTGCTGCACCAGCACCACCGACGACACCACGAGCACCACCACCAGCAGCACCATCAAAAAAAGCTTGCATTCTTCTTAGTCGAGCTTCAGTACCAGTGTTGTCAAAATCAGGGTTTACGGCATTACCTACCGACATAATTATTTCCTCTTGAACTCCTTCCGCGAAACCCTCTGCGGCTATGCTTCCCACACCTACTCTAGCTACATCTCCTAACAAAGCTAAAGTAGACTTCTTCTCAAAAAGCCTTAGTTCTGCTTGCCCTCTTTTTCCTATGGCATCTATCCCTTTCTTTTCTGCAAGTAGAGACAGTTTTAAAATAAATTTTTCGTGTTCACTTAATTTTTTACCTTCAGAGAATTTTTGTTGGAGTCCAGCTAATTTACTTCTACCGGTAGCTAATTTAAATAAAGAACCAAAGAATATAGCATCTGAAAGAACTTCTACTCCAGCTGCTGGTAATCCAATTAGACCTGCCATAACTGCTTCTCGTGCAGTTAGTTCTATTCCGGCATCTCTATACTCTTGTAGAATTTCAGGGGCTATCAATTTTTCAGAAGCTATAAAAGCCCCGCCAACTGCACCTCTTTTTAAATCTCGTATGTAACCCCTAGCGGTATCCATAACTACTTTTTCTTCTGGTGTTAAATTATCAATGCCTTTGTTTCTTAATGTTTTAAACCAAAGTTCTTCAAAAGCATTTACAGTTTGTCTTTCAAAATCTACCGCAGGTCCACCTAACTGTAGTACATCGTCTTTGTTTGGTTTAAGGACTCTATCTTTAAAGTTACTTGCTTTTCTAATAGTTTTAGACATAGCATCTTGTAATGCAGCCCTACCCGCAACAGTAAAAGCAGTTCTACCTGCTCCTAAGATTATGCCTCCAGCAAGAGCCTCTCCTAGAACTAATCCAGCAGGGGCTAAATTTTGTCCAACAGCCCTAGCTAATTGGTTAAAACCCCCTTGTAATGTTGGTTCAAGAATAAACTCTTCAAAAGTTTCTAGGGGTTCTAAAAGTTTTTGAACTCTTTCATTATAATCATCTACTTCGGCAAGCCTCCTTTGAGCTGCCATATCGTCCCCCATAATAAGATTGCCCATAGCAGCAAGACCACTAAAAGAACTTTTTACTCCTTGAACTCCAGCTTTTACTCCTCTAGTAAAATGATCTTTAGAACGTCCATAAAATACTGGAGTGCCTTCTAAATTAAAATTTCCTACAGGATTGTTAACACCACCAAAAACTTGTGCGGCTCTAGCCGCATCTCTTTGTTGTTCTTCATCTAAGTTTGGTGCTGTAGGACGTGGTCGGGTTGGTTCAGGTTCTGTGCTTTCAGGCGTAACAGGAGCCTGACTATCGGTTAGTAGTACCTTTTCTAATTCATTAGCCATATTTAACCTGCAGAGCCAGTGTAAAAGGCAACATCTTCAAATATTTTTATCAGAGTTCTTAAGTCTCTACTTGGGTCTCCGCCTAAGTCATCTATAGCTTCTCTAATATCATCTATTGTAAGTTCCTCTGCTCCTGCAACACCTCCGTCAGGTCCGAGCATTCTAAAACCTCTTAATCCCGGAGGACCACTTTTTCTTCTACCTTTGTCATCATAAAGATCTGAATATTTAAGAAACCTATCTCCATCTGCATACATCGCCTGAATTCTATATTCACCAGTTAGAAGATCCGTAGCTGCACTTACGTCATCATTTCCAACACTACCTAACCACTGCACCCAACGTTGGTCATTAGCGTTTTCTAAAATTGGTCTAAGTCCAACCATTAAAGTTTTTAATTTTTTTCCATTAATAATCTGGCCTAACCTACTAAGTTGCCCTCCATGTGCTTCTCTATCTCTTGCAAGAAACTCTTCTACCTTTGCATTATTGTTATACTGCTGTTGATAAAATGTAGTGAAATCCGACATATAACTATCAGGTGTAAATGTGTTGGCCTCACCATAGCCACCAAGCTCTTGCGCTTTTCTATATAAGCCTTCTAACTCAGCACCTGCCCTACCTAATGAGTCATTGTAAACATCATCAGCTTTCGCCCTCTTTTCACGTAAATCTTGTAACAACTTGGTATCCAAAGTCCCCGTTATTCTTACCGCAGTCAACATTGCTTCTATATTTTCAGGGCCTAACGCTTCTAATATTGAATTATCAAAGCTGTACAACATCGCCATGGCATCTCTTATATTTCTACTAACTGTTCCTTCATAATCTCGTTTAGTTTTAGGTCCTTCATTACCCTCCAGAATAACTTGTCCAGTTTCTGGGTTAAAATTTGAATTTATATAATTATCTATTTCTTGTTTAGTCGAGTCAGATACTTGATAACCTTTTTTCTTAAGTAGGTTTGATATTTGATCAGGTAAAGTTTCGAAAGGTATACCGCCATCTTTTCTATTAAAGTTCCCTAAAATATTTGCTATATCTTCTTCTCTAAACTTATCTTGAGCACCAGCATCAAGTCTTATCTTGTTGATTCTGTTATCTATTTCTACTTGGTTGTCTTCAAGCTTTTTTGTTAAATCCTTAGCTCTATCACTGCCTGCAGGAGCTACAGATAAAAGACCCATTAAATTCTTTTTTTTAGCACGTAATTTTTCTAAATCCAAATCACGTCCATATACATTTTTTCCAGATATCTTTGTCTCTGCGTCTTTAAGGTTTTCTTTGTTTCTTTTGTTTAAGTTATACAAAGTACCCTGAAGAGTTCCAGTAGTTGTGGGTCCTACAAACAAAGATTGAGTACCACTTTTTAAGTCTTCATCATATCCAGAGCCGAGTGTGTTTTGTCCAATAATATACCTATCTCTTTTTCTTTTAAGGTTTCTTAATTCTGCTTTATCCTGATTACTAATTGTTTCTCCGTTTTGTTCTCTTTGGAAAAGCTCTTCCTCTTTATCTTTAACTTTACTAGCAAAAGTAGAATATTGGTTTACAGCGAATTGTATATCACCCGGTCTTAATCCGTTATTTACAGCCCAAGCAGCTATTTGATCATCATTCATTTCTAAGAGCTGATCTAATGTATCCATAACTTGTGTTGGATCCATTTGTATAGGTTTTGCTATTCTATTAGTGTTTTTTAAAATACCATTTATTTCGTTAAAAATTTCTGTAGTTGTAGTTTCGTCACTAAGATACGCCCCATTGTAACTTGGACTACCATAGCCAGTATCTCCGAGTTGGTCCTGCTCTACTTGAGATATCTCTTCAAGGGTGCCGTTGTCTCCAAAACGTCTGCTAGCTGCATACGCTACTGGGTTAACTGTACTATATACATGGTGTTGATAATCTTGCATCAATATATCTAATTCAGGTAGAGTCATTTGGATTATGCCATCTCCGTCTTGGTCAGCGTTTAAAATATTCTTAAACTTTAATTCAGGTCCCGGAGCATTCTTATCGCCCGGTTTAAACTCGGCTATACGAATATTGTAAATATCGTTACCCGCGTCATCTTTTTGACCACTTAATTCAGCGCTGTCATAAAAAGCAAAATTACCTGTACCCCATTGTACAAACTGTATATTATGCAGGGCGTCCTTAAACGCACCGCTGTTTAGAACATTTGTATTTATTTTACCTCCTGCTGCTTTCCATTCTTCAGGAGCAACTATCTGTGCAAGACCACCTAGACTAAAAATTAAGTCATTACCTACTTGATCCGAAGCACCGTCCGTCCTACTAATTTTGTTTCTATATTGTTTAAAAGCATCGCTAGCGTTATTGTAAGAGTCATTTTTCATTTGTTCTTCTAACTTACGAGAACTTTCTCTATATGCAACTTGGGACGAAAACCCCCTTCTTAACATTTCTACCATTAGATCGCACCTAATAAAGAACCAACAAACCCATATTTTTGGGACCTAGAAGCTGCTCTTGCTGAGCTATAAGCATTTTCTCTATTTATCTGTAACCCGGCAGCAGTGCCTAAACTTTCTAAAGCAGTTTTGTTAATACCTTGAGCAGCATTAACTAAACTATTTAATAATTCTTGGTTACTTGTATCTTGTTGTAACCTAGCATTGTTTACAGCATCAGTCACACCTATAGTCCTAACTAGTTGATTACCAGTCATTCTTTGCATTCTAGCCGCAGAAGTTTCAGCTACACCAAATCTACTTAAATTTCTTGCAGCTATATCCTCTCCTAGGGTAGTTTGTTTATATACATCCATAGGTGCTTCTTGAATTAACTCATCACCATCTATTTCGCCTAACAAAGATTTCTCAAAAGGTCTTACTGTGCCTCTAACAAATCGGTCTCTAGATTTAGCAACATCTGCAAATGCTTTATCAGGGTCTTTTACTTCTCCCAAACTAGTAACATATACTGGAGCATAGTCGGTAGTACCAACATCAGATGCTTCTTGTGTTCCAATACCCCCAGAATCTTCTACTGGAGGAGTTGCAGCAGCTGGTGGGCCAGAAGGTGGTGGCTCAGAAGCAATAGGAGATGTTTCATTCTTTACAGCTTGGCCCTCGTCTAAAGGCCCATCTCTACCAGATTGGGCTTTATTTATATTGTCTTGTAACTTTTTTTCTGCTTTTGCAGCTTCAGCTTGAACGTTACCAATATCAAGGTGACTGAAGTCAAGACCACTAAAATTAAATTCGAACCCACCAGAACCAAATCCTAAAGAATTTAAAGTTTTACCTATTTCAGCCCAAGCGCTGCCGTGTCCTACTAACATTTTTAGTACTCCCCTCTAAAGTATCTACCCATACTTTGTCTAAAGCCTGTTTTAAAAGCTGATGATCCTATCTTGCCTTCGGCTAATCCACCACCAATACCAAATGTAGCTGCTTTTGCCCCTGCTATGATAACTTGGTTCTGCATGTCTTTTCTTGCCATCCTTACTTGCATTTCATCTTTTGCTTGAGATAAAAGTTGATTGTTTTGTAACCTTGCTGCTTGAGCTAATGCACCAGAAGACGTAGCCCCCAAGCCTAACCCAGTTCTCAAAGCGTTCTCTTGTTCTGTTCTTTTTGCGCCTAAAGCTTCTCGGTTAGCATCAACCTGTATCTTAGTAGCCATTAAAGTTCTATTAGCACTGTCTTGAAAACTTCTAGCTAAATCTAAATCTAATTTACTACCCATAGCTTGTTGTATATCAGCTTGTCTAAAACCTTTTACAGTTGGAGCAAACCTATCAGAAGAAGCATATTTTAACTGTTTTGCCATAACAGGTTGTAAATGGTTTACATAATAATTATTAGCATCAACAGCAATTGCTGCTAACGCTTTCTCTCTTTCACCCGGCTCGTAATCTTGCGGGTCTACTTTAGCTCCTCTGCTACCCATATTTATACCTCTATACTATAAACTCTTTCTGTTATTTCCCACCCATTAGCTACAGCATATTGCTCCATTTCAGGAACTACAGATCGTGCTTTTATGTAAACACAACCCGAAGCTTTTGCTAATTGGTTTAACCATTGTACATGCGAAACCCAGTTATGTTTACCAGTTTCATGCACATACGCAATCCAAATCAACAAACTCCGTATTTTTGAAAAGGGGTCTACTTCTACTGTTAAGATCATGAAGCCAATAGAAGACATATATAATTCTGCTCTTCCATTTACACATTCGCTATAAATGTCCTCTGGTATAACCTCACAATGAGGGATTTCATTTAATATCGAACATATTGGGCCTCTTATTTCCTCCCAACATAACCGAACATCAGTTAGTTTGGGTTCTATAAAATCCATCTAATAGTCGAGTTCCTTTCCATAACGTCCATACCTTTTCCTTGGGGACAAGCCCGTACCTTTATATTTAACGGTTCGTTTTACGCCTATGTTACCACCTCTACCTCTTAACTCTGCTTCGCCTACTTCGGCTGCAAACAAATTAAAGTAGTCAGAAGCGGCTACTGGGTCGGTCCACTCTTTACCGGGCATTCTTAGCAATCTGTAGATAGCACCATATAAAATACCATCTCGATAAGTATTACTAAATTCTGTATCTATACTGTTAGTAGTTCTAGTTGGTTTCAAAGCCACATTTACCAATAACCCATTAACGGTTTTTGCACCGGGCACTGGTACTAACCAAAAAGTGTTAGATGTTTTTTGTAAATATACTGTTGGTATACCTGATTTATCTCTCCAATCAGGGTAATTTAATTCTAAGCTTCTAGGGCTAATAGGATCCAGATCATTGCCATCAAAAGTAGCCCATAGTATTTGATGTACATCTGTACCGCTAGGTTGGTCAAACTCATACTCATAAATTCCTGATATAGTAGTTATCGGGTCTAAGTCATAAGTATAAGCTTTACTTTTTTCACAAAGCTCTATAGTCGAAGAACGTAAGTTACTTTCTATCATAGACTCTGAACACCCCGGAACAAAAGGGGCAACTTCTTTTACTAAAGATTCAAAACTAGCCAACGACTGCCTCCTGTTCTGGTGCTGTTGATTGAGATAGTTGTGCGCCTATACCAAGATTTTGAGTAAATATTTGATAGTGGGCTCCAGCACGCTCAAAATTAGCGGCAAACTCCGACTCTTTTAAAAACGATCTGTACAATACAAAATTTATTAGGGCATTAACATAAATATCATCTACTTGTATTGTATCTGACGTTGATGTAAGAGCAGTAGGGTTTTTAGAATACACTACTTCTGCATACGCATTACCAGAAACTCCGGGATATACAAAAAATTTACGCGGATCTCTTTGATCAAACATATAGTGTTTAACTACAGTGCCGTGCGCTGCCTTACCTGTAACAGTAGAGTCATGCCAACTTGGCTCTTCACTATTTATTACATCTAAATTTACTTTTGAAATGGCTCTAGCGCCAGTAGCATTTGCAGCAGTGCCAGACATATTTCTATTTATGCTAATTAACCTTAATCCATCTGCAGGGATAGACTGTTCTGTACCAGCCACTAATTGTATATTTGAATGTGTAGCAGTAGCATCAGGTCTAAAATTAGCAATTTCTCTTTGGCCATCGCTTAGGTATTCGAGTTGTTCTGAACTTGACCAACGTACACCACCAGTGTTTTGGAGTATATTATTTACTCTGCTTAATATATTCGCAGCTGTTAGCGTACCGGCCATTTATTCTTCTTCTTCTTTTTTCTCTGTTTTTTTAACGAGTTTTGGCTTTGCTTTAGGTTCAGGCTTAGGCTTAGGTTCTTCTCTTACTTCTTTAGCCCCAGCTTGTAAACAAGCATATCCAATATACTCTGGGAATTCTCTTGCTTCTCCTGCATATAAACGAACAGCATCACCAGTTTTTAGTGATACATATAAATCTGTTTCTGAGATAACTTTCATAGTTTTTCTTTCCATTTAAAACTCCTGTTTAGTAGAAAGAGGTGGTCCGAAGACCACCCCAATCTTAATTAAAATG
>Ga0115012_10000906_pt1 | contig 16913 bp, 10 predicted proteins | sample TroAtlMetagenome_FD_88706 | JGI IMG/M metagenome (GOLD analysis project Ga0115012, IMG submission 88706) | Marine eukaryotic phytoplankton communities from Atlantic Ocean - Tropical Atlantic ANT10 Metagenome | ecosystem: Environmental > Aquatic > Marine > Oceanic | place: Tropical Atlantic...
AGGCTACAATCTGTGTAACAGCGACGTTACCAATATATGTAAATAAGGTTAAAACATGAAATCTCGCCGGCTTTTCTGGAGTATTGTAGAAAAACTCGAAGACTTAATCGATCAAGGTATATGCCCAGCTGGGAGTCGACTGCCAGCGGAACGAGAGCTAGCACAGACCTACAACGTGAGCCGCCCTACTATTCGTGAAGCAATAATCGCACTAGAGGTTCGCGAACGAGTGGAAGTGAAAACTGGATCAGGTGTTTATGTAATAGCGCAAAAAAATCCCCAGCACTCAGTAAAACCTATTAGTGCTTTCGAGCTTACTCAAGCCAGAGCATTGATTGAAGGAGAAGCTGCTGCGTTGGCCGCATCTACGATAAGCGACGACGAGATGACTGCGCTTAAAAAAGCCTTGTCAGATATGGCCTCCCCCGCTCTTGCAGATGAAGCGGATCAACGTTTCCACCATATTATTTCCCAAGCCACACATAACCATGCAGTGCAGCTTTCGGTTGAAAATTTATGGGAACTTCGTCGTTCAACACCTGAAATAGTGGCGGCCTATAACGATGTCTGCTCTCAAGGTATTGACCAACGAATAAAAGAGCACACGGAAATTTTCAACGCAATTGCTAGCAACGACACGGCAGCGGCTCGCAAAGCCATGCACAGCCATTTTAACCGTTTAATAAATGCATTATTTGATGCTAGTGAAGCAAGAGAGTTAGAAGAGGTTAAACGCAAGACGGATAAGACGAGGGGCTTATATTCAATTTCTCATCTAAGTAAATAAATCACCTGTCTCGCTTAAATGGTGAAAATCCTTTTGCGTTTAGCACAAACAAAACAGGCTTCTTTCGAAGCCTGTTACTTAGTAGGGTACTCAGAGTATTTTTATTTTTCTTGATATGAGTTTGTATTTGAGTAAATCTGTTTTTACTAATACGGATGTCTAAAAAGTAGCGCGTCAGCATTAGTCGCGTTAACTTCAGCTCAAAATATATAAACATCACGCCACTTTGTCAACCACAAACAAGAAAAGATATTACCAATAAGCATTACCAATAAATAATGAGCGCCTATAACGTTAGGTTCATCAACCAGGATAGTTTTGTATAAATACGTATTCTGTGTACGAAATTGCTTTACGGCATGCAAAAATCAGTTTAAAAAGCGCGCTATTGTTTAGTCTATAATTTCGAGTATTCTGCTCGTCATGGTTTTGCGAATTATAATCAAATGATCCTAAATACGTTTTTCGACTTCATACAAGAAAAATGGACCCTGATACAAGCATCGGTGTATACCTCGACGTTTCTCATTCAAGTTTTGCTCATTGCGGTGATATACGCGCTTGCCTTTATTCTAGCAAGGCAAGTTAGAAAGCCTTTTAAGTTTACACGGGAAGCGCCAAAAAGCGGGGCACATACATTACACAACATGCTATTCAAACTTGGCGGTACACTATTCCCCGTCATTACCATCAGCATACTAAAATTGACTACGGTGCTAGGTGAGCAATTTCAGTTCGATGCTTGGGTGCTTGAAGTAGCAGTTGTTGTGGCAGTCATGTTATTTGTTGCTTCCATGATTAGCGGTTTTATAGACAACCCCGTTTTCGCTGGTTTCATGCGATGGATAGGCTTACCTATTTTATTTCTACACCTAGTCGGTGTATTACCGGTTGTTACCGGTGCGTTAGAATCGATGTCGTTATCCATTGGTAATGTCGATATTTCAGCCTATGGAATAACAAGGGTATTCCTCTTCGGCGGCTTGTTGTTTTGGTTAGGCCGAGCATCGAATACCCTCGGAAAAGACATTATTCGCAGCCACACCACGCTAGATGTGTCTACGAAGGAAGTGTTCGCTAAACTCTTTGAAGTTGCCTTATTTTGCATTGTATTCCTGCTACTACTCAACGTAATGGGAATAAACCTAACTGCCCTGGCGGTTTTCGGTGGTGCACTGGGTGTGGGCTTAGGCTTGGGACTGCAATCTATCGCTTCAAACTTTATATCAGGCATTATTATATTGCTTGATAGATCGCTTACGGTAGGTGATTTCGTAGAACTTGAAGATGGCCAAAAAGGTATAGTGCGGGAATTCAAAATGCGCTACGCGGTGCTGGAAACTTTCGACGGTAAAGACATACTCGTACCTAACGAAAAGTTTATTAGCTCATTACTTATAAACTGGACCCACAAAGATCCGAAACAGCGCTACCGCATCGATTTTTCAGTTGCTTATAAAACTGATATTCGAGCAATGGTAGAAATTATAAAAGATGCAGTGGCCCAACATCCTCAAGTTATTAGCGGCGAAGGCATACCCTTTGAAGAACTGCCTGATTGCGAAATTGACAGTTTTGGTGACTCAGGCGTTAATATGTTCGTTGAGTTTTGGATGGATGGCGTTGATGATGGAAAAAACCGCGTTGGCGGCGACCTTTTATTAACCGTGTTCGAAACACTGCGAGAGCACCAGATTGAAATCCCCTTCCCTCAACGTGAAGTGCGTGTGGTCAACGAAAATGGTATTGGTATTCGAAATACCACGCCCTAGTAGCGAGAAAGTAACACATCCCACTGCCATTGGGCATCACGCAGATTTAGCAGGTCGATAAAGTTTTGATAATCGGCCTGCCCCATAGCATGGGCCACCGTTTTTAGTTGAGCCTTGGCTCTTATGGCTTTTACTTGTAGCAACTCTAAGCGTTTGTCGGCATTTTCACCAAAGTTACTGTCTAATATTAGATTGGCTTTTTGATTTGCATCCCAAAAGGTGAGCACGTAACCAATGAGTTTTAGATGTACACCTATCATCTGCTTACTTTCCAGAACGTGGGCTAACGTAGATGTCGCCAGCCTTTTTTTAAAACCACTTTCCGTTTCTGGTTTGGCACTATCTGATAAGTGGTCAAGGGCTTCTTTGTATTCTTCAATGAGCCTAATATGCTGCTCGCCCCCATACTGTTCACTTGAAAGTGAAGCCAAATCTTCGGCTAGTATTTCGAGGTTCACAAGCTGTCGCTGTATAGTTGCCATGATTATTTATTAAATACTTAGGTATGCTAGGTGGTTTTATGGGTTATTAGCTGATGCATCAGTATCAATCACTACCTTCTCATCACGACTTTGCAGATATTTTCTGCCTTCAACATATCGCTTTCACTACCTGACTTCACTGCTCTGACTGTCATGCCTTCATAGTCACTTCTATGCAGTTGCTTCTCTGGCAACGCAAGGAGGTAAATTACAACATTGCTAGCGCGTATTGTTTTTTATCTTAGCTATTCAGTGTATAGAAAGTTTGCGGCAGGTGCAGCGTTAATCTTTGGTATCTTTCTTACTTCTTTCACGTAGTGTTTAATTTCTTAGCAATAAAAAAACGCGGGCATGCCCGCGTTCTTAATAAGTAAGTTAATCTTTAACTTTAGCGCTTCAAAGGACTGCTTAAGTCATGACGTAAATCGAAGCGGTCTAGTGTCATCACTTTTGTCCACGCATCTACAAAATCCTCGACGAATTTAGTTTTTGCATTGTCATAAGCGTAAACTTCTGACACGGCGCGCAATTCACTATTTGAACCAAACACTAAATCAACAGGTGTAGCTGAGTAGAGCACTTTACCGGTTTTACGGTTTATGCCTTCATAAACCGCAGCGTCGTCTGTTTTTCTCCACTTAACATTCATATCAAGCAATGTAGTAAAGAAATCGTTGTTCAGCGTACCCACATTACTTGTGAACACACCATGAGTACTATTGCCATTATTTGCACCTAAGGAACGCATACCACCAATTAACACCGTCATTTCTGGAACGGTTAAGTTCAGTTGGTCGGCTTTATCTACCAACATTTCTGCAGGTGAGCGATAGCTAGTCTCTGCATTGTAGTAGTTTCGAAATGCATCAGCTGTTGGCTCTAACAGTGAGAACGAGTTCACATCAGTTTGCGCTTGCGTAGCGTCACCACGCCCTGGAACAAACGGTACCGAAACTTCAACGCCTGCATCGGCAGCCGCTTTTTCAATAGCGGCTCCACCTGCCAATACAATGAGGTCAGCCAACGAAATTTTAGGGCTTGATGCTTTACCGCCATTAAAGTCTTTTTGTATCTCTTTTAACGTAGATATAACAGCTTTAACGGTTTCAGGTTCATTTACCGACCAATCCATTTGTGGTGCAAGTGCGATACGCGCACCGTTTGCGCCCCCTCGGTAGTCTGATGCTCTAAAGCTTGCTGCAGAGCCCCACGCTGTTTTAACCAACTGTTGTACGCTAAGGCCCGAATCTAAAATAGCCGCTTTTAACTTTTTAGCATCGCCATCACTTACCAACTTGTGATCAGTGTTAGTAACCGGGTCTTGCCATACAAAATTTTCTTCAGGAATATCGTTTCCAAGATAACGAGCTTTAGGGCCCATATCGCGGTGAGTTAACTTGAACCAAGCTTTCGCAAAGGCGGTTTGATATTCTTTTGGATCAGCAAGAAAGCGTTCCGCTATCTTGCGATATTCAGGGTCGTACTTAAGGGCGAGGTCTGCTGTTGTCATCACTGGCGCGTGTCGCTTCCCTTCTACATGAGCGTCTGGCACTGCGGTTTGCGCCGACTCATCAGTAGGTATCCATTGAATAGCGCCTGCAGGGCTACGAGTTTGTTTCCACTCAAAACCTAATAGATTTTGTAGATATAAACTGGTCCATCGCGTTGGAAGCTGCGTCCACGCCCCTTCTAAACCACTCGTAACTGTATCTTCAGAATGCCCCTTGCCGCAGTTGTTTTTCCAACCTAAGCCTTGTTCTTCAAGACCTGCACCACCAGGCTCTGCTTCTAAACAGTCGGCAGGCTTGTGAGCGCCGTGCATCTTACCAAAGGTATGTCCACCTGCGATTAGCGCCACTGTTTCCTCATCGTTCATGGCCATACGATTAAATGCGGTACGAATATTCTTCGCTGATCCCATAGGATCAGGTACACCTTTAGGCCCTTCTGGATTAACGTAAATTAAACCCATGTGAGTCGCGCCTAGTGGGCGTTGAAGCTCACCGCCTTTTTCTTCGCGATCACTCGCCAACATTTCTACTTCTGGCCCCCAATAAACCATATCAGGTTCCCAGTCATCTGTTCGACCACCGGCATAACCATAGGTATCAAAACCCATGTTTTCCATACCTACCGTGCCGGCAAGTATCATGAGATCTCCCCACGATAATGCTTTACCGTACTTTTGCTTTATTGGCCAAAGTAATCGGCGTGCTTTATCTAAGCTTGCATTATCAGGCCAGCTATTAAGCGGGTCGAAGCGCATTTGACCACCGTCGCCCCCGCCTCGACCATCTAACGTACGGTATGTACCTGCACTGTGCCATGAAAGTCGAATAAAGAAAGGGCCATAGTTTCCATAATCTGCTGGCCACCAATCTTGCGAAGTGGTCAGTAATTCATTCACATCAGCTTTAACTTGGTCTAAATCAAGTGAGGAGAATGCTTTTGCATAGTCAAAGTCGTCACCAAGTGGGTTTGAGCGGCTATCGTGGTCTCTAAGTTGAGATAAGTTTAATTGTTCTGGCCACCAAAAATTATTCGTTCTTGCTTGAAAAGGTTGAACCATGCCAGTCCCTTTTGCGCCGGCTGGCTTGCTAATTTCATTGTCAGCAAATGAATGCGAAGTACCTAGCGCCAACGAAATCAGACCTGCTAATGTAGCTTTGCGTACCCTGGTAATTTTCATGTTGTTGTCCCATTTTAGTGTGTTTACCCGCCGCACGTGAATAGGTACGAAAAGTCACCTACCCATAACACTTCGCGGTTAACAATTATTTCACATAACTAAGATAGTTAGAGGTTAGCTTAAAAGACAGTTAATAAATTGAATGAACCCGATAGGAAATACTGATTAAGATATTTTGTGCTTAGACATCGCATCCCCAAAAAGTATTTTGTTCACATTAGTCTTGAAGGAAGATATTGCGTATTTAAGGCGCTATGTACTCTTTTCATACTGTAAGAAAGTTATGCCGTACAACTTTTAATCGGCGGCTAAAACTTGTTCAATACCAATCAAACATTAAGTTAGATCGTGAAACTCTTTCCCACTATTTCCCTCATTTAAGACAATTTTACGCTGGCACGCCGATTGAATAGCCAGTGTTATCAAACGTGAAGCATTTCATCTTCACGTGGATCTTCCTTTACTGGAAGCTAATGGAACGTTGGAAATTAAAACGAGGATGTCATTATGAAAAACACACTTACAGCACTTGCAGGTATTGCAGCACTTACATCATTCGGTAGTTACGCTCAGTCGAATGACTACTCCGTCGACGAAAGTGGCTTTTATGTCGGTGGTAACTACGGATACCTTCGCGTAGAAGGTGAAGACGATTTTGATGACGACAAAGATGTATGGCAGGGATTACTAGGCTATAAATTTAACGAGTGGGTTGCGGTAGAAGGTAGTTTCATCGATTTCGGTGACTATGGCAACGATATCGCTGGCGGGGATACCGATGGGTACACGGCAGCAATTAAAGGTATCCTTCCGGTAACAGACCGTTTCTCTTTGTACGCGAAAGTAGGTCAATTATGGTCAGAAACTGAATACAATTTAGGTGGTATTTCTAGCGACTACGATGACGAAAGTCTTTTCGTTGGCGCAGGTTTAAGCTACGCCATTACTAAAAACTTTTTGGTTAACGCCGAATACACAGTGTACGACGCAGAGCTAGATGCGGACGAAGCAGTAGATGATATCGACGACACTAATTTCGAGACAGACCTGAAGCAGGCAAGCATCGGTGTTGAGTACCGATTCTAAATACCAAAGTTAATTGAGTTATACCTAAATGCGGCGCGGCAAAGCGCCGCATTTTTATTTGCATCCCTTGCTATAAACAGTTACCTCAAAAACAGATAAATGATTATCAAGCTAACCACATGTTTTTGAGATAGCATAAATAATTCATATAACCGAATAACGGCAGAGACTCCATGCTAACACTTGCTCTTATCTACCTTGGTGCTGCGCTAATTGCTGTACCTATTGCTAAACGATTGGGTTTGGGCTCAGTGCTAGGCTATCTCATTGCCGGCATTCTTATAGGACCATTTGTTTTATCGCTAGTAGGCGACCAAACCGAAGTCATGCACTTCGCCGAGTTTGGAGTAGTAATGATGCTGTTTCTTATTGGGCTGGAGTTGCAACCTTCCCGCTTATGGACGTTACGCCATTCCATAGTAGGCCTAGGTGGGCTGCAAGTGCTACTTTCTACTGGGGCTATCTTTGCCATTACCTATTACGGATTAGGGCTTGCTTGGCAAAGCGCATTAGCAATTGGCTTGATGTTAGCCCTCTCATCAACCGCTATTGTTATTCAATCATTGGAAGAGAAAGGCTGGTTAAAATTAGACGCAGGGCAAAATAGTTTCTCGGTACTGTTATTTCAAGATATCGCCGTTATCCCTATTTTGGCACTTATGCCGTTACTCTCATTTCTTCCCGCCAGTGCCGTTGACGGTTCGAGCCACTCTCTAGTATCGGATTGGTCAGCCATGGGTAAAGTGGGTATTTCTATTGCCGTGATTGTTACCATTATCCTAGCGGGCAAATACATTTCCACCCCTATATTCAGGTACATATCCCAAACCCACATGCGAGAAATATTCACGGTTTTCGCGCTATTCTTAGTGATTGCAATAGCACTACTCATGCAGACCGTGGGCCTTTCTCCAGCTCTAGGCACTTTCTTGGCGGGCGTGGTGCTTGCAGAAAGTGAGTTTAGGCATGAACTAGAAGCTGATATTGAACCCTTCAAAGGGCTGCTACTAGGGCTATTTTTCGTTACCGTTGGCGCATCCATTGATTTCGGATTATTAGCTGAGAACAGTTTACTTATTTTGCTGCTGGTTGTTGGCCTTGTCGCTATTAAAGGCTTAGTACTTTATGGCTTAGCCCATCTGTTTTCGATAAATTCTCGTCAACGATTGTTATTCACGTTAGCCCTAGCACAAGGCGGGGAATTTGCCTTCGTGTTGCTTTCGCTATCTCGAGAATTAAGTATTTTAAGTTCTGAGGAAGCTAATATTGTCACCTTAGTAGTGGCGCTTTCCATGGTTATTACCCCATTACTGTTAATGATTTACGACCGCGCACAGAAATTTCAAAAGTCATCAGCACCTGCATTTGATAAACCTGAGGAAATAGAAGCTTCTCGACACGTGATTATTGCGGGCTACGGTAGATTCGGACAAGTTATTGGACGACTGTTGAAAGCCCAAGGTTATGAAGTAAGTGTGCTTGATCATAGCCCTAGTCAAATCGACTTGTTGAGACGATTTGGCAACAAAGTTTTCTACGGCGACGCCGCCAGAAAAGAATTATTAGAAGCAGCAGGGGCGAACACCGCCGATCTGCTTGTTATCGCCATTGATGATCCACACAAAACAATTGAAATTATCGACATTGCCCGTAAGCACTATCCAAACTTGAAGCTAGCGGTTCGTGCTAGAGACCGGCGACATGCTTATGAGCTTATCCGTATGAAGGTCGGCACGTTTAACCGAGAGACTTTCGACTCAGCATTGGTACTTGCGGTTGAATCGTTAAAATTATTAGGGAACGATGATATCGACGCCGAACGTGCAGGAAGATTATTTAGAGAACATGATGTTGAGTCTATGAATTTACTTGCTGAGTTGTGGGGCGACGACCACTCTTATGGCGTAGCAATTAAACAGCGGATGGATGACCTCACCCAAGTATTAGCACAAGATACTGAAGCAAAAGATAAGTTTAATACCTGCGACAGTACCGTTAATCCCAACCAGGCTAAAGAAGAGTAAGGTTAAAAAGGATGAGGCTAAACAAGGGTGATACTGAATAAGGGCAAAACTTCAACGAAAGATTAGCCATAATAAAGTATAGGATTTAATAACTTTATCTAATTTACAATACCAGCCTTAGGATGAGTGCCCTATTGCACTTTTTATACTTTGGTATAATTCTGCCTCGAATCAATCTTAAGGGCTGTGTGTTGTATTTTTTTCTAGCCACCTGCATTCTTGTTTCTATCTCGGTATGTGCGGCACTTTGCGGCTACTTCACGATAAAAACGGTATATCAGAAAAAGACAATATTCCGCTACTGGTCAATTGCCAGTGGCTTGCTTTGCGGTAGCTTAGTTACTCGCCTTTGCGACACCCTATTTGCACTCCCCTCTTCTTTTTTTATTTTAGGGCTGATTGCTCTTTTAGTAGGCTTCTATCAGATATTTTTGGGGTTAGAGTCGCTTCAAAAGCACAAAGACTACAAACTTAACCGCCATGCACTTCCTGTACTCGGGGTGGGTGTAAGTGGAATTTGCGTGTTATGGACAATGCCTGCACTGGCCGAATCTGTGGCCATGTTTTTTTGTGCTGCGCTTGTGCTGTTGAGCGAGGGCGTACTGTATAACGATAATAGAGTAAAAGAGGAAAGGCGCGCCTTACTCCGCCGTTTGCTGCTTATCTCCTCTTTTTCGCTTTTCTTACATGGCACGGTATCGGTGGTAAATTCTATTACCGGCGGTATGGATGATTTATCGTTGCTGTACCAATTCACTTCTATGCAAATGGTGATAAGTGCAGCATTAATTGTTTTATCGTTGATGCGATGCAGCACAGAGCCAGCTTCTCAATCACGTTATGCTCGTTCGCTTAGTCGCTCTGGTGCAGTGGTACTAACCCGTGACGATTTTATTCAACAAGCCATAAAGAAACTTCAACACACTGATAAAGATGAAAACGTGCTCTTGCTAGTTGAAATAGATGGCTATCAGGAAGTTATCGATAACTACGGTGCAAGTGCCGGTGAAAGCGCCAGTTATCAAGTGGGCCAGTCTCTCATTCATTTTACCCGCTCCAATGATATAGCAGGGCAAATAAGTGAGAGTAAATTTGCGATTATGCTAAGCGGTGTCACCATTGATTCGGTTCATGTAGTCGCAGATAGATTAGTGAAACAAGTGTTCTCTAAAAATGTCCAAACACTGGAAAGCGCCCCCATGTTTACTGCCAGTATTGGTATTGCGCCTTCATCTGATATCGTATTTTCGTGGCAACAAGGAGAGCCCTTCGATGTAGCCAGCATTAAACGGCAAGATGGAACCAGTTTGGTTTACATGCTGCCATCGCTTTTAACGGCTACGCTGTAAATTATATGCTTTAACACCCCATCTTTAGCTCATCCGTTCATTACGCCTCAATTACTCTATTTCTGTGAAAAAGTTACACTTTAAAATTTTAGCCAATTGAAAAATTTTCACTGAAAAAATCCTTAAAACCAATAATATTAATAAGTTAGCGTTCAAACTTACCACTACAGTGATCCGGAACGTTTCCTGCAACTTCTCACGTATATTTACTTTATTACACGGAAGCGATTTCGGGAGACGACATGGTTGATAACAATAATATATTCAAACCAGGTGAAAACTGTTGGGTTAGCAGCAAAGCTAATTTTGTTGCACCACTGATAGACTGTGGAAACTATTACAAAGCGCTACACAGCGCTATTGTAAAAGCCAAGCACAGTATTTTTATCATTGGGTGGGACATTGATAGTCGCATACGCCTTTTAAGAGGTGATGATGAAGCAAACAGTGAAGCCCCAAGTGTTGTCAGCGATTTACTTGCGTGGAAGGCAGAAAATAACCCCGACTTAAATATTTACCTACTACGCTGGGATTCTTCTCTCGCTTTTTTTTCTAAACGAGAAATGTGGGCAAAAGAAGTGTGGGAAGAGAAGACGCCAGATAACGTGCAAACCGAGCTTGATGACACCATTCCTATGGGCGGCAGTCAGCACCAAAAAATTATCGTTATAGACGATGAACTGGTTTTCTCTGGCGGCATGGATATTTCAACGAACCGTTGGGACACCCGTGACCACCCTGTTGAGTCAGAAGAGCGAGATGGCCCAGACGGTGAGTATGCACCACTACACGATGTGCAAATGGTCTCTTCAGGCCCCGTAGTGGCCGATTTTTCTAAATTAGTGCGCTGGAGATGGCTGAGGGTTGCCGAAAGTGAACCAGTAGAGATTCGCGAGCAAGCGGATACGTCTTTAGATGGCCCTATTCCCGACACGTGGCCGGAGGGTTTCCCGCCTATATTTGAAGAAGTCGATTGTGCGCTGGCCAGAACCATTCCGTTTATGGACGAAGTTGAGCCCGCGCAAGAAGTACGCACTATGCTGCTTGATTTGATTGGTCAAGCCGAGTCGCTTATCTACATCGAGAACCAATTCACTACTCGTCAGGAAATTGCTGAAGCGCTGAACAAACGTATGAAGGCGCGCCCTGATTTACACGTTATCATTGTGAGTTCTTACGAGCCTAAAGGTAAGTTCGAATGTGAAGCCTTCTGGGCAAGCCGTATTGAATTTAAATCTATTCTTGAAAAAGACATCGACCCGAAAAGAGTAAAATTGACTTACTCGTCGTGCGAAGACTTACAAGGCAGGAAAGCCTACAAACGCATTCATTCTAAAGTTATGACCGTTGACGACAAATACTTAGTGATAGGTTCGTCTAACCTAAGTAACCGTTCTATGACGCTTGATACCGAAATTGACGTTGTACTTAGCGGCAATAGCGACTTAAACCGAGCGGCCATTTTGAACGTTCGTAATGACTTGCTTGCTGAGCATACGGGTAGAGACATCTCAGATATGCCTGCATTGTTCGCTGAAGAATATCCTGTTGAAGCATTAATCCATGGGCAAATTGCTCACGGGTATGTATTAACAGAGGTTCGTGATGAAGTATTCACTACGCAGTCAGTGAACAACGTATTTCGTTCTTTGTCAGATCCAGAGGAGCCATTGATTTCTATGCCTTCATTCGATGGCGGGGCACTACCCGCGCGTAACCCAAGACGTCGAACTATCATGATCATGCTGGGGGTGGCCGTTATTGCTCTGCTCGGTGGCCTGATGTTTTGGGCTAGCCAATCCATTTCATGGTTAAGTGGTGACAGTATTAATGCGTTTCTTGAAAAGAGTAGAGGAACTTACTTTGCGCTGCCTACGGTACTATTAGTTTACGTAGTGGGAGGCATCCTCTTCTTCCCGGTTACTGTATTGTCGTTAGCGGTTGCCGCTATTTTTGGACCCATTTGGGGGCCAATATACGGCATCATGGGTGCACTGCTAAGCTCTGCAATTTTATTTGCTATCGGTAAACTTTCTGGTGACGCTGGTCTTCGAAAAGTAGGTGGACCCAAAGTAGAAGCTTTGGATGAGAAGCTTAAACAAAGCGGAATAGTGGGCGTTGCTGCCATCAGAATGCTGCCTATTGCGCCGTTCAGCCTAGTGAACTTAGTCGCCGGTATTTCGTCTATTGGTTTACTACAGTTTCTAATCGGTACCTTCTTTGGCATGTTCCCTCCAATGATTGCGAAAGGACTAGTAGGCGACTCTATCACTCAAATCTTTCGCAACCCGTCGGTTGAAACCATTAGCTATTTAGTGGGTGGTATCGTGCTGTGGGGATTAATGATTTGGGGTTCTCAAAAGTTCGCTCGCTATTATCAGGAAAACCGTCAAAAGCGTGCATCAGATAATGAAGCGTCGGAAAGTAAAGAATGTGCCGCATAATTAGTTACAACATTCACAGTGGGCTGGGCAGAGACAAGTTACAAAACTATCAGCGAATTGGGCAATTCCTAGCTGAATCGGGTGCCGATATTGTACTGTTACAGGAGATGGACACACGTCCTTCAGAGCGTGCAATTGAGCGAGATATTGAAGATATTTGTGCTAAAAATGTCTACAACTTGGTGTCTTCTCCAGCGCTAAACGAGCCAAGCGGATGGTATGGCAATGCCATACTTTCCCGTTTCAAGGTTCTTGAACAAGAAACCTTCGACGTAAGTCAGCATGGGCGACAGCCCAGAAATGTACAAGTAGTGGTATTACAAACTGACAAGGGGCCACTTACCGTAGTTAACACCCACAAAGGGCTGAAACGATTAGAGCGCCGCTCGCAATTTGCCTTATTGCATGATTATCTTGAACAAAGGCTGCAAGCTAATCCAATGCCATTGGTATTGGCCGGAGACTTCAATGAGTGGCAATTCTTTTCTCGGGCTTTCACCTCGTTAAATCAGCTTTTGAATCAAAAAAAGGTAGGACCGACTTTTCCTAGTCAATTTCCTATTTTTTCTTTAGATCGTGTGTGGGTAAGTGATGACATCACTGTTTCACAGTGCAAAAAGCTCACATCTAAAAAGGCAAGGGTCTTTTCTGATCATCTGCCAGTTCAACTAGACATCAAACTTCCAGAAGCTAATACCCCTTTCATTTCTGACTGATCAGTAAATGCCAAGGAACCTCGCCAGTGTTGCAGCGCTTGCTCACTGGCGACAACCTGCTTTATCACTTTAAGCATTTTTAACACGGCCTCATTCAACGGACTCGTTTTGTTTGTGGCAGCCAGCACCAGACGCTGCATTTCTGGCTCAACTATTTTTAAGGTTGAAACCAAGCCCGATTCTTCAAGATGAAAAATGGCCGACGTCGGTAATATCATCACCCCCTCACCTTGCATAACTTGTCGCAAACCTGTCATTAACTGCCCCGAATAGGCTAGATTATGCTGCAAACATACCCCTGTGGCATTTTCATAATGTTCGATGAGTTTACCTAAAGCATCTTTATTTCCAGGCGATAGCAAAGGGAATTGGCTCAATGCCCAAAACGGAATACTTTCTCTGCCCGCTAGGTGGCTGTATTCACTGGACGTTGCTTGATTGGCCATCACTAAATGCAAATTCTCACGAATAAGCGGTGAAACCGTCATAAACCTTGGGTCAACGTCTTGCTCATAGGTTAATGCAATATCGACTTGCCGCCCTTCTAGCCACCCCTTTACTGAATACGAAGGGCCGGTACTTATTTCCAATTTCAGTTTCGGATGGTTTTGTTTTACTTCAGCAATAAGCGGCATGGAAAGTACATTGCCAATAGAAGGAAGCATACCCACTTTTACCGTGCCTGCAGTCTTACCCACTAACTCTCGCAGTTCAGATTTAGCCGTATTGATATCATCCATGAGCCTAGTGGCATGGCCGAGAAACAAGTCGCCTGCTGGTGTTAACGTTACTCCAGAGAAAGTTCGACTTAGCAATTGCGCTCCCATCTCTCTTTCTAGGCTTGCCAATTGCTGACTTATGGCTGGTTGAGCGATATCAAGCTCACGTGCTGCACCTGCAATACTGCCTTTGTGAACTGTGGTCAAAAAATACTGAAGTTGTTTAGAGTTCAATGTCTAGTTTCCCGAATATGACAGTTTTGTAACACATCGTCATAAAGCACAGGTCGCTTTATTGAGATTAAAATCAGCAAGTTACATGCCACAGACCAGTAAAGCCCAACTGACACTTGTTAATATAAAGTTAAGCTTGAAGCGGCGTTTATTTTTTTATCGTCACACTGAAACAATTAAGACCAATTAAATCAGCTAGTTAAATAGAGCCTCAATACTTTTCTTATACCCCTCAATATTCTTTTTTCTTTCGCGATTTTAAAAGAATTTTTAGCCTGAGCACTAATACAGGTAACCACACAAAACATTTATAAGATGCTGGATGCATCAAGGTGGTGCTTGTTATGCCAAACGTGGGCGGCATTAATCCCTGCTCCAAGTGAAGAATAACAACTCATAACGGCTCGTTTTAGGGAACACACATGAGAAAAAACAAAATACATAATTCAATTGCACTAGCGTTCACTGGAATCACTTTATCTTTGGCAGCACCACTCGCGCTAGCGCAAGAAGCTGAAGAAACCGCAGTAGATACTCAAAATGTTGAAAAAATTGCTGTTGTTGGTGCACGTGGTGCACCTCGGTCGGTAACTAGCTCGCCTGTACCTGTTGATGTATTAAGTGCTGAAGATATTGAAGCAGTAGCCTTCACCGACATGAACAACGTACTAATGACTTTGGTCCCATCTTATTCAGTAGCTCGACAGCCCATTTCTGATGGTGGTACTTTCATTCGTCCTGCAACCTTACGTGGTATGCCCACAGATAAAACGTTGGTGCTAGTTAACTCTAAGCGCCGTCACAGAGCAGCGTTGGTATCTATTGGGGGTTCTGGTACACAAGGCCCTGATATTGCCACTATCCCTACCGCTGCGATTGGCAGTGTAGAAGTATTGCGCGATGGTGCGGCAGCCCAGTATGGTTCTGATGCCATTGCTGGTGTTATCAACTTCCAGTTAAAAGAAAATACCGAAGGTGGATCGTTTACCGCCGATTATGGAAGCTACTTTGAAGGTGATGGCGACCAAATTACCATTACCGGAAACAAAGGTTTCGCACTTGGTGATGATGGTTTCTTAAGTATTTCAGCGGAATACTCAGACAGCGAAGCCACATATCGCGGCGAGCAGTACTGTGAATCTTGGTTTTGTGTAGATGACCAGTCAGAACAATACATCGCAGATGCCACTGCAATGGCTAATACGGTGCACGGGTCGGACGTAGTTCAGCCTTGGGGACAGCCAAACACTAGCGGCGCTCGTATCTTCTTTAATGCTGGCTATGCATTAACTGCTGAGATGGAGCTTTATGCATTTGGTAACTATTCAGAAAGTGAAGGTGATGGCTCATTCTATTATCGTTACCCAGGTAACGGCACTATAGAAGATATTCGCTTAGAAGATGGTTCTATATGGAGCCCTACTGAATTTTTCCCTGGTGGCTTTACACCGCGCTTTTCTGGCGATGTTACCGACTACTCTTTTGTTGGTGGTATTAAAGGGATGTCTGGCGACTTAGGCTATGACATAAGTGGTCGTTACGGCTACAACGATATTTCATATACGCTTGCTAACACCATTAACCCGTCTATGGGTAATGAGTCACCTACATCATTTCAACCTGGTGACTTAACCAACGAAGAAACACAAATTCAAGCCGATTTCACCTACGACTTTGACGAATATATTCTAGCGTTCGGTGCAAGCTACCTTGATGAATCTTATGAAATATCAGAAGGCGAAGTTGATTCTTACTTTGCAGGGCCTTACGCAACATCTGATCCTTGGGGCTTCTGTGACGGAGATACGGCTAGTGCAGCGGGTTTAGCCGTCATTGCTAACGGTTCTACGCTAGATTGTGCTGACAGTGATGATGCGGTTTATACCGTAGTGGGTGTAGGCTCAAACGGTTTCCCTGGTTATTCACCTGACTACTCAGGTACGTATAGCCGGGATTCTTACGCGGTATATGCCGATGTTTCTGGTGATATTACTGACGAACTGTTTGCACAAGCAGCTATCCGTTATGAAGACTACTCAGACTTTGGTTCTGAAGTGGTTTATAAGGTTGCGGGTATTTATCAAATAAACGATGAAGTTGCGGTAAGAAGTTCATACGGCACAGGCTTCAGAGCACCGACGCCAGGTCAACAAGGTACTACAAACGTATCGACCCGTTTACCTGATGGTTTCCCAGTAGCAACGGGCTTGTTCCCTGCTGGTGGCGATGTGGCCCAAGCGTTAGGTGCAGAAGAGCTTCTTCCTGAAAAATCGACTAACTTTACACTTGGTTTAACTGCTAGCTTTGGTGATTTAACCCTTACTGCCGATTACTACAACATTAAACTAGAAGACAGACTGTACTCAGTATCTACACGCGACGTTTCTACTACAGTAGTTACCGACCCAGACGCTGATGGTTATGCTGCATACCAAAATTACTTAGCACTATCGGGTGCTGGTGTATCAGGTGCAGAATCAATTGGTGGTGTGTTCTTCTTCCAAAATGCGTTTGATACGGTTACTGAAGGTGTTGATCTCGTTGCCACTTATAAGATGGAAACGACCTACGGTTCAACTATGATTACAGGGTCTATTAACTATAACGATAC
>Ga0115012_10000907_pt1 | contig 16912 bp, 12 predicted proteins | sample TroAtlMetagenome_FD_88706 | JGI IMG/M metagenome (GOLD analysis project Ga0115012, IMG submission 88706) | Marine eukaryotic phytoplankton communities from Atlantic Ocean - Tropical Atlantic ANT10 Metagenome | ecosystem: Environmental > Aquatic > Marine > Oceanic | place: Tropical Atlantic...
ATTTGATAGATAGTTTGCTTTCCATTAAGTGTCATTATGTCGTCAAGAAGCATCTTCCTTACCGACTCGTAAATATCGCCTTGAATATTGGGGAGAAGTTCTTCGAACATTGGCAGCATAACATCAGGCCAACCCTCACGAATTAAAGAAATAGTACCATCAAAATCAAACACCACATGATTTATATTGGTTCTAGACTTAAAATTAGAATCGATCTCAATGCGACCAGTAAAAAGACTAACTAAATCATTAATATTTTTTGAATCCTGCTGCTCTTTCATGAAATCTCTTAACGAATCTACATCGAAGAATTTAGACGGTGAAGCGAAAATCCAATAAACCACAGAATCCACGCAAAACGCTTGCAGTTTATGCATATAAACGGTTTATTGTGCACGCGCTTTTGACTAAGCAACCATGGCCACTGAAAAGAAAGAATTCAAAACGGAAGTCCAACAGCTTTTGGACTTGGTTATACACTCCCTGTATTCTAACAAAGATATATTCTTACGCGAATTAATCAGCAACAGTTCTGACGCAATAGATAAACTAAGATTTAACGCTCTATCTAACAAAGAATTGCTAAATGAACAGACAGACTTTCGCATAAAGTTATACATAGACAATGAAGCAAAGACTTTGGTCATTGAAGATAATGGGATTGGAATGACTAAAGATGAGTTGGAAGCAAATATTGGCACTATAGCAAGTTCTGGAACTCGTAAGTTCATGGAAGAAATTAAAAAAGGTAATTCCACTAATAACCCAGAACTAATAGGCCAATTTGGAGTAGGATTTTATTCTGCTTTCATGGTTGCTGATAAAGTAACCATGAAAACTCGCCCAGCAGGAGGTAATAATTCATGGACGTGGGAATCATCTGGCGATGGATCTTATGAGATCACAGAAGGAGGAAGAGATGAACACGGCACTGAGATTACACTATCACTTAAAGAAGACTGTAGAGATTATATAGTTGAATTCCGTTTGCGTGAGATAATAAAGAAATACTCTGACTTCGTTGAGTATCCAATACTTATGGATATAACTCGCGAAGAACCAGAGCTGGATGAAGAAGGAAACCCAAAGGAAGGCGCTGAAAAAAAGGTTACTATTACAGAGGAAACACTAAACTCCATGAAGGCAATCTGGATGCGACCTAAAAATGAAGTAAAAAAAGAGGAGTATAATGAATTCTACAAACACATTTCGCACGACTACACAGACCCTCTCAAAACCGTCCACTACTCTGCGGAGGGCACGCTAGAATTTAAAGCCCTACTTTACCTGCCAAGCAAAGCCCCTTTCGACATGTTCCAACACGAAGGTGTGAAACATGGAATCAATTTGTATGTAAAACGTGTTTTTATTATGGATAATTGCGAAGCACTTGTCCCTCGATACCTACGCTTCGTGAAAGGCGTTGTTGAATCAAACGACTTACCTCTCAACGTATCTAGAGAAATTTTACAAGAAGACCTTGTAATTAAAAAAATAGAAAAAAACGTTACGAGCAAAATTTTAGCAACCCTTAAGGACATGATGAAAAAGTCCAAAGAGGATTATATTGGTTTTTATAAGGAATTTGGAAAAGTCATTAAAGAAGGCGTTGAAGTTGACCCTTCAAACAAAGATAAAATCAAAGACCTTCTTCTATTCGAAAGTAGTAAATCTAAGCCGGGAGAATATATTTCATTAAAAGAATATACAGATCGAATGCTACCCGAACAAAAAAACATCTATTTCTTAACAGGCGACTCAAGATCCACCATCGAAAACTCACCACATCTTGAAGTATTCAAAAAGAAGGATGTTGAGGTACTGTTCATGACAGAACCTGTCGACGAATTTATTTTACCTGGCTTTGGCGAATACTCAGATAAAAGTCTAAAGTCTATTGCCCAAGGCGATATCGACTTAGGAACAGAAGAAGAAAAGAAAATAGCAGAGGAACAAAAAAAGGAAGTCACAGGGAAATACAAAAATCTAATAAAAAAAATTGAAGAATCGCTTAAAGACGATGTTAAAGAAGTTAGATTATCAGACAGATTAACAGATAGCCCAAGTTGCCTTGTTACCGACGAAGGTGATATTAACCCTCAGATGGAAAGAATTTTTGCCGCGATGAACCAACCAGTTCCTGAAGTTAAGAGAATCTTAGAAATTAACCCTGATCATCCAGTTATAGAAAAAATGAATCAAATTTTCGAAACAGACAAAAAGGACTCTAGAGTTACAGACTTTTCGGAACTTCTTCACAATCAAGCATTACTAACTGAAGGTGTAGCGGTAAAAGACCCCGTTAGATTTTCAAAACTTATTAGTGATTTAATGATTGGTTAAATATGAATCAAGGCCTTGGAAAAGATCTCATACGACTGTATCGCTTATAACTTTCCCAGATTTCTCCATTACCATTTGCTCTAGGATCACCTGTAATCTTTAAAAATTTATCCATCTCATCTCTGTATTTTTGAGTTACCTTTAAATATTCAGGATCAAGAGCAAGATTGTTTAAGCACGAAGGGTCATTCTTAATATTAAACAATTCTTCACCTGGCCTTTTATTTACAGCAAGATGAAAAAACTGTTTATATTTAGGGTGATTTCTATTTTCTATTAAAAAGTCCATTGTCGGACATGCGTCAATATCGTGATATCCGCCATGCATAGGTCCCAACTTACTTGGAGAATCAAATTTTTGAGGATCACCAGCTGGCCATCGATCCGGCTTAAAATTGCGAATATAAATATACTCTTCACTTCTTAGGCATCGTTGAGGATAGGTCAAGTTTTTGTAACGAGATGAAGAATGCCTTTCTCGGCCGCTATAAACATGGGTTCGGGATTTATCTAAATATCCTGAATTATCGGAAAGTAAAAGTGGAAGCAAACTACGACCAATCGGGGCAAGTTGGGGCTGATCATTTTTCGGATGTTCAATTTTAGCAGCGTCAAGAATAGTGGCAGTCAAATCAACAAACCCCACTGGATCATTGGCATATCGGTCACCACTAAATCCACCAGTCCACATTATAGCCAATGGAACATGAACTCCAAATTCATAACAATTGGCCTTAGCCCTTGGAAAGGCCATTCCATTATCTGAGGTAGCAATAACCATTGTATTATTAAGCTCACCCATTGCATCAAGCTTAGATAAAATCTTAGCCAAATGAGAATCAAACCATTCAATCTCAAAATAATAATCAAGAATATCACTTCTGATTTCAGGGGTATCAGGAAGAAAAGCAGGAACATCGACATCCATTAATTTTTTCCCTTTTTTTAACCCAATTCCTTTTTCAAAAACTCGATGTGGTTCATGCCCTCCAAGCCAAAAACAAAACGGCTTATTCTCAGGTTTATTACTTAAAAAATCATTAAAGTTTGCCGAATAATCATTTGATGAAATTCCTTTGATATTAGAATTTTTCTTTTTAGATGAAAAAATTGGCCCAGCTGGATTGCGATTGAAACCCCCATCTTTATACTTACCTGGCCCCCATCCTTTTCCTGTATAACCAATCCAGTAGCCAGACTTTTCCAATATATCAGGAAACGTTAAATATTTTTTATTAAATGTACTAGCATGTGTTCCCGCATGCTCAATCATCCAGTGATACCTGCCAGTTAAAACCGAAGCCCGGCTAGGACTACATCCAGGCGATCCAGATATCGCATTGTGAAATAAAACACCTTCCCTGGCTACTCTATCAAAGCCAGGAGTATTAATTCCGCGGCATCCATAAGCAGATGCATGCGGATATGATTGGTCATCTGAAATAACAAATAATATATTTGGAACTTTCGCAAAAGTTTTTGATCCAAAAATTATAAATACTAGTACTAATAAATATCTCCTAATCATTTAATTATAAAGAAGGTTATAAAAAAATACGCTTGGCTAAAAATCAGCCAAGCGCATTTATAAATCACGTTAATTAAAGCTTCCAACCTGCTCTGTAAGGTGGGTTAACAAGCTTATTAGCTTCATCATCATTAGTGAACTTCATCTTTTCAGCATCCCATTCTAACCGTAACCCAGTACGAGCAGAATCAGCAGATCCCCAAGTCCGCTGGATTGCAATCATTCCAAGTAGGCCGATTTCACTTAACGCACCTCCATAATCAAATGGAGAACCAGCTTCTTTTTTGGCTCGGATTGAATCAAGCCAATCTCTTTGATGACCATTGACTCTAGGAATCTTCTTATCGGGGCGACCAAATTCTCTCATCTTGGCTTCAGGAATAATCCTACAACCACCAGCTCCATGAGAGCCATGCATTATTTTACCTTCATCACCAATAACAACTGCACCTGTTCCAACCACTTTACGCTTTTCTGCAACCAATTCATCAGGCTGTGGAATTGAATAGTCTCCATCATACCAAACCATTTTAACCGGCCCTCTTTCACCTTTAGCAGGAAATTCAAAGGTTATCTTGGTTCCCTTAGGATAAAAATCTGAGTGCTTCTTAGGGTCATAACCTTTTGTATCAGCGGAAATTGCAGTGGGCATTCCTAAATCTAATGCCCAGAAAGAAGGATCAAGGACATGGCATATCCAGTCACCGATACAACCACTACCAAAAGCAGAAAAACCCCGCCAATTAAAAGGTAAATAAGCAGGGTTGTAAGCTCGATCTGCTGCAGGCCCCAACCATAGATCCCAATCAAGTCCTTCTGGAACCTCATGTTGCTCAGTCTCAATCGCCTTTTGCTTATTTATCTGACAATAAACATTTTTGAATGCATCACAACCACAATGAATTTCGGAAACATTACCAATTGCACCAGCCCAAATCATTTCACAAAACAACCTAATATGCTCTGAAGAATGCCCTTGATTTCCGACCTGTGTAATTACACCTTTTTCTTTGGCTGCTTTTTGCAAAGTACGAACTTCTGCAACAGAATGTGCTAATGGTTTTTCAGAATATACATGCTTACCCCGACCAATAGCACCCATAATTTGAACAGCATGAGTATGATCAGGAGTGGCGACTAATACTGCATCTATCTGATCGCCCATGGCGTCATACATACGGCGAAAGTCCTTAAAACGCTTTGCTTTAGGAAATTTTTTGAATGAATGTGCCGCGCGCCGATCATCAACATCACATAACGCAACAATATCTTCCCCTGCCATCGCTCCTAAGTTCGCTCCTCCTCTACCGCCACAACCAATAGCAGCTATACGAATCTTATTATTTGGAGTATTAGCCCCATTGGCAGCTCGTAGAACATGGCTCCCTACTACTTGAAAGCCAAAAGCAGCCGCGGATGATTTCATCAAAAATGAACGTCGTTTCATATTTTTTTTAAAAATAAGGTTAAATGAATAACGAAAAGTTGCCGATAAGATTCAATATGTGCAAGGTAAAACACATTTAGAACCATTGACTGAAATCAGTTTGTAGCAACATACTTTCGCCAGAGCGATAAAAGCATGATTCTACTAGATATCACTTACCAATCAATTACTTGGCAAGTCACACTATTCAGTTTGGTTGGAATGATAAACACTGCTCTAGACTTTTTTATATACAACCTACTTACTAAAAAATTCTCAAGGATTCCGGCAAATATTTGTTCCACTTCAATCGCAATGATTTTCAGTTTTACTGCCAATTTTTTCGTGTTTGAACCAACCGCAATAAATGCCACAGAACAAGCAACAAAATTTATTATAGTAACGGCAACATCCTTATATGTAATTCAAAATATTGCTATATATGTAACAACTAATATTTGGACACGACCATCAAAAGCAGCTTACGCATTGATCAATAAGTTTGAGTTTACAAAAAATTTCAGTGAATCCTTTATCAGTAAAAACACAGTTAAACTTATAGCTACTGTGTGCAGCTTAATATGGAATTTTATTTGGTATCGCTTCTACGTATATCAATAAAGAATAAACTCTCAAACTAAGAATTCAATCTACTTGTACTGATAACGAAGCAATAAATATAAATGAATAAAAGCAGAAGAAACTAGAGCAAGGCTTGTATATTGGTGAATACTAAAAAGCACTTCCTGACCATGAGTTCCAAATATTGTAAACATACTTGCCAACATCGATAAACTAACAGGCACACTAAGCACCATTGCCAGCCAAAAAGTTAATTTAATAGTGAGCAACGAATTTTTAGTATTAGTAGATTTAAATTTTAGGCGACCCAAAAACTCTTTCCACTCTAAATCAGTAAGACGACATTGGTAACCCCAAGAAACAATCAAAAATAGTAAGGAAATAATAAAAACTGGAGCAGTCCCTACATGAATCATTAATACATATCCTGTCATAAGCTGATCTGAAACAAGACGCCCAGTAAAAGCCGTAAAGAACATTACTATCAAACAAACAACAGCAACAATCCCTGCAATCCTCTTTAATTTACTAAATAATGTAAGTTCTTTCCTCCAACCGCACCACCAAAACCTATGATGCTCACCGCTTTTTTTGAAACTGATTTTACCTTTTACTAAATCAACAGTTATATGAATCAGCATCCATAAAGAGATGATTACAAATAAAGCCCATGAAATTGCCTGAAACATATCGGTCTTCTTATTACTTGTTTTTACCGGCAGTCTTTACAATGCGGTCTATTCCTTTTAGCGCAAAAAGTAGTAAAACTAAGCCTATTAGAGCAGATGCAATTATCACAATTACCTTCATCCAAGGCCGAAACAAAAAGGTAAATGCAAAGGATTGATAATATGAAGGGTCTAAACCTCCAAATTCAGTCATAGATAAAGTCTGCTCCTCTCCAGGTTTGATTGGAGTATCAATCTCAACATTACCAAAAATAAAGGGCGAATCCTGACTGTGGCAATCAGCGCAATTCCCGTTAGAACCAAGAGATTGTGACGCCGGCCTTACATCATGTGCAATAGGCCATTTATAAGGCTCTGCAGCCTCGTGCGCAGTGCTAACAATTTCGCCCTTATTATTTAAAACAAACAAACTACCACCTGCAATATATACAGCTTCAGAGACAGGCTTTTCATCTTCAGATTTATATTCATCATTAATTAATTTTAATACCTTGGCAATTTGCTCTTCACTCAATTCGATCCAATCATTTAAACGTTCTGGATTGTCAGTTTCTAAACCCAGTTCATCAGATGCAATTTCACGAACTAAAATAGGCGGCAAAGGTTTTACTACATCATTGGTCTTCACCCCCCAGAAAGAAGGCCAAATCATATTGTGCGGAGAAATCTTCCCATTTTCTGCTTTCGCAAAAACAGGTGTAATAACGTGAGGCAATTGTTTATTCATAGCATGCTTGCCATGAAGACCTAATTTATGAATTCTCGCTGTTCTTACACGGCCAGTTTTACCTTCGGGCAATTTTCCAGAATGGCAAGCTGTACAAGAAAGCTTTTCAAAATGAATGGGGGGAATTCCTTTATGTTCAGGAATTGGAGCTCCCAAATGACCACCCATTTTATTAGAAGCATCTACAGCATTTGGATTACCAAGATGACAACCGCTGCATGAGTAGGAAGCCGCTTTCTTAAGATCAAATGCTTCTAAATATTTAGAAGAGCTATGAGGATTATGATTAGGCTCAATATCTCCTCGGGTAATCATATGATCTACACCATTTCTGTGGCAGTCAGAACAACTCATTCCAGAAGCCAAATGCACATCTTCATTATGAATCCATTCATATTTACCGGGCGTCTTCAAATCCTGATTAGAATGACAGTAGTAACATCGATTTGAAGGAGGTTTCCTAACTATATCTAAAAAAACTTTATTATTAGCATCGAAACGGCTCTTATCATAACTTGTAACAATTCCATACTCTGTTTCTGGATCATAAAAGTCGTCTAACTCAGATGCTGCACCTTTAACAGTCGCAAGCCCGCTAGCAACGGTTGCTGCCCATCGAAAATTTTCTCGTGCAGCCTGCAAAGCAGAATCACTCTGGTTTTGTTTTCGATCAGCATGGTGACAAGCAAGGCAGTTTATCTCGTACTTACCTGATATAGGCCAACGAAGAAACTCTTCAGGATCAGCATCCTCGTCATCATCACTTGGTTCCATTTCACCATAATTACCTCCTGGAAAATGACTGCTAAATTGCTTTAGAAATTTCCAGGCACTCATATCAATGTCACTGGGCTTGTAAGCCCCTTTCCATCCACGATTTGATATCGGTATTTGAGTTCTAATTCTAGTATCAGTAAGAACCCAAGGCTCGCCAACACGGCCTGTTAGTACGTTTGTCGTCCCTGAATGAAAATGCCATCCTGAAGCCATGGCTTCATAATCGTGGCATTTACCACAAGTATTTCGCATGGAAATGGGACGAGGTTGCGAGACAGAGGGCTTAATCTCAACATCCTTTTCATCATAAAGGGTTATTACATGAGAAATAGAAGAGCGATTGCCATCATGGCCATCACCAAGGCCCTTACCCTTTTCTGCTGACCACACTTGCGTGATTACGCAAGTGAGGAGCATCAAAGACGCCAATGTCCTGATGATTTGAATCATCTAATATAAAATCCACGCAAAAAAACTAATTAAACCTTAAAATCCTCTGGCTTAAGTTCAATTTTTCGACCCGCAGCAATTGCTTCATTTACTTTAAGCACCATAACTGCTGTTTCGTAACCAATTTCACCTGGGCAATTCAATTTTTGATTACCACGAATTGATTCAAAGAAGTTAACTAAATGAGGCTGATGATATGGATCTTTCATTTCAATAGGCATGCGATACAAAGCAGGTGTAGCAGACTCACGAACATCAACTTCATCATCTCCAGCTTTAGTCTCTGCTTTTATACTAGCCTTTTCAAGAGTGACTAAACCCTTCTGAACTGCTGGATCCCACTTTGACTCCTCCACCCAACTCTCACGGTATATTTCCCCACGGCCGGCAGATTCTGAAATTAAAAGTGTTCCTTCATCACCCATAAATAGCTCGTAATAACCATTGCTACTATTAGTCGTAAGCGTTTCGTAAGAAGCACGAACTAGTCCTTTTTTAGTTGGAAACTCAAATATAGCGATAGCGTTATCATACCATTCATGATCTTTCCAGTAGTCGACTCCACCACTAGCCATAACTGAAGAAGGCAATGCGTTACCTAAAAACCAACTGTAAACATCAATTTGATGTGAACCTAAATCAACAATTGGACCGCCTCCCTTTCCTTTATACCAACGCCAATTTCGAAACTGAGGCATATTGTCAAAACCGTATTTCTTTAATGTTTCCTCAGGTATATCTGAGCCCTTTGGCCAACCAAGATCAACACAGGCCGCTCGACTTCGGTGCCATTGACCAGATATATTTGTAATACGATTTAGAAGATTGGCTTCATTAATAATTTTATCATTACAATAAATATAGCGAGGGTTACTGCGCCTTTGATGTCCAATTTGCAATAACTTGCCAGCTTTACGCCCTGCAAGAACCATATTTTTTGCATCTTCCAAACTATTGGACATTTCTTTTTCACAGTAAACATGTAAGCCCTTCTCAAAACATGCAATTGTGTGTCGAGCGTGCCAAAAATCAGGAGTAGCAATTAAGACTGCATCTAAATCAGTTTCCTTTTCTAGCATTTCCTGATAGTCGACATACGCAGTCCCCTTATGACCATAACGCTTATATGCAGTCAGTATTCGAGAGACTCGACGCAAATTACCCTTTTCCCAAATATCGCAAACAGCGCGGAATTTAACACCAGAGTTTTTGCCAAGTTTTAGTATTGCATTCATTAGGACTTGCCCTTGAACGCCTGCTCCAATCAAAGCAATGTTAATGTCTTTTTTGCCTTCTGCTTGAGCTAGTGCTTTATTCGCAATCAAGAAGCCAGCCCCAGCTGCAGCTGATGAGCTAATGAAGTTACGTCGATCTATTTGATTATTCATTTCTTAAAAAGTATCCAATATTGTTAATAAGAGTCCCAAAATTGACCAAATTTTTGAAATGACTGGCCAGAGGGATTCAACCTTTCATCAAGGGACGTGATTATCGCCGCAGTTCCTGAATTCGCCAAGCAATAATCACTTATTTCTTCATTCGAAAACATCATAAAAGCAGTAGATAAAGCATCAGCTGTAATGGCGTCCGGCGCTAAGGACCAAGCACCTGAGCAACCTTGAACAGGCCCTGCTTCAATAGATCTCGGATCAATAATGTGCTGGCCTTTTTTTCTACCGGAACCACTTATTGCTCCTTCTTTAAGGTCGAATCGAATTAAAATTTCTCTAGAATCATCAGGATTTCGAAGACTAACTGGCCAACCATTCATTCCATCCGGGACAGAAACACACAACACAGAGCTTGCTCCAGCTAAAACCAAAGATTGCTCGAGACTCCACTCTTTCAAAATTTCAGATACTTTTTCTGCAGCATATCCTTTCCCTATACCTCCAAGATCAAACTTCACACCCTCAACTAAAACTTCAGCACAAAAATCATCATCATCTAATTTTAGTAAGTCCAAGCCTGTTAACTCAGAAGCCTTTTGGACTTCATCCAAGCTTGGTTCTCGAAGCGATCGATTATCATCCAACCAACAATCATAAAGAGCTCCAACACTAATATCAAAAGCCCCTCGAGTTTTCTCGAACATTTCTTTGGCTCGAACTAGACAATTAAAAGTATCAATACCTAAATCAATAACTTGCCCAGGAAGAGCGGCATTTAATCTAGAAATATCACTATTAGAAATAAAACGACTCATTTCCAACTCTAAACGATCCACCTCAGCAAACGCAGCCTGCGCACCTTGCCTTGCATAATCTTCATCCTCATTAGAAATATACAACTCATAGACAGTCGCCATAGCCTCGTGGGAAAAATGGAAAGAATCAGTAATCGTTTTTTCAGCACAATCTAAAATTTGTTCACTTTGCTTCTTCATGGAGCAACCTCTAATTCATTAGCATCATTTTGAAGGTACTTTTCAAACAGCGAGCGCGATACAAATCCGAAAAGTTCTACCGATGGTCTCAACTCCATAATATCCACCGTGCCGTCATCAACATTATAAAATAAATGCATATATAACTCACGCTGACCAGGTGGAGGCAATTCATAAAGTTTACGCATTAAATCACCTTCCATAGATGGATGAATTAATATAATCGGAGCTGGCTGTGTTTTTTCAGACACCTCGGAACCATACTCAACATTATAACCCCTTAGATACCACGGAAGAGGCCAATAATCATTTTCTGGACAATAAACCTGAATGCGAAGAGGTTTATTAGCGGAATCAACATCTGCCATTAATTTTATCTTCTCAGCTATTCTCGGCACATCAGAACTGGTATGTCCATAAATATGAGGGTTTCTGCTATCAAAATATCTAAAATTAATATTATAAGCCTGTTGACCTAAGTGCAGGATTCCAAGAACAATAATCACAATAAAAATTATACGAGCAATCACGTTTTTTGAGAGTACTAATTGCGAAGCCCCAACACCTGCTAACAACATCATCCCATAATAAAAACCAACAAGGCACCACGGTGTTTTATAAGGTAAAGAAGAATAGACAGCGATCATGATGATCGTAAAAAAAGCAATAAAACGAATAAATAAAATATTTCCATATTTCAACTTCCCTCTCAGAGCAAAAACAATTCCCGCAAGCGATAAGAACAAAACAATCCACTCAGAAAAGAATGGTCCATCATATTTTGATGCATCTAAAGATTCGGAATCATTCTTATACTTATAAAAAAAGAGGAGTTGTAAATAAAAATACCAAGGATGCTCGTGAACAGAATCTCCAGCTCGATCAACATAAGTGGTGAATGTAGAAACAGAATCAATTATACCTTTTGGATTACTAAAGAATGAAGAGAAAAAGAGAACAGACACGACAACTGATGAAATAAATCCTAAAACTAAATGGTTAATTTTAATACGCTTCAAAAAATCTAACCGCTGACACCTTGTGCTTTGCACACATAACAACAAAAGCCCCAGCCCTATTGCCCCTAAAGAAATCACAAAAGTTTCCTTAGTTGCATGCATCAAACCAAGTGAAATCCCTGCAAATATCGCCCAGTAAAATTTTTGAGATTTTAAATAAAGATAACCACCTATTATAAAACAAGTAGTAAAGAAAACTAAAATTAGTTCATGAATAAAATAGCGACTATAGAAAATCATCGCTGGAGATAGAGACATGAAAATAATTGAAAACAATACACCCTCTCTACCCAACGCTTCTCTAAGTATGCAAACAAGAATCAGCAATAAAAGGCCAAATAGAACGGGCAAGAACCTAAGAATCCGTTCATTTAGATCAACAAACGAATCAACACCAAAAAACCAAGAGGTAATTAAGGAAAAATAATTAAGAGATGGACCATGATATTCATAGGGATCGTACTTGTAACTTTCCCCTTCAATCAATCCGCCCACCTTAACAGCATTAACCGCTTCATCGCCATGCATTGGTCGCTCAGAAAGAAGCGAAACCCGAAACATCAAGGCAATGATTAAAGCAAAAAGTGTTAAGAAAAAAAATAAGGAGCGGCTCATGGTCACTTTAAGTAATCCAACGTTCCGCCCCCTGTTTAAACTACCATTAATGGCAGTGATATAAAAAATTTCCTTACAACAAATTTATTTGCCGTATACTTCAACTTCAATGTAGTGATTTAAATCACTAGCATTGTTACCACCACTGTAAAAACGCACATAACGACCTTTAACTCCCTTCGCATCAACAAGACGTCCCTCAGAGGTTTCCACATAGTGATTATCTTTACCTACACCCTGCTCAGCAGAGTTATCGTGGTCATTATTATAGATTGCCGTCGATTTACCGAATTCTGGATCATTTGAAACCTGTATAACTACATCAAAATAAACACGAGCCTGTTTATGATAATGCCAAAGTAATACAGCATAAATCTCTTTTTCTTCTTCAAGATCAACCTGAATATACTGAGTAAAAGGGCCTAGCTCAACATAACTACCATCGGCCGCTTTTTTATCACCGTCGGTGATCATTTTTATCTCGCCAACAATAGGCTCCTCATCACTACCGGTAATTTTTTTTCCAAGAGCAAGATTTTTCACCCCTTTAGGTGCGAAAAAAGGTGGACGTGGACGCCCCAAAGGCTTCTCCAATTGCTTAACTCCTTTAATATTTTGAGGAGTACCTGCAAATGCAGGTTTTGGCAGATCAAGTGGCAATGCCGCCATTCCTGGAGGAGCTTTAATAGCAACCTGCTTTTTATCAGCAGCATCAACAGCAGAGCCTAAAGACAGAAAGAGAAATGCGGTCAACAAGAAACAATAGTGCACAATTTTCAATGAATTATTCATTTGCATATAAAATTAGAAAATAAACGATTAAATTATTAATAGATAACCGCAGGGACATTTTCCTTCAGTTATCTATTGTGTCAAGCCTCTAACCTTAACTGTCTTTTCGAAAACAAAAGTAAAGGGATTGTTGAAACCACCATTAAACAAAAACCGATTAAAGTATACCACGGCCAATGCACAACCTTTAATGAATCAATCCAGATCATAGTTATTAAAGACAAAATCATACCAACTACCACAGGCCACGCAGTGCCACGCTTAATTAACAAAGAAAGAAAAACTCCGCCAAGAAGAGCGCCACTTGTTAATCCAACAAGACTAAAAGCTGTATTCATAACCGACTCAACCTCTCGCGTAAGATAAGCCACAACAATTAAAACAACACCCCATAAAAGCGTCAAATGACGACTCCATTTTAATTTCAAAGTTTCATCCTTAAGATTTATAAAAAAGCCTAAATCCATCGTTGAAACTGACGCAAGTGCGCTTAACGCCGAACTAACCGAAGACATAGCTGCGGCAAAAACCCCAACAAAAAGCAACCCCTTAACGCCAGCTGGAGATTCCGTAAGAATAAAAATAGGAAATATATAATCAGTCTGATTTTTACCCATTGTATTTTGGGGTATCTCAATTAGAATTGAAGCATCCTGATAATAAACCCATAACATGGAGCCGATAAATAGGAATAAAAGCATCATTGGCATAATACTTATACCACAAAATATTAATGCCTTACGCCCATCAGACACACTTCGGCATGCTAATACCCGTTGAGCAACAAGTTGATCAATACCATGTGTGAACAAAACAAAAACAACCGCACCAATAATTCCCATCCAAAAGTTATATGGCTTTGAAAATGAAAAATTAAAATTAAACCATGAAAGCTTACCTTCCTCATAAGCTTCATTAAAAGTAGACGACCATCCCCCATCTATTAAATTCGGAATATATAAAAACACAAACACCCCCCCTGCAAATAAAAGGACAAATTGTATTGCATCTGTCCACACAACTGACTCGATCCCCCCAAACCAAGTGTAAACAAGCGACAAAACAACGAAAAATATAATAGAACTAGAAACAGACCACCCTAATAAGAGCTGTAAAGGAATACACGTTACATAAACGCGCACACCAGCACCCAGTGTTCCTGCAACTAAAAAAAACAGGGCCCCTATTTTTTGCGCAAACGGACCAAAAGATTTACCAATTAATGCATAAGGAGAATATATTTCGTTCTTAAAATAATAAGGAACCATTAAAAAAGCTAAAAGCACACGACCCACTGCATACCCTATGACTATTTGCATAAAGCCAAGATCACCCGCATAAGCCATAGCCGGAACGCCAATAAATGTTAAAGCACTAGTCTCAGTTGCCAGAATTGAAAGAGCTACACTCAACCAAGGTAAATCACGGCCACCTAAAAAATAATCTCGGGCGTTTCGTTGGCCTCGACCAAGCCATATCCCAAAACCAATTAGTAAAATAAAATACAAGACGATTATAATCCAATCGATCGCAACAAGACTTGGTACTGATTCATTGGATTGCATAAGAATGACTATCGAAACTTTGCCTTTAGAGTATCAGGGGCACAGTCAGACTCAACTACTACATCCTCGATCCAGCGAGGAAGATGATTAACATATTTATTGAGTAATTTAGAACATTCTGACTCTGAAAAACCACATTGCTCTCTAATTCCGTTAATAAAACCATTCCATGTTTGCGTCCCAAATTGCAAAAGACCTTCTCGCGCTGGCACAGAATGAATAGACAGAAAAATACCAAAAACAATTGGGTTCCACCCTTTTGCCTCCCCATTAATGACACATTTCCGATAACGCTGAAGCAAACGTTGATCATACATCGGTTTAAGCATTCGCAAGTGCTGTCGCCCAACACATAAACTTTCCTCTGAAAATAATCGAAGCGAAGGGCTCTCAGTTAGTTCAGCATCCAAATCTAATAATTCTTTAAATTGCCCTCGATTTGCAAACCAGTAAGCAGAATGAACTGCCGGCAACTCAATATCACAAAAAATTTCCTTTTCGTAACGATCTAAAAATACTCGAAACTCTTTCAGGCTTGTTACAGATTCTAATTCAAGTGGTCTTTGATTAAACATATGTTAATAATCACTCATTCCTCATAAACAAAATACGATGAACCATTCAAAATCCGCGAGAGAAAAAAACCACAGATTAAAAAATATAAACCCTACTTTTCTAAAGATGTTCGCTGTCAACGATTTGTTAAACTATAATTTTTCTGCATCGGTAAAATGAAAATAAACAAAAACATTCCCTTCAGAATAATCATACTAATTAATTTAATAATTTTATCTATATCGAGCAATGTCAAAGCCAGCAAGAAAGAGAGCCGAAAACCAAACCTTATTTTTATTCTCGCAGACGACCTCGGATACGGTGATTTAGGATGTTTTGGTCAAAAAAAAATCAAAACACCTAATATTGACAGACTGGCTGATAAAGGAATGAAACTTACTCAATTCTATGCTGGCTCAACTGTCTGCGCTCCATCACGGTGCGTCCTAATGACCGGACTTCACACTGGGCATGCATATATACGAGGCAATGGGCGTCATAATCTAAGACCAAGCGACTTTACGGTAGCTGAACTATTCAAAAAGGCAGATTATGTTACCGGCTGCTTTGGTAAATGGGGATTAGGAAACGAAGGCACAGATGGGATACCAACAAAACAAGGATTCGATTCTTTTTACGGCTACCTACACCAAGGACACGCCCACAACTATTATCCAACATTTCTTATAAATAATGAACGTCGAGTTAAACTACGAAACTTACCGGCTCAAGAATCCAAAACAGGTGCTGGCTGGGCTAGTATTCGAACAGATTATTCACATGATCTAATTACCGAAAATGCAATGCACTGGATCGACATGAACAAGAATAAACAATTTTTTCTCTATCTCCCATTCACTATTCCACATGCCAATAACGAGGCAAAACGCGGAACCAAAGATGGCCAAGAAGTTCCAGACTACGGAATTTACAAAAACAAAAAATGGACCAATCAAAATAAAGGACAAGCTGCCATGATTACTCGCATGGACTCAGATATTGGTAGAATCATAAACAAATTACACAAATACAAAATCGCTAATAATACCCTTATTATTTTCACATCTGATAACGGCCATCATCACGAAGGAGGAAACGACCCAGAATTTTTTGATGCTAACGGCCCTCTACGCGGCATGAAGAGAGACCTTTACGAAGGAGGAATCAGGGTCCCAACAATTGCTTATTGGCCTGACCGTATTAAAGCAGGCAGCACCAGTGATCATCCGTTTTACTTTGGAGACCTTATGGCAACAGCTGCTGAATTGGTTGGGAGTTCTCCACCTGTTTCAATTGACAGCATAAGCTTCCTGCCTACTTTATTTAGCAAGCCAAACCAGCAAACAAAACGAGACTTCATCTATTGGGAATTCTTAGAGAAAAAAGGAGCTCAAGCATTGGTTCTTGGTGAAACCGGCAGATGGAAGGCACTACGAAAACAATCAATAAAAGCCCCTA
>Ga0115012_10000911_pt1 | contig 16903 bp, 12 predicted proteins | sample TroAtlMetagenome_FD_88706 | JGI IMG/M metagenome (GOLD analysis project Ga0115012, IMG submission 88706) | Marine eukaryotic phytoplankton communities from Atlantic Ocean - Tropical Atlantic ANT10 Metagenome | ecosystem: Environmental > Aquatic > Marine > Oceanic | place: Tropical Atlantic...
CAAATGGATGGCGCAATACTGGTTGTTAGTGCTGCTGATGGCCCAATGCCACAAACAAGAGAGCATATTCTACTTGCAAGACAGGTTGGCGTACCTTATATCGTTGTCTATATGAATAAAGCTGATCAGAATGATGACCCAGAAATGCTTGAATTAGTAGAAATGGAAATTAGAGAACTTTTGAATGAATATGATTTCCCTGGTGATGACACTCCAATTATAGTTGGTAGTGCTTTAAAAGCACTTGAAGGAGATACTTCTGAGATAGGAGTACCATCTGTTCAAAAATTAATTGAGACACTTGATACATATGTTCCAGAGCCAGAAAGACCAGTTGATGGTAACTTTTTAATGCCTATTGAAGATGTATTTACAATTTCTGGAAGAGGAACTGTTGTTACTGGAAGAATTGAAACAGGTATTGTTAATACAGGAGATCCATTAGAGATTGTAGGTATTAAGGAAACTACTGAAACAACATGTACTGGTGTTGAGATGTTTAGAAAATCTCTTGATGAAGGCAGAGCAGGTGAGAATTGCGGTATCCTTCTTAGAGGGGTTGAAAGAGATGCGGTTGAAAGAGGGCAAGTTTTAGCTAAGCCTAAATCAATTTCGCCTCATACAAAATTTGAAGCTGAGATCTATGTTTTAAGTAAAGATGAAGGTGGCAGACATACACCATTCATGAATAATTATAGACCTCAATTTTATTTCAGAACAACTGATGTAACAGGCGCATGCGAGCTACCTGATGGTACTGAAATGGTTATGCCTGGTGATAATATCAAGATGGTTGTTTCATTGATTGCTCCAATTGCTATGGATGAAGGATTAAAATTTGCAATTAGAGAAGGCGGAAGAACTGTTGGTGCTGGCGTAGTATCAAAGATTGTAGAGTAATATAAGATTTAATAGCCGAGGCTTTGTGTCTCGGCTTGTTTGTCTTTGAAGAATATGAAAATAAGTTTTAGGCCAGTGGCTCAATTGGTAGAGCATCGGTCTCCAAAACCGGAGGTTGGGGGTTCGAGTCCCTCCTGGCCTGCCAATTGGAAAGAAATGGTAGAGAGTTGATTATGAATAAAGGGTCAAGTTCAAAAGCTCTAAATAACCTTAAATGGTTGTTAGCCATATTAGTATTTTCAGCAGCTATTGCTGGAAATAGTTACCTGGTTGAAACACCATTTTTATATAGAGTTCTTGGGGTTATATTATTATTTGGTATTGGACTTGGGCTGATTTCCATAACTAATTTTGGATCTAATGCTATTAAGCTTATGAAAGAATCTAGAGTTGAGATAAGAAAAGTTGTATGGCCAACTAGAATGGAAACAACTCAGACTTTTATGATTGTTTTTGGCTCTATTGTAATTTTATGTTTATTTTTTTGGGGTCTTGAATCTTTGTTAAGTTTTCTTACGGGATTAGTATTAGGTTAATTTATGGATTGGTATGTAATACAAGCTTATTCTGGCTATGAGCAAAAAGTAAAAGCTGCAATAGAAGAAAGAATAATTTTAAACAATCTTTCAGAAAAATTTGGAGAAATCTTAATACCTACTGAACAAATTGTTGAATTAAAGCGTGGAACAAAAAAAACAACGGAAAGAAAATTCTTTCCTGGGTATATTTTAATACAAATGAATTTAGAAGATGATTCATGGCAATTAGTTCAATCGACACCAAGAGTATCAGGCTTTATTGGTGGAACAAGAGAAAAACCATTACCAATATCTGAAGAGGATGTTAATAGTATTATTAATAGAATTGAGGTTGGTGAAGATGCTCCAGCCCCCAAAACAATATATGAGCCAGGTGAGGTTATTAGGGTATGCGATGGACCCTTTAATGATTTCAATGGTGTTGTTGAAAATGTAGATTATGAAAGAAATATGGTTAAGGTCTCTGTTCAGATACTTGGAAGAGCGACTCCTGTAGAGTTAGATTTTATGCAAATAGAGAAAACATAATGGCAAAAAAAATAGTAAATGTTTTAAAATTACAAATACCTGCTGGTGGTGCAAATCCAAGCCCTCCTGTTGGACCTGCCTTAGGCCAAGTTGGTCTAAATATTATGGATTTTTGTAATGCTTTCAATTCTGCAACACAAGAATCAGAAAAGGGTATGCCATTACCAGTTGTAATTAATGTCTATGAGGATAAAACATTTGATTTTGTTGTTAAAACACCTCCAGCTGCAGTATTGATTAGAAAAGCTTTGAATATTCAAAAAGGAAGTGGTGAGCCAAACAGAGAAAAGGTTGGGAAACTTTCAAGATCTCAACTTGAAGATATTGCAAAAGCAAAAGAACCGGATTTAAACGCAAATGATATAGATGCAGCAGTAAAAATAATTGCAGGTACTGCAAGAAGCATGGGGGTTGAAACGGATCTATGAGTAAATTAACTAAGAAAGATAAGATTATTCAAGAAAAACTTAATCCAGAGAAGACGTACTCTATTGACGAGGCTATGGAAATTTTTCAATCTGTGAAATCTAAAAAATTCGATGAATCTATAGATATATCAGTTAAGCTTGGGGTAGATCCTAATAAATCAGATCAAAATGTAAGAGGCGCTGTAACCCTACCAAACAGTCTTGGGAAGGAAGTCGTTGTTGCAGTATTTGCTGATGGAGATGATTCTAGTGCTGCTGAAAAGGCTGGAGCAGATTTTGTTGGCATGGATGATTTGGCAGAGAAGTTTACTAAAGAAGAAATCGCTGTGGATGTTGTCATCTCTACAAATTCAGCCATGAAAGTTGTTGGTAAATTAGGTCAAGTCCTTGGACCTAAAGGCCTTATGCCAAATCCAAAGACAGGTACCGTTTCAGACGATGTCACAACTGCTATAAAAAATGTTAAAGCAGGACAAGTAAGATTTAGAACAGATAAAAATGGAATTATTCACGGAAGTATTGGAAAAGTTAGCTTCGAAACTAACAAAATTAAGGCTAATGCTTCTGCGCTATTAGAAGAATTAAAGAAATTAAAACCAGCATCTGCTAAAGGTGTTTTTATAGGGAATATTGCTCTAAGTAGCTCTATGGGCCCTGGAGTAAAAATTAACTCAAGCGATCTGGTATAAGTTTTAGTTATGTAGAGATACATAACTAGATAGTTGCGTTTACGCAGCCGTCAAAGACCGTAGGTGTCGAAAGACTTAATTTCCTACGTAGGTGGTGTTCAAATTGTAATTATGCAATTTGTCGCCAAATAGCCGAAAGGCTTTAATTGGAGAATTGCAGTGGCATTATCTAAAAGTGAAAAAGAAAATATAGTTCGGGAAGTTAAAGAAGTTGCATCAAATGCTTCATCCTTGGTTATTTCTGATGCTAGAGGTTTAAAAGTTTCTGAACTTTCTGAGATTAGAACTAAAGCAAATCAATCTGGTATTCATATTCAAGTTATTAAAAATTCATTGGCAAAGTTAGCTTTTGAAGGTACTGATTTTGGATGCTCAGATGAGGTATTGTTTGGACCATCTTTATTTGCTTTTTCGTTTGAGGAGCCAGGTGCAGCAGCAAAATTGCTTAAAACATACGCTAAAAATTTTGATGACTTAGAAATCAAAGCTTTGGTGGTTGAAGGGCAATTATTAGATGGAAGCCAAATTGATATATTGGCAAAACTTCCATCTAAAGAAGAAGCATATGGCCTTATAGCTAATGTTTTACAAGCTCCTGTTGGAAAATTTGCTACTTTATTGAATGAAGTACCAAGCAAACTGGCAAGAGTTTTATCAGCAGTTCGAGACAATAAAGAGGCGTCAGCCTAAATTATAAGGAGAAAAAAATGGCAACTAGTAAAGATGATATCTTAAAAGCAATAGAAGAGATGTCTGTAATGGATTTAGTAGATCTCATTTCAGATATTGAAGAAAAATTTGGTGTTACTGCAGCAGCAGCTGTAGCAGCAGCACCAGCGGCAGCAGGGGGCGATGATGCTCCAGCAGCTGAAGAGAAGAGTGAATTTGATGTTGTTTTATCAGCAGCAGGTGATCAAAAAGTCCAAGTGATTAAAGCAGTTAGATCTATAACTGGCTTAGGGCTTAAAGAAGCAAAAGATATGGTTGATGGTGCACCTAGCACTTTAAAAGAAGGTGTTAAAAAAGAAGAGGCTGAAGGAATGTTGGCTCAGCTTACTGAGGCTGGAGCAACAGGCGAGCTTAAATAACACAACTATATTAATTTAACAGGGCGCATTTTATGTCATATAGCTATACAGAAAAGAAAAGAATAAGAAAAAACTTTGGTACTTTTGCTAAAGTTATGGATTTACCAAATCTTATTGAGACTCAGACGAATTCTTACTCTGAATTTCTTCAAGCTGATTTGGCACCCGAGGCAAGAAAGAAGCAAGGATTAGAGGATGTATTCCAATCCTTATTTCCAATCACAAGTGTTTCGGGAAATGCAGCCTTAGAATATGTTTCCTATGAAATAGGTAAAAATACATATGATGTTCAAGAATGCTTAATTCAAGGGTTATCTTATTCGGCGCCTTTAAGAATAAAAGTTAAATTAGTTTTATTCGACAGAGATAGCAACTTCAAAGAAGTAAAAGATATTAAAGAGGGAGAAGTTTTTATGGGGGAAGTTCCTCTTATGACTGATGATGCATCTTTCATTATTAATGGAACAGAAAGAGTAGTAGTTTCCCAGCTTCACAGGTCTCCAGGAGTCTTTTATGATCATGATAAAGGAAAAACACACTCTTCCGGAAAGGTTCTTTATTCAGCTAGAATTATTCCCTATAGAGGATCATGGTTAGATTTTGAATTTGATCCAAAAGATATTCTTTTCAGCAGGATTGATAGAAGAAGAAAAATCCCTGCAACTATAATGTTAAGGGCTTTAGATATGGGTACTGAAGAAATCCTTACTGAATTCTATGAAGAAGATATATACAAAATTGAAAAAGACTCAGTTAAAACTGAGTTAATTCCTGAAAGATTAAGAGGTGAAACTTTATCTGTAGATATTAAAGTTAAAAGCAAAGTTTATGTTGAAGCAGGTAAAAGAATTACAGCAAGACATATAAAAGATCTCACAAGCTCTAAAGCATCTGAAATTACTCTTCCTGAAGAGTTTATGATAGGCAAAGTTTTATCTAAAGATATTTTTAATAAAGAAACTGGCGAGGTATTATTACCAGCCAATACTGAAATAGATGAAGTTGTTTTTGAACAAATCAAACAGGCGGAAATAAAAGAAGTTAAATGTTTATACATTAACGAGCTTGTAAAAGGACCATATATTTCTAATACACTTAGAGCCGACCCAACTACTAATAGACTAGAGGCCTTGGTAGAAATTTACAGAATGATGAGACCAGGCGAACCGCCAACCAAAGACTCTGCTGAAACTTTATTTAATAATCTTTTCTTTAACGAAGAAAGATATGACCTTTCAGAAGTTGGGAGGATGAAATTTAATAGAAGACTTAAACTTAATGAGAAAAAAGATAATCCTCACATTCTTGATAAGCAAGACATTATTGAAGTAATGAAAGGAATTGTAAATATTCGTGATGGTCATGATATTGTTGATGATATCGATCATTTGGGCAATAGAAGAGTCAGGTCTGTAGGAGAAATGACAGCTAATCAGTTTAGAGTTGGCTTAATTAGAGTAGAAAGAGCAGTAAGAGAGAGATTAAGCATGGCGGAGGCAGATGAATTAGGCCCTCAAGATTTAATTAATGCAAAACCTGTAACTGCAGCAATCAAAGAGTTCTTTGGATCAAGCCAGCTTTCACAATTCATGGATCAAAATAATCCTTTATCTGAGATTACTCACAAAAGAAGGGTCTCAGCTTTAGGCCCAGGTGGCCTGACAAGAGAAAGAGCTGGTTTTGAAGTTAGAGATGTTCATCCAACTCATTATGGACGAGTTTGCCCAATTGAGACTCCTGAAGGCCCAAACATAGGCCTAATTAATTCCTTTGCTTCTTATTCAAGAACAAATCAATATGGATTTATTGAAACCCCATATAGGAAAGTTGCTGGCGGCAAGGTTACAGATGAAATTATTTATTTATCTGCAATTGATGAGGCAGAACATGTTATTGCACAAGCAAACGTTATTTTAGATAAAAATAATAGATTTATTGATGACTTAGTTGCAGTTAGGCATGCCAATGAATTTGAATTAATGTCTCCAGATAGAATTGATTTAATGGATGTATCTCCTCAACAGGTTGTATCTATTGCTGCATCTTTAATACCTTTCTTAGAGCACGATGATGCAAACCGAGCATTAATGGGTTCAAACATGCAGCGTCAAGCTGTACCTGTTCTTAAAGCAGAAAAACCGCTCGTAGGAACTGGACTGGAGACAGTTGTTGCTAGAGATTCAGGTGTATGTATAGTTGCAAAAAATTCAGGAGTTGTTGAAAGTGTCGATGCTTCAAGGATTGTTGTGAGAGTAACTGATAAAAAATCTAAAACAGCATCAGATGTTTATAACCTAATAAAGTACACAAGATCTAATCAGAATACCTGCATTAATCAGCGTCCAATTGTCAAACCAGGGGACATAGTAAAAGCAGATGATATCTTAGCTGACGGTCCTTCAGTTGATAATGGAGAATTAGCTCTGGGCCAGAATATTCGAATAGCATTTATGCCATGGAATGGATATAACTTTGAAGATTCAATATTAATTTCTGAAAAAGTAGCCCGAGAAGATAGATTTACATCTATACATATTCAAGAAATAGTATGTATTGCAAGAGATACAAAGCTTGGCTCTGAAGAGATTACTGCAGATATTCCTAATGTTGGAGAAGGCTCATTAAATAAGCTTGATGAATGTGGCATTGTATATGTTGGTGCAGAGGTTGAGCCAGGAGATATTTTAGTAGGTAAGATTACTCCTAAAGGCGAAACTCAACTTTCACCAGAAGAGAAGCTATTAAGAGCTATTTTTGGAGAGAAAGCATCTGATGTTAAAGATACTTCTCAAAGATCTAGCTCCAAAGGAACTGTAATTGGTGTAGAGGTCTTCACCAGAGATGGAGTTGAAAAAGATGTTAGAACTCAATCTATAGAACAAGATCATCTAGATCAATCAAAGAAAGATGCTGATGATGAGGCCGCAGTAGTTGAACAGGCAACTAAAGCTAGGCTTTGTGAGCTGCTGAAAAATAATAAAGCTGTTAAAGGAAGTGGAATTAAAAAAAGTGAAATACTATCTTTAGAAAAATTAGAAACACTTAAGCTGAATGATATTTTCTCAATAAGGGTAGATGCAAAAAATGTTAATGAGACTATAGAAGAAACAGAAGTTCTATATAAGGCATACATTAAGGATATAAAAACTAGATTTGAAGAAAAGAAATCTAAAATTATAAGAGGTCATGATCTGGCTCCAGGCGTAATTAAGATAGTAAAAGTTTATTTAGCTATCAAGAGAAGGATTCAGCCTGGAGATAAAATGGCAGGAAGACATGGTAATAAAGGCGTTATTTCAGAAATTATGCCTGTAGAAGATATGCCATATGATATAGAAGGCAACCCAGTTGATATTGTATTAAATCCACTTGGAGTTCCATCAAGGATGAATGTTGGTCAAGTACTTGAAACCCATATGGGGGCTGCAGCCAAAGGAATAGGAAAAAAGATAGATGCAATGCTTAAGGATAATGCTAAACCAGCAGAATTGAAGTCATATTTAGATAAACTTTATAATGCTAATGCTGCAAACAAAGAAAATATCAATTCATTTAATAATACGGAAATTATAGAACTAGCAGAAAATCTTAAAGATGGACTGCCTATTGCTACTCCTGTGTTTGATGGAGCAAAAGAAAGTGAAATCAAAGATCTTTTAAAGCTAGCTGACCTACCAGAATCTGGTCAGCTTACTTTATTTGATGGCAGAACTGGGCAAAAGTTTGATCGACCAGTTACTGTAGGTTATATGTACATAATAAAACTTAATCATTTGGTAGATGACAAAATGCATGCAAGGTCAACAGGCTCATATAGCTTGGTTACCCAACAACCATTGGGTGGTAAAGCTCAATTTGGTGGCCAAAGATTTGGAGAAATGGAAGTATGGGCTCTTGAAGCATACGGGGCATCATATACTCTCCAAGAAATGCTAACTGTTAAATCAGATGACGTCTCTGGAAGAACCAAGATGTATAAAAATATTGTTGATGGAAGTTATGAAATGGATGCCGATGTTCCTGAATCATTTAATGTTCTTAGTAAGGAAATTAAGTCATTGGGAATCAACATCGAATTAGATATAGACAAATAGGAGATAAAATTGAAAGACTTATTAAAATCTTTAAAAACCGGTCAAGAAGATTTCACTACAATCTCAGCAGGCCTGGCTTCTCCTCAGGTTATTAAATCTTGGTCTTGGGGCGAGGTTAAAAAACCAGAAACTATAAATTATAGGACTTTTAAACCCGAAAGAGACGGTCTATTTTGCGCAAAAATTTTTGGTCCTGTAAAGGATTATGAATGCATATGCGGTAAATATAAAAGAATGAAGCACCGAGGCGTTGTATGTGAGAAATGTGGAGTTGAGGTAACTTTAGCAAAAGTTAGAAGAGAAAGAATGGGGCACATTGATCTTGCTGCGCCAGTTGCTCATATTTGGTTTTTAAAATCATTGCCTTCAAGAATAGGGTTACTCTTAAATGTTACTTTAAGAGAAATTGAAAGAGTTCTTTATTTTGAAAGTTATATTGTTACTGATCCTGGTCTAACGCCATTAGAAAAAGGTGAAATCCTTACAGAAGAAGAATGGGTAGAAAAATATGAAGAATATGGTGATGAGTTTACTGCAGGAATGGGAGCAGAGGCCGTTCAGGTATTATTAGAAGAGATTGATATAGATGATGAAATAAGAATTATTAGAGAGGAGATTCCTCAAACAAATTCAGAAACTAAGCTTAAGAAGCTATCTAAGAGATTAAAATTGCTTGAGGCTTTTAAAGATTCTGGTAACAAACCAGAATGGATGGTAATGAATATCTTGCCTGTATTACCACCAGATCTAAGACCACTAGTTCCTCTTGAAGGAGGAAGATTTGCAACATCTGATTTGAATGATCTTTATAGGAGAGTAATTAATAGAAATAATAGATTAAAAAGGTTATTAGAATTAAATGCTCCTGAGATAATTGTTAGGAATGAAAAAAGAATGTTACAAGAATCTGTAGATGCTCTTTTAGATAATGGACGTAGAGGAAGAGTAATAACAGGAACCAATAAAAGACCATTAAAATCATTAGCTGACATGATTAAAGGTAAGGGCGGTCGATTTAGACAAAACCTTCTCGGTAAGCGTGTTGACTATTCTGGAAGATCTGTAATTGTGGCCGGTCCCAACCTTAAGCTACATCAATGCGGCCTACCAAAAAAAATGGCACTTGAGTTATTTAAACCCTTTGTTTATGGAAAACTAGAAAACAGAGAGCTTGCAACAACTATTAAAGCTGCAAAAAAATTAGTTGAAAGGGAAACTCCAGAAGTTTGGGAGGTTCTTGAAGAGGTTATTCGAGAGCACCCAGTTTTACTTAATAGAGCACCAACATTACACAGATTAGGATTACAAGCATTTGAACCAAAGTTGATTGAAGGTAAGGCAATACAACTACATCCTCTAGTATGTGTTGCATTTAATGCTGATTTTGATGGAGATCAGATGGCAGTCCACGTTCCATTAACTTTAGAAGCCCAGCTTGAGGCTAGGGCGCTTATGATGTCTACTAATAATATTTTATCTCCCGCAGATGGGGCTCCTATAATTAATCCTACTCAAGATGTTGTTTTAGGTCTTTATTATATGACCAGAGATAATGCCAATTCTTCTGGTGGAGGAAGAGTTTTTAGTAATCCAGATGAAGTTCTTAGAGCATACGAAACTGGAAGTTTAGACATACATTCTCCCGTAAAAGTAAGAATTAATCATTCTAAAGACGAAACCTCTCTTGAAGATTCAACTGTTGGAAGAATCCTTATATGGAGAATTACACCTAATGAAGTTGGCTTTGAAAATATCAATAACGTTTTAAATAAGAAATCAGTATCAAAATTAGTTGATATTTCATACAGAAAAGCTGGTTTAAAGAAAACTGTAATATTTGCTGATCAATTAATGTATTTAGGTTTTGATTTCTCAACCAGATCTGGATCATCAATTGGAGTTAATGATTTTGTAATACCAGAAGAAAAGGCAAAAATTATTGACACATCAGAGAAGGAAGTTAAAGCAATTGAGAAGCAGTTTGATTCTGGTCTCGTAACTAGGGGCGAAAGATATAATAAAGTTATTGATATATGGTCAAGAGCTAATGAGCAAGTGGCAAAAGCTATGATGGAAAAAATTAGTACTGAGACTGCTGAAACACCAGAGGGTGAAAGTATTGAACAATCATCTTTTAATTCTGTATATATTTATGCAGACTCAGGCGCAAGAGGCTCACCAGCTCAGATAAGGCAGCTATCTGGAATGCGAGGGTTAATGTCAAAGCCTGATGGCTCGATTATTGAAACTCCAATCACAGCTAATTTTAGAGAAGGTTTGTCTGTATTGCAGTATTTTATATCCACACATGGTGCCAGAAAGGGATTGGCTGACACTGCTTTAAAAACAGCTAATTCAGGTTATTTAACAAGAAGATTATGTGATGTATCAATGGACTCTGTTATTAATATTGATGATTGTGGCACCGATGAATCAATTGTGGTTACTTCTATTATTGATGGTGGTGAGATCATTCAGCCTCTTACAGACAGAATATTAGGCAGAGTTATTGCAGAGCCTATTCTTGATGCAGATGGAAAAGAATTATTTGCTAAAAATACAATGCTTGATGAAGATGCTTTAGATGTCATAGATGAGCTTAATCTATCAAGTCTTAAAATTAGATCTCCAATGACATGCGATGCCCCTATTGGAGTATGTGCAAATTGTTATGGTAGAGACCTTGCTAGAGGACATCTTGTTCATAGAGGTGAGGCAGTAGGTGTTGTAGCAGCACAGTCGATTGGTGAACCTGGCACACAGCTTACGATGAGAACTTTCCATATTGGTGGTGCAGCTTCAAGTTCATCCGAAGACAATGCAATCTATAACAAAAGCGCAGGAGCAGTATCATTTTCTGAGGATATGAAAACTGTAACTAATAAGGATAAGCTTGAAGTAGTTGTATCAAGAAATGCTATGTGTTCTATTTCAGATGCTAACGGAAAAATTATTGAGCAGTATAGAGTTCCTTATGGAGCGGTTTTAGAAGTCGATAATGCTGATGATTTAACAGACGGAGTCAAAGTAGCATCGTGGGATCCATATACAAGACCGATTGTTTCTGAAGCATCTGGAAAAGTTAGATTTATAGATATAGAACCTGGTATAACTGTAACCGAACAAGTAGATGATCTTACAGGGCTTTCGAGCATGGAGATAATTGAAGTTGCAGATAGAACATCAGCGGGTCGAGATATGACTCCAACAATTGAAATCGTTGACTCTAAAAAGAATCCAGTATTAATTGGAGAATTTAAACAACCTGCTATATACACATTGCCAGCTGGCGGATTAATAAACTTAGCAAACGGCCAGAAGATTTCAGCTGGTGAAGTTATTGCAAGAATGCCGCTAGTTGCATCAAAAACTAAAGATATTACAGGTGGCTTACCTAGAGTTGCTGACTTGTTTGAGGCAAGAAAGCCAAAAGATGCTGCTGTATTAGCAGAAAAAACAGGCGTTGTTTCTTTTGGAAAAGAAACAAAAGGAAAGGTAAGACTTGTTATAACTCCTGAAGGAGCTACCAAAAAATCACAAAATACTGAGATGTTGATACCTAAACATAGAACATTAAATGTTTTTGAGGGAGAAAGAATCAACAAGGGTGACATAATTTCTGAAGGCCCATTAAGTCCTCATGATATTTTAAGATTAAAAGGAATTCCTGAATTAACAAACTTTATTGTTAATGAGATTCAAGATGTATATAGACTTCAAGGTGTATCGATTAATGATAAACATATTGAAACAATTTTGAGACAGATGTTAAGAAAAGCACTTATCATTGATGGTGGAGATACAAAGTTTATTCAAGGCGATCAGGTTAGTTACGCTGAGCTTAAAGAAGAAAACAAAAAAGTTGAAAATAGTGGTAAAAATCCAGCTACATTCGAAAGAGTATTATTAGGAATTACCAAAGCATCTCTTGCAACTGATTCATTTATATCAGCTGCTTCTTTCCAAGAAACTACGAGAGTTTTAACAGAAGCTGCTGTTACAGGCAAGAAAGATCATTTAAGAGGCTTAAAAGAAAATGTTGTTGTTGGAAGATTGATACCTGCCGGAACAGGAATGGAATTCCATGACAAACTAAGAAGTAAGAAACAGGGTGAATTTGATGAACAAATATTATCAGAACAAGATCTAGAAGAAGCATTAAGACAAGAACTTAATGAAAATGATGAAGAATAATGTTGACCATTAACGATCTGCTCTATAAAATCGCCGCGTATAACGAAAATTAATATGGCTACAGTAAATCAATTAATAAAAAAGTCTAGAAAACCTAAGGTTAAAAAGACTGATGTGCCGGCATTGAATGCTTGCCCTCAAAGGAGAGGGGTTTGCACTCGCGTATATACTACTACACCAAAGAAGCCGAATTCCGCACTTAGAAAAGTATGCAGAGTAAGGCTAACTAGTGGTTATGAGGTTACATCATATATAGGTGGAGAAGGGCACAATCTTCAAGAACACTCATTGGTCTTAATAAGAGGCGGAAGAGTAAAGGATTTACCAGGAGTTAGATATCATACCGTTAGAGGTACACTAGATACATCTGGTGTGGCTGGACGAAAACAACGAAGATCAAAATATGGGGCTAAAAAAGGTAAATAGTTATGCCAAGAAGAAGAAGTCCTGAAAAAAGGAAAGTTTTACCAGATCCAAAATATAAAGATATTATTTTAGCCAAATTCATGAATAATTTAATGAAAGATGGCAAAAAATCTGTCGCTGAAAAAATTGTATATGGAGCTTTTGATCAAATAAATAAGAATTCGAAAGATAATCCATTAGATATTTTTATGAAAGCGCTTGAGGAAGTTAGTCCAGTTGTAGAGGTAAAGTCAAGAAGAGTTGGCGGAGCAAATTATCAGGTTCCAGTTGAAATTCGTCCATCAAGAAGACAGGCTTTAGCTATGAGGTGGATTGTAGAGGCTGCAAGAAAAAGAGGTGAAAAATCTATGGATTTAAGACTTGCCGGCGAGCTTCAAGATGCTTCTCAAAAGAAAGGCTCAGCTTATCGTAAAAGAGAAGATGTTCACAAAATGGCTGAAGCCAATAAGGCCTTTTCACATTTCAGATTTTAATAATATTAATTAGATAATTATGGCAAGAGATACTGTTTTAAATAAATATAGGAATGTCGGAATATGTGCTCACGTAGATGCTGGTAAAACAACAACTACTGAAAGAGTATTATTTTATACAGGCCTTTCTCATAAGATTGGCGAAGTTCATGATGGTGCTGCTGTTATGGATTGGATGGAACAAGAGCAAGAAAGAGGAATCACAATTACCTCTGCTGCAACTACATGTTTCTGGAGTGGAATGGAACAACAGTATCCACAACATAGAATCAATATTATTGATACCCCTGGGCACGTAGATTTTACTATTGAAGTTGAACGTTCATTAAGGGTTTTGGATGGTGCTGTTGTAGTTTTCTGCGGAACATCTGGTGTAGAGCCTCAGTCTGAGACAGTTTGGAGACAAGCTAATCGTTATGAGGTTCCAAGAATAGTTTTTGTAAATAAAATGGATAGAGCAGGAGCTAACTTTGAAAGGGTTGTAGATCAAATTAAAGACAGACTCCAAGCAAATGTAGTTCCTATTCAATACAACATAGGCGCAGAAGATGATTTTAAAGGAGTCGTAGACCTTATTAAAATGAGAGCAATCTATTGGAATGAAGAAGATCAAGGGCTTACTTTCGATTCTAAAGACATTCCGGAAGATTTATTAGATAGATGCACCAAGCTTCGAGAAGAAATGGTTGAAGCAGCTGCTGAAGCTAATGAAGAGTTAATGGATGCATATCTTGAGTCTGGGCAATTATCTACAGAACAAATTAAAGAAGGATTAAGAATAAGATCTTTAGCAAATGAGATTATTCTCGCTCTTTGTGGCTCTGCATTTAAAAATAAAGGAGTTCAAGCTGTTTTAGATGCTGTGATTGACTTTTTACCAGCTCCGGATGAAGTCAAGGCAATAGAAGGGGTTATACCTAACAACAACAGTGATGAAGAAGAAGAGCCGGATACGAGAACATCATCAGATGATGAACCATTTTCAGCATTAGCTTTTAAAATAGCAACTGACCCATTTGTAGGAACATTAACTTTTATTAGAGTTTATTCTGGCGTGCTGAGTGTTGGCGATGGTGTTATGAACACAACTCGAACAAAAAAAGAAAGAGTTGGAAGAATGGTTCAAATGCATTCAAATAATAGAGAAGAGATTAAAGAGGTCAGAGCAGGAGATATTGCTGCGTGTATTGGCTTAAAAGATATTACTACAGGCGATACATTATCAGATATAAATAAACCAATTGTTTTGGAAAGAATGGATTTCCCAGAACCTGTTATATCTGTTGCTGTTGAGCCAAAATCCAAACAAGATCAAGAAAAAATGTCATTAGCTCTTGGAAAATTAGCGCAAGAAGATCCATCTTTTAGGGTTGCTAGTGATGAGGAGTCTGGACAAACTATTATTTCTGGAATGGGAGAACTTCACTTAGACGTTCTTGTTGATAGAATGAAAAGAGAATTCTCAGTAGAAGCAAACATTGGTAAACCGCAAGTAGCATATAGAGAGACAATTAAAGAATCTGTTGACGTTGAAGGCAAATTTGTTAGACAAAGTGGTGGTAAAGGTCAATACGGGCATGTGTGGCTTAAACTTGAGCCTTTAGGGTTAGATGATGATTATGAATTTGTAGATAAGATTGTCGGTGGAGTTATTCCCAAAGAATATATTCCAGCAGTCAATAAAGGTATTCAAGAACAAATGCAAAACGGAGTTATTGCAGGATACCCATTACTGGCTCTAAGAGCAACGCTATATGATGGCTCATTCCATGATGTTGATTCTAATGAAATGGCATTTAAGATTGCAGGCTCTATGGCTTTAAAAGATGGAGCAATTAAGGCAAAACCAGCATTGTTAGAACCAATTATGAAGGTCGTTGTTGTAACCCCAGAAGATCACATGGGGGATGTGGTTGGAGATCTTAATAGAAGAAGAGGCATAATTTTGGGTATGGATGATATTACTTCTGGAAAAGAAGTATCATCAGAAGTCCCTTTGGCTGAGATGTTTGGATACGCTACTGATTTAAGATCGCAGACACAAGGAAGAGCCACTTTCACAATGGAATTTACTAAATATGGCGAAGTTCCTAAAAATATTGCAGAAGAGTTAAAAACAGCATAAAAAAAAATATTTATAAGACTGTTTAATAAAGTTGACAGCAATGCTTTAAGAAGCTTAGAATACGCCACATTTTGCGATTTGTGAGATGTAAAATTATTTTTTTTATAGGTAGATAAATAGGGAAATGGAGAATCAATCAATTAGAATTAGGCTTAAAGCTTTTGATTATAGATTAATTGATGCTTCTGCTAAATTGATTGTTGAAACTGTTAAAAAAACTGGTGCTGTAATCAATGGACCAATACCCTTACCAGTAAAAAAAGAGAGAACAACTGTGTTGATTTCTCCGCATAAAGACAAAGATGCAAGAGATCAATATGAGATTGTTACATATAAGAGATTAATGGACATTGTCAAGCCAACTGATAAAACAGTTGATGCTTTAATGAAACTTGATCTATCCTCAGGGGTAGATGTTCAGATAAGCTTAGGACAATAAATTTTAACGCGAATGCGGCCATAGAGGGTTTGTAGCCCCGTAAAAGGAGATAAAATTGAGCATAGGCTTAATAGGAAAAAAATCTGGAATGTCACGTCTTTTTCTTGAAGATGGCGAATCTATACCAGTAACTGCTGTATCAGTTTGCGGTAATTTTGTTGTTGATATAAAAACAAAAGAAAAGAATGGTTATAACGCTCTTGTTGTGTCCAAAACCAACAAATCTAATAATCTTAAAAAATCACAAAAAGAATTCTATAAAAAAATAAATGTAAATCCTGGATTTATAGCTGAATTTAAGACAAATGATGAAGTTACTGATCATAAAATAGGTCATCATCTTACAGCAGATATTTTTGAAGTTGGTCAGCATGTTGATGTAACAGGAACATCAAAAGGAAAAGGTTATGCTGGCGTTATCAAGAGACATAATTTCGCAATGCAAGATGCTACTCATGGAAATTCACTTGCTCATAGAGCTCATGGATCTATTGGTCAATGTCAAACGCCAGGAAGAGTTTGGAAAGGTAAAAAAATGTCAGGCCATATGGGTAATGTTCAAAATACTGTTCAAAGTTTGAAAATTGTTGATATGGATATTGAAAATAATGTCATCTTTATTAAAGGAGCTATCCCTGGTTTTAATGGCTCTAAAGTAAAAATTAAACCATCAATAAAGAAATCATGAAGATAGAACTATTATCCAATACTAAAAATAAAGATATATCTATTTCTAATGATATTTTTAGTAAAGAATTTAATGAATCTTTAATTCATCAGGCAGTCGTTAGTTTTATGGCTGCTTCAAGGCAAGGAAGCGCTAAACAAAAAAACAGATCTGAAGTAAGGGGCGGTGGCAAGAAGCCATATAGACAAAAAGGAACTGGAAGAGCAAGAGCTGGAACAATCAGAAGTCCTCTTTGGAGAGGTGGCGGAGTTACTTTTGCATCTCGTCCAAGAGATTTTAATAAAAAGATTAA
>Ga0115012_10000915_pt1 | contig 16849 bp, 11 predicted proteins | sample TroAtlMetagenome_FD_88706 | JGI IMG/M metagenome (GOLD analysis project Ga0115012, IMG submission 88706) | Marine eukaryotic phytoplankton communities from Atlantic Ocean - Tropical Atlantic ANT10 Metagenome | ecosystem: Environmental > Aquatic > Marine > Oceanic | place: Tropical Atlantic...
AGGATCCCAGTAACCCATTTTTGCGTAAGGGATTACACCTGATTCGTAACGCTCTGATTTGATTCGAGTACGTGATTCTACAGCTTGTGACATGAAAACCTCCTGGTTTAAAGTTATGCTAAAACGATTGCTGGGTTTTATATTTCAAAAACGAAATCTAAGTTATTGTAATATAAACAAGCAGAACAAGATTGTTGTTCTTTTATCTTATAGAACAAGATATCACAAATACGCAACAATTTAACTAACACTTTATTTATTAAATACATAAGTATATTTAATATAAAGAGAAGTTCCTAAAGGTTTTACCTTCCACTAAAAATCCAACTTCGCAGATATGTAGAACTTTCTTATATTACAAAAACCGGTGGTTGCAAAAATTTACGTTTAAGCACTTGATAAGTTCCTGTTTTGGTACGAATTTATTGACACAAAGTTCATAGAACTTTTTATTAATCTAATAAGAATTAATTTTATCTTTTTAAATTCTAATTTTATTTTACTAGAAAACAATTCCACTTTTGTTTAAAATATTAAGAGACATCCTCTAAAGTTATTTAATGCCAGGATCCAGATTTGAACTGGAGACACGAGGATTTTCAATCCACTGCTCTACCAACTGAGCTATCCCGGCTAATCTCTACTCATACATGATAAATTAAAATAACGTATTTTGACAAGTATTAAATTTATGCTTACTTTTAATAAGACTAAAATTTTTAAAAAATTAGCTAACTTACAATTTGCAATTGGATTACTTATCACGATTGGATTTTTAATAGCAATAGGAACAATTATTGAACAAGACCAAACTTTAAGTTTTTATAAAGAAAATTATCCAGAAAATAACCCAATTTTTGGGTTTTTAAGTTGGAAGTTAATTCTGTTTTTCAATTTAAATAAAGTATATAGTGCATGGTGGTTTATAATAGTTCTTTTACTTTTTGGAAGTTCCCTTTTAGCGTGTACCTTTACAACTCAACTACCTTCCGTTAAAACTTTTAAAATTTGGAAATTTATTTCACAAAGTAAACAATATGAAAATCTTAAAATAAACGATAATATTGAATTGGGTATCGCAAATACAATCGCTTTTAATTGCAATGAAAATCAATATCATTTTTTCCGGCAACATAAAAAAGGTTACGCTTATTCGGGTTTACTCGGACGTGTTGCCCCAATTGTCGTTCATGCGAGCATTATAATATTACTTTTAGGTTCTATGTTCGGATTATTTGTTGGTTATTCTGCTCAGGAGATTGTGCCAAGAGGTGAAATTTTCCACCTACAAAATTTAACAAAATTTGGGAACATCAGTTATATTCCACAAGATATTTCATGCCGTGTTAACAATTTTTGGATAACTTATACAAAAGATTCAAAAACTGATCAATTTTATTCAGATTTATCGTTGTTTGATAACAAAGGAAACGAAATTAAAAGAAAAACCATATTTGTTAATGAACCTTTAACATTTAATAATCTTGTTTTATATCAAACAGATTGGGATATTGTCGGACTTAAATTTCGGTTAGATAACAAAAAAGCATTCCAAATTCCGTTAAAAAAAATAACTAAAAATGGAAACCGTTTTTGGTTCGGTACGCTAAATTTGGAAAACATTTTGAATACCGATTTAACAGTCGTTATAAATGATTTGAATGGTAAAATTTATTTTTACGATTTAAAGGGTATTTTAGTTCAAGAATCAGAAATTGGGGGTTTCATCCAAAATGATAAAAATTTAAAGGTTCAAATATTAGATTTTATTACAAGTACTGGACTGCAAATAAAATCAGATCCCGGAATAGTTATTGTTTATTTTTCTTTTTTCCTATTAATACTAAGTATTTATATAAGTTTTTTCACGTATTCTCAAATTTGGGTAATTGAATTAATGAAAACTATTAAAGTAGGAGGTAATTCAAACCGTTCAGTTTTATTCTTTCAAGAAGATTTTAGAAAAATTATAAAAAGATCTATTAATACTTAATTAAGTTCTTCGTATATATAATTACTAATATATAGTTTGTTAATAATAAAAATTTTTAAAGTCTTACTATGAAGCGCTGGTTTTTAACATTTCTTACATTTGCAGTTTTTTTTGGAACTCCCCAACAAGCATCAGCTGATGTTAGTGGACTAGTTCCCTGTAAAGACTCTGCTGTTTTCAAGAAAAGACTTGACGGTAGTGTTGCAAAGTTAACGTCAAGATTAGAGAATTACGAAGAAGGAACACCTGCTTATTTAGCTTTAAAAGAGCAAATAGGGCGTACTGAAGCTCGATTTGATAAGTATGGAAAGCAAGGTTTATTATGTGGAGCAGATGGTCTTCCCCATTTAATTGCTGATGGGCGTCCAAGCCATGCAGGAGAATTTGTACTTCCAGGAGTACTATTCCTATATATTGCGGGTTATATTGGGTGGTCAGGCCGTAGTTATTTACAATATACAAAAACGACTGATAAACCTAATGAAAACGAAATCATCATTAACGTTCCTGTAGCACTTGGTATGATGTCTGCAAGTTTCCTTTGGCCATTAGCTGCGTGGAAAGAGCTTGTGTCGGGCGATCTTCTTGTACCAGGCGATGAAGTTACAGTGTCACCTCGCTAATAAATTTTTTATTAAAACTTAAAATATATGGATAAAAATTTACTAAAGTATCTTTCTACGGCTCCTGTACTTATAACCGCTTGGATGAGTTTTACAGCAGCATTTATTATTGAAATTCAGCGTTATATGCCAGATACGCTATCTTTTGCGTCTTATTAAAAGGAAAACTCAAATATAAAATACGATTACTTTTTGAACTTTTATTATAAAATAAGGTTCTTGTTGTATTTTGAATTAGTAAAAAATTACCCTTTAATACCAATCTTTTTTTAAAATTGTTGGGAAAGGGTAATTTTTTGTTCGTAAACATTTTGTAATGTTTTTTCGTGTATAATAAATATTAATTTCTAGATTTTAAATGAAATGACGATAGTTTACGATTTATCATAAAAATAGAATTTAGATAAATATTAAACAGAATCCAAAAGAAAGTCGTTTTTTCCATTAGTTAAAATTAAAGTTAGAACGGCGGTTTAAATAATATGATAAAGACTAAAAACATTAAAAGAAAAGCCGTTAAAAGTTTAATGAAACGGGTCTTTTCAAAAATATTATACAAAATAAATTTTAGTAACAAAAAAGGAAATCAAAAATTGTTAGGTATCGATCTCTTAAAGGTCGAAATGCAAAAAGATTTGTTGTTTACAACTATTCTAAGGATTGAAGAGATATATCTTAAATTGTTGGAAAGAGAGGACCCTAATTTTATTATGGACAAAAAAGGGGAAATAATTTTTCTTCAATGCACAAAAAGGTGTTGTGAAGATTTTCTGACCAAACAATATGGTTATAAAGTAACGGTAGAATTGGATACTTTAAAAAAAGCTTTGTATACAAAAACTCTATTAAAAGAAATTGAATTAGTTTTTCAAATACCATTTTACGTTCTTGTTGATCCAAAATCGCCAATTTTTCGTTTAACTTATTATCCAATATATAACTACGCTTCGGAAACTTTGATTGAAGCATTAATCGACAATATGATTCTAGAAATAAGTAATTGTGTTGTTTACTTCAGTATTATCAAATTTTCATCACTCTATACATTTCGTCAAACACTATATCGTTCAAAATTTTTATCATTACGTAACTTTGAACGGTTTAAAAATAATTTAAACTGGCAGCTATTAACAAAAAATTATATTTATCGCCCTGTTGCTTTATACAGTAATAGCTATGAAATTTTCTTTTTAAGAACAAATGGTATATATTGTCGAACCATTTATACTAACCGTTCACGCGAAGTATATTCTCTTTCGAGTTTTTCATTAATACCAATTACAGCAATTGAACTTAAAGATTTTTTAAATTGTCGTTTCGATGAAGCAGTATTCTTTTTAAGTAAAGGTATTCGGTTTACTTTTGTATCTATTTTTGGTCAAATAATTGGATTAATTTGGCGTGGAATTATTGAAGGGTTAAAGAAGTAATTAACAAATAGTTTTAAAGTGATATATGGTATTGTATGTTATAGTTATATAAGATATATTTAAAAAAATTATACTAGTAACTTATGAATGCTCTTATTGGTTACATTTTATTAATGACATTAATGTTTAGTTTAGCAGCTGGATTATACTTTGGTTTTAAGACAATAAGATTAATTTAGTATGTTTCATTAATGAAAATTTATATAGATTATTGAGTTATTAAATTTTTATGTAACATAAATTTTTGATAACTCAATAATTTAAACATTTAGCGATTTATTACCAGTCACCTAATCATGGATTACGCAGAAGAAAATTCAGTGATAAAGTCAGATTTTCCAGGTTCAAGACGTTTAAATAATATTCTTGTTGCTATAATAGTAACTCTAGGAGGCTTTGGCTTCTTCCTAAAAGGGTTATCGAGCTTTTTAGGGATAAATTTATTACTTTTTTCAGATTCAAACGAAATTTCTTTTTTGCCACAAGGAATTGTTTTATTATTTTATGGTACCGTTGGCTCTATTCTTGGGATATTTCTTATATTGTCCGTTTGGTGGAATGTTGGTTCCGGTTATAACGAATACAATCGAGATCTACAAAAAGTTAAAATATATCGTAGAGGCTTTCCTGGAAAAAATCGCGAATTAACTTTTATTTTTTCATTTGCGGAAATAAAAGCAATAAAAATGCGTATTAAGGAGGGCATTAATCCAAAACGTCAATTATTATTGTGTTTAGACGATAATCGTGAAATACCTCTAACCGGCATTGAACAACCAATGGCACTAACTAAGATTGAGGATGAAGCAATAACAATTGCCAAATACCTGAACGTTTTTTTAGAAACAGAATAATTTAAGTTAGGGCGAACGACGGGAATCGAACCCGCGAATGCTGGAACCACAACCCAGTGCCTTAACCACTTGGCTACGCTCGCCTTTTTTCTACAAAATTATAATAACACATTTTTTTCAATCCAATTTACTTAATTTATTATCACGTCCTTTTTATTAACTTTTCAATTTTTTAAAAATTTAAAGTGGATAATAACCAATGTTTAGAATAAAACAAAATGTCTATAAGTATTTATTACCCAACTTACTAGAAACCCAACGTATAAGCTTCTGTTGGTTTCTCGAATTAGGTTTTATTCAAGAACTAGAAAATTTTTCCGCTATTAGGGATTATCTTGATGAACTTGAATTAAATCTATCGTCTAAATTTTATAAAATTCGACAACCAAAGTATAATCTTGCAGAAGCGAAACGTCGTGATACTACCTATAGTATTAGAATTTATACAAGAGCCCAGCTTATTTATTTAAATGACCCCAATAATACGACAGGAAACGAAGTTCTTCTTTGCGATATTCCTTTAATGACTAATGAAGGTACTTTTTTAGTTAACGGTATTGAACGTATTATTATTAATCAGATTGTTAGAAGCCCAGGAATTTATTATAAAACGGATTCTGATAAGCAAAATTTCCGTTATTATACTGCTAGTCTAATTTCTAACCGTGGTACATGGGTAAAATTTGAGATTGATAAAGATGATTTTATACATGTAAAAATTGATAAAGCTAAAAAGATCTCGGCATATCTATTTTTTAAAACAGTAGGTTTAAAAGATTCAGATATTTTTAAATTTTTAGACCACCCTGAATATTTTCAGAAAACCTACCAGGAACAAGGTAATATATCGTTAGAAGATGCATTTTTAGAAATTCATAGTAAATTAAGGCCGGGAGAACCTGCTACTGTTAAAGCAGGTCAACAATTGCTTTATTCTCGATTTTTTGATCCAAAACGATATGATTTAGGACGAGTGGGAAGATACAAAATTAATAAGCGTCTAAATCTTGATACAAAAGACGAAATTCATATCTTAACCTCTAAAGATGTTTTATATATTATTAATGAGTTAATAAATTTTAGATTAGCCCCGACAATTGAAGACGATATTGACCATTTAGGAAATCGAAGAATAAGATCTGTTGGCGAACTTCTTCAAAATCAAATACGAATTGGTTTAAATAGACTTGAAAGAATTGCTCAAGAACGGATGACGATTTCAGAGCAAAAATATTTAAGAGTTAATGTTTTAGTTAACTCGAAGCCTTTAGTTTCATCTATAAGAGAATTTTTTGGATCTAATCCATTATCTCAATTTATGGATCAAACAAACCCTCTAGCGGAACTCACACATAAAAGACGATTATCCGTTTTAGGGCCTGGTGGTATTACACGTGATCGTGCAGGATTCGCGGTACGCGATATACATCCTAGTCAATATGGAAGAATTTGTCCAATAGAAACTCCCGAAGGGCCAAATGCGGGTTTAATTGGTTCATTATCGACATATGGGCGGGTAAATTCATATGGTTTTATCGAGACCCCTTTTTATAAAGTCGAGGAGGGGAAGGTTCTTCAGACTTCGTATCCAATTTATTTAGATGCAACGGCAGAAGATAACTATAGGTTAGCTGCTGGCGATGTCGAAATTGGGATAGATGGGACGATCCAAAATAAAACTGTTCCTGTTAGACATAGACAGGAATTAGTAAGTATATTGGCAAATGAAGTCGATTATATTGCAGTTTCTCCTATTCAGGTAGTTTCGTTAGCTACAGCACTTATACCATTTCTTGAACACGATGACGCAAATAGAGCCTTAATGGGTTCGAATATGCAAAGACAATCCGTACCCTTATTGTATCCGGAAGCACCTTTAATTGGTACAGGATTAGAAGGGCAAACTGCTCGTGATTCTGGGATGACAGTACTTAGTGCTAGTTATGGAAAAGTTAAACAAATTAATGATGGAAAAATTATTATAAAAGATAAACAAAATACAATTTTCACGTATAGTTTAACTAAATATCAACGTTCAAATCAGGATACTTGTATTAATCAGCGCCCTTTTGTTTCTATTAATGAAAAGGTAACTACTGGTCAGATTATTGCTGACGGGGCTTCAACAGAAGGAGGAGAACTAGCTGTCGGGCAAAATATCATAATTGCCTATATGCCTTGGGAGGGTTATAACTATGAAGATGCTTTTGTTATAAGTGAACGCTTACTTTATGACGATTTATATACTTCTTTACATATTGAAAAGTTTGAAATTGAAATTCGTCAAACTAAACTGGGTATGGAAGAAATTACGAAGGATTTACCCAATGCTAGTGAATACTCAATAAGAAACTTGGATGAAAATGGTATTGTAAAAATTGGTGCATGGATAAATGCCGGTGATATCTTAGTTGGTAAATTAACGCCGAAAGGAGAATCGGATTATCCACCAGAAGGAAAATTATTAAGGGCAATCTTTGGTGAAAAATCCCGTGATGTTAGAAATACGTCTCTAAAATTACCGCACGGAACGTGTGGTCGTGTTTTAGACGTGAAAATATTTTCTCGAAGTAATCGGGACGATTTATCTCCTGGAACTGAGGAAGTCTTAAAAGTTTACATTGCACAAACTCGTAGGATTCAAATAGGCGATAAAATGGCCGGCCGACATGGGAACAAGGGTATAATCTCAAAAATCTTACCACGAGAGGATATGCCTTATTTACCTGATGGAACACCTGTTGATATGCTTCTAAACCCATTAGGAGTTCCTTCGCGAATGAATGTTGGACAAATTTTTGAATGTCTTTTAGGATTAGCTGCGGATAATTTAAATGTTCGTTTTAAAGTTGTACCATTTGACGAAATGTATGGTACAGAAGCTTCTAGGGCATTAGTAAATAAAAAATTAAAGGAAGCTTCTGCTTCTCAAAACTGGCTTTTTTCAACACAACATCCAGGAAAAATCGTATTAAGAGATGGAAGAAATGGTCAATGTTTCGAGAATCCAATAACGGTAGGTCGAGCCTATATGTTAAAATTGGTACATTTAGTCGACGATAAAATTCATGCTCGCTCGACGGGCCCTTATTCTTTAGTTACACAACAACCGCTTGGTGGTAGAGCACAACAGGGTGGACAAAGGTTAGGTGAAATGGAAGTTTGGGCTCTGGAAGCATTTGGTGCCGCATATACATTGCAGGAACTTTTAACAATAAAATCGGATGATATGCAAGGGCGTAATGAGACTTTAAACGCAATAGTTAAAGGTTTACCTATACCAAGACCAGGAATACCGGAATCTTTTAAAGTCTTAATGCGAGAATTACAAGCGTTATGCTTAGATGTCGCAACTTACAAATTAGAAGTTTCTAACAACAAAGAGTTAAATGAATATGAAATTAATTTAATGAGTGAAGATCCCAAAAATTTGGAAGGAATATATGATAAATCCCCTTTAATTTACCAAAATAAAGATACTCAACCCTTACCACAGGGTAATTTTTCTAATGAGTATTAAATAATATGTTCATTTCAAATTAACTTTTTATCATAAAAATGGGTATGCTACAGACAGAAAGATCGTTTGATTATGTGAAAATTAATTTAGCTTCTCCTTCACGTATAAGAAATTGGGGAGAAAGAACCCTTCCTAATGGAATAACTGTTGGTGAAGTTATTAAACCTGAAACAATAAATTATAGAACTTTAAAGCCCGAAATGGGTGGACTTTTCTGTGAGCGAATATTTGGTCCGGTAAACGATTGGGAATGCCATTGTAGTAAATATAAACGAGTTAGGTATAAAGGAATTATTTGTGAAAGATGTGGTGTTGAAGTAATTGAATCTAATGTACGCCGACACCGTATTGGTTTTGTCGAATTAGCGTCTTCAGTTACTCATGTTTGGTATGTAAAAGGCCGACCAAGTAAAATCGCGTTGATTCTAAACATTTCTTTAAAAGATTTAGAACAAATTGTCTACTTTAATTCCTATGTAATAATTAATCCCGGAGAAAATAACGAATTAACTTATAAACAACTGCTCAGCGAAACTGATTGGCAAGTTTTAGATGCAACTAAAACCAATATTAATGATATAGAAATTTCGATCGGAGCAGAAGCTATAAAAAAACTTCTTCAACAATTAGATTTAGAAAGTGAATCAAAAGAACTAAGATTATTAATACCTTCGGCAAAGGATTCGGATCGTGAAAAATTAATAAAACGTTTAAGAGTTATTGATCAATTTTTAGCATCTGGATCCGAACCTTATTGGATGGTACTAGATATAATACCTGTGCTGCCTCCCGATCTTAGACCAATGGTACAGCTCGATGGGGGTCGATTTGCTACATCTGACCTTAATGATTTATATAGGCGTGTAATCAATCGAAATAATAGGTTAGCTCGTTTACAAGAAATAATGGCTCCGGAATTAATTATTCGTAATGAGAAACGGATGTTACAAGAAGCGGTAGATGCTTTAATAGATAATGGAAAAAGGGGACGCGCCGTTTTTGGTTTAAATAATCGCCCGTTAAAATCTTTATCTGATATTATTGAGGGAAAGCAAGGTCGTTTTCGCCAAAATTTACTAGGGAAAAGAGTAGATTATTCCGGACGATCTGTAATTATAGTTGGTCCCGAATTAAAACTTAATCAATGTGGTTTGCCGCGAGAAATGGCGATTGAGCTTTTCCAACCTTTTGTAATACATCGTTTAATCTATCAAGGATTAGTAAATAATATTAAGGCGGCAAAAAATATTATACAAAATAATGAGGCGTTAGCTTGGGAAATTTTAGAACAAGTAATGGCGGGTCATCCAATTTTATTAAATAGGGCACCTACCCTACATCGTCTAGGTATCCAATCCTTTGAACCGACACTTGTAGAAGGTAGAGCGATAAAACTACACCCTTTAGTTTGTCCGGCATTTAATGCAGACTTTGATGGAGATCAGATGGCAGTACATATTCCATTATGTTTAGAAGCTCAAGCAGAAGCTCGAATGTTAATGCTAGCACCCAATAATTTTTTATCTCCTGCTACAGGAGAGCCAATATTAACTCCAAGTCAAGATATGGTCCTTGGATGTTATTATTTAACTGCCAATAACCCTACAGAACAAATTACGAACGATCAATATTTTTATAATTTTGATGATGTTATTATTGCCTATAAACAGAATTTACTCAAATTACATACCTTTGTATGGGTACGCTTAAATAATAGACAAAATCAATTACATTTAATGAAAAATTCGAGGTTTACGGAACAAAAAATTGGTGAACGGCTTTTATGCTTGAATTCGGAAATGCAAATTAAAAAAGATTTGGAAGGTAACATACTTCAATTTTATATAAAAACAACTCCTGGACGAATTCTTTTAAACCAGGCTTTTGAAGACAATTAATTCAATAAATTTTTTTACTTACTAACAACAAATATGGGTGAAAATTTAAATCAAAAGATAACGTTTAACAACGAAGTAATAAATAAAAAGAAATTACAAAAATTAATGTATTTAACTTTTCATAATTATGGGATTATAAGATCCTCGTTAATAGCCGATAAAGTTAAAAATTTAACCTTTCATTATGCAACGATATCTGGTATTTCTTTAAGTGTCGAGGATCTGCGTGTACCCTTTAGAAAACGAAGTTTAATAGGTTTAACAACAAATGAAGTTGATATTACGGAGCAAAGTTATAATAGCGGAAATATTACTGTAGTTGAACGCTTTCAAAAAATTATTGATATTTGGAATAATGCCAATAATACATTAAAAGAAGAAGTATTAACCTATTTTAGAGAAAGTGACCCACTAAATCCTTTATATATCATGGCTTTTTCAGGAGCACGTGGTAATATTTCTCAAGTAAGACAACTTGTTGGTATGAGAGGGTTAATGGCAGACCCTCAAGGACAAATTATTGATTTACCAATTAAAAGTAACTTTCGCGAGGGTTTAAAAGTAACGGAATATATTATTTCTTCTTACGGAGCAAGAAAAGGGCTTGTTGATACCGCTCTACGAACAGCAGATTCTGGTTATTTAACTAGACGTTTAGTTGACGTTGCACAAGATATTATTGTTCGTGAAGAAGATTGTTTAACGTCAGAAGGTTTATCCCTAGATGATTTATTTAAAAAATATAAAACCGAATTAACGCTTGAAGATCGTTTAATAGGAAGGCTTCTCGCTAAATCTTTAAAAATTCCGGGCGAAGAAATAATACTACCAGCAAATACTGAAATTGATAAACAAGTTCTTAACAAAATTAAGAATTATAAAATATCGGATATTGTTGTTAGGTCACCTTTGACTTGCGAATCGTTAAGATCAGTTTGTCGAAACTGTTATGGTTGGCATTTATCTTATTCTAAGGTAATAGACCTAGGAGAAGCTGTTGGAATATTAGCTGCGCAATCCATAGGCGAACCTGGAACACAATTAACTATGCGTACTTTTCATACTGGAGGTGTTTTTTCTGGAGATCTAACAAAACAAATTCGTGCGCCTTTTACAGGAACGTTAAAATATAAAGTAAACTCCCATAGTTTAATTGTTCGAACAATCCATGGAGAAAAAGGGTTTAATCTGACGGAAAATGCACAATTACGACTCGAAAATGAAGATAATACAATATGTTCATTAGATATTTCACCTGGAACACTCTTATTAGCGAACAATAATCAGAAAGTTTATCAAAACCAGGTTATAGCTGAAATCAAAAAAGATGCCAATCTTATTCTAGAAGAAGATAGAAGAGATATTTATACAAAAATTTCTGGAGAAGTTTTTTTACAAAACGTTAAACAAAAGGATATTATTGATGCTCAAGGAGCTACAAAAAAAATTAGTCAAACTGCTGGTTTAATATGGGTATTATGCGGTGATCGTTTAGTACTGCAAAATGACTCTAAGCTAGAAGTTAAAGTTGGACAAAAATTTCTTCCAAATGAAAACATAGCTAGTCAAAAAATTATTAATAAATATCCAGGCATTATAAATTTTGATAATTTTGCAGATAATAAAGAAATTAACATTATAAATTCATCAATGTTAATAGAAAATGGGATAATAAAAAAAACGGAGGAACCATTTTATGATTTTGAAATAAAAGTTCCAAATACAAAAAAAATATTCCAATTAAATGTAAAACAGAATGAGATAATTAAGCATGGTCAAACAATAGCTTGTTTAAAAGAAGATAATGATTATAAAACCGACACAGGTGGAATTATTTATTATTCAACAAATTTTTCAAATAATAATAAAAGAAATACAAAAAAGATTTTTGCAGGGTTTTTATATTGGGTACCTGAGGAGACTCATAAACTCAATTCCCTTGAATTAGAAAGAATTAAAGTAAAAAATGGTAATTTTGTAAAAAAGGGAACATTTTTATTACCAAATGTTATTACTAAAATTGATGGTTTTGTCCAAATTAATGAACAGGACTCTGAATTAGTTATTAAGCCAGGAGAACTTTACCAGTTAAAAGAAAATGAAATAAACGTAAGTAATAAAGTTAATAGATTTGTAAAACCAGGAGAATTACTTTTCTCGAATATTCTGGTACAAAAACTTTCCTTTTTAGAATTTGTTAATTTACAAGGGTATGATTACATACTTTTAAGACCTGTAATAACTTACCAAGTGCCCCAAGAAAAGGGATTCTTTATAAAATATCGTTTTCTGCTTCATCAAAACAATTCAAGTCTCGCCTTCCGAACAGTAAAAAGGCTTTTTTATAAGGATGGTGAACGCGTGACATCGGCAACTAGTGTTGATTTAATACAAACATTCCTCGTTTTAGATATCCGGAATAAAAATAGTGGCCTAAATGCAAAAATTGAATATTTGCCTGTAACGAACAAAGATGCTTCAGAACAACGATTCAAATTAAAAATTCTTTTATATGAAAGTATTAAACTAAGTGGGTTTACTTTAAAATCTTCCACTCTTAAAGAAAGAGTAGTTTTAAAAGCATTAACTCAAAAAAATCAATATATAAAAGCTAATACTGTAATAGCAAAAAGTTATATTTTATCAAATTTAGGCGGCACTCTCGTAGCTTTTAATACAACAAATAAAATTGAGATGCTTGTTTTAAAAGACAATTTTTTAAAAAAATGTATTTTTAAGGCGGGAAAGGAAAAACTTTTTGTGAAAAGAGGAGACCTTGTTCGTGTAGGGACTAGTTTAACCTCACAAACTCGTTCAAAGTACGCAGGACAAATTTATAAAATTGAAGAAAATTTAATCTATATTAGATTAGGCCAACCTTATTTAATCTCAGAGGGTACTGTTTTACGGGTTGAAAATAGCTCGCTTGTCGACAAATCAGATGTTTTAGCAACTTTAGTTTATGATAAGTTAAAAACTGTTGATATTGTACAAGGATTGCCAAAAGTTGAAGAAATTTTAGAAGCCCGAAAAATTAAAAATGGTTGTCTACTTGCCCCGAGTAGTGGAAAAGTTTATCTTAAAAACAAAAAAATTGAAATATTCGATTTGCAAAACGATAAATTAACGATTGAAGTAGAGCCTCAAATAAAAGTTAATTTTAGCAATGGTAAATATGTAAATTTTTTAGAACCGTTAACAGACGGTCCTATTAGTCCACATGATAAACTTGAAACACTATTTAACTATTACAGTTTAAATTATCCAGCACACGAAGCTTGTAAAAAAAGTTTTAAAGACCTTCAACTTTTTTTAGTAAACGAAGTCCAGCGAACATATTTGTCTCAGGGTGTTCAAATTGCGGATAAGCATATCGAGATAATCATTAAACAAATGACGTCTAAAGTTAAAGTTTCTAGTAGTGGCGATACAACTTTATTGCCAGGCGAAATTCTGGACATTAATCAAGCGGAATTAATAACAAAAGCAACTATTTCCGTTGACGAAGAACCGCCTAGTTATCAACCAATGTTATTAGGTTTAACAAAAGCTTCGTTAAATAGCGACAGTTTTATATCCGCCGCAAGTTTTCAAGAAACAACACGTGTTTTAACTGAAGCTGCAATTGAAGGGAAAAAAGATTGGTTAAATGGTTTAAAAGAAAATGTAATAATTGGTCGATTAATTCCAGCCGGTACAGGTTTTAATAGCTTCGATAATTTGAAAAAGGTTGGAAGTAAAAAAACGATGAATCTTTTAATTAAAAACTCATCAAGTCCTAGATTAAAGGCTTTTGTACTCAAATCACGTTTAAATTAAAAAAACACTTAAATCATTTTTAATAAACGAAAAGAATAAACAAACTTTATTTAGATACTTATACGAAGACAAAGTCTTTGCCGCATAATTGTATTCTATTGCGAAATATAGTATCTTAAATAATAAGAAATATCGTTGATATAAATTAAATGTAATAAGAGAATTTTATGGCCCGATACACTGGAGCAAAATTAAGAATTACTCGACGCCTAGGAGATTTGCCTGGATTAACAAGTAAAAAGTCTAATTTAACAAAGCGCCCCGGCCAGCATGGTGCAACACAAAAAAAATTAACGCAATATGCTATTCGTCTAGAAGAAAAACAGAAACTACGTTTTAATTACGGAATAAGTGAAAAGCAGTTAATGAACTATATTCGACAAGCCAAAAAAATGAAAGGTGCGACTGGCAATATCCTGCTACAACTTCTTGAAATGCGCTTAGATAATGTAATTTTTCGCTTAGGTATGGCTCCAACAATAGCTGCAGCTAGACAAATTGTTGGTCATAAGCATATTACTATTCATAAATCTTGCGTTTCTATACCAAGTTATCAATGTAAACCTGGTGACATTATCTCGATTAAAGAATCTAATGCATCACAACAAATAATTAATCGAAATCTTGAAGTGCCAGCTTTATCTAATATTCCGCAAAACTTAGAGTTTGATAGAAAATCTTTAACCGCAAAAGTATTAGGTATTATTGATAGAGAGTGGATTGCGTTAAAATTAAATGAACTGTTTGTAATCGAATACTACTCACGTAAAATTTAAAAAATTCAAAAATTTTTTAATGCTTATACTAAATTTACGGAAATAGTTATTGATATTAAACCGTAAAACACTACCCTACGTTATTTAGTCAATATTAAAGATATTTATGACATTAGTTACACTTGGAGAACTTTTGGATGCTGGAGTACACTTTGGGCATCAATCAAGCCGTTGGAATCCTAAAATGTTTCCATATATTTATACCGAACAAAATGGTATACATGTGATAGATCTTGTTCAAACAGCAAGATTACTAACACATGCGTATAATTATGTTCAAAAAGCTGCTAAAGAAGGTAAACAATTCCTTTTTATTGGTACAAAAAGACAAGCCGCAAGTATTATGGCAGAAGAAGCAACTAAATGTGGTGCTTATTATGTAAATAATCGCTGGCTTGGAGGGACTCTTACAAATTGGGCAACAGTTAAGGGTCGTGTCGAGTATCTTACAGATTTAAATCGAAAAGAGGAAAGTGGCGAACTTGATTTATTACCAAAAAAAGAGGCTGCTTTATTGCGTCGTGAACGTGACAAACTTCAGCAAAATCTTGGAGGTTTAACCGAGATGCTTCAGGTCCCAGATATTGCAATTGTTGTGGATCCAAAGCGAGAAGCTACGGCAGTTGCAGAATGTAAAAAACTAGGCATTACAATAATCTCAATTTTAGATACTAATTGTGACCCTAATTTAGTCGACATTCCAATTCCAGCAAATGACGATGCGGTACGATCTATAAAATTAATCATTTCATCGTTATCGGATGCTGTTAATAATGGAAGAAAATCTACTTACTAATTAAAAATTCCTTCTTTTCCTAATACATTTTTTATGGTTAGGAAAAAAAGGAATTTTATTTTATTTAAACCTTTTAGATATTTAAAGAATGAAAAGTAAACTTAAAAGGGCATTAAAAATTTTTGGTATTTTCGTAACAGCCGTCCGTTAGTAGTTGGGTCATTTTTATACTCCTCATATAAAAGTTCAAAATTAAGATTATCTAATTAGACTAATATCAAGTCGAAAAGTTCCAACTTGCAAAAACACAACAGAATAAAGGTATCTCAAATTTTCGGATAACCGAGCACGATAATAATATTAAAAAATAAATTGTACCCTCAGTAATTCTCTAGGTATATATAAATAATAAGGAACAAAAAATTTGCACTATTCACGTCGAGTTACAATCTGTTTATGTTTTTTTCGTTAGCTGCTGTTGAAGTAGGAGAACATTTATATTGGAACATTGCCGGTTTAACAGTACATGGACAGGTGTTATTAGTTACATGGCTTGTAATAGCGATTATCCTAACAATAGCTGTTCTTGGTACTCAAAAACTAGAACAAGTTCCTAAAGGGCTACAAAATTTCGTAGAATCTGTCTTCGAATATGTTGCTGGTATTGCTAAGGATCAACTTGGTGAATATGAATACCGCCCTTGGGTTCCATATGTAGGAACCGTTTTTTTATTTATTTTCGTTGCAAACTGGCTAGGTGCTTTAGTACCATGGAAACTTATCCATCTTCCTGAAGGGGAATTAGCTGCGCCAACAAATGATATTAATACTACCGTAGCATTAGCTTTATTAACTTCTCTAAGTTATTTCTACGCTGGTTTTAAAGCAAAAGGTTTAGGATTTTTTGCGCGTTACATTTCGCCAACGCCAATTTTCTTACCTCTTAACATTCTAGAAGACTTCACAAAGCCTCTTTCATTAAGTTTCCGTCTATTTGGTAACGTGTTAGCGGATGAAATTGTTGTTGCAGTTTTATGTTTTCTAGTACCGTTATTTGTACCATTACCTGTAATGGTCTTAGGTATTTTCGCAAGTTCGGTTCAAGCTCTAGTGTTTGCAACACTAACAGCTGCCTATATTTGTGAATCTATCGAATAAATTTTAGATAGTTGTTTAAATCTTAAATTCGAATTAATCAAC
>Ga0115012_10000916_pt1 | contig 16843 bp, 18 predicted proteins | sample TroAtlMetagenome_FD_88706 | JGI IMG/M metagenome (GOLD analysis project Ga0115012, IMG submission 88706) | Marine eukaryotic phytoplankton communities from Atlantic Ocean - Tropical Atlantic ANT10 Metagenome | ecosystem: Environmental > Aquatic > Marine > Oceanic | place: Tropical Atlantic...
GAAAAAGCTATCTGAGCATAGTTCTAAGCTTGAGGCAAGCAACTTGAAAGAGTTATTACTTGGAGATCCTTCTCGTTTAGAGGATCTGTCTTTTAGATTTAATGATCGCAGTAATCCTTTGGGGGATTTTTATATTGACTTTTCTAAGCAAAAGATAACCAAAGAAACACTTAACCTTCTTGTTGCTTTAGCTTATGAGCTTGAACTCCCGAGAAAGATAAACGACTTATTCAATGGCGAGACGGTGAATATTTCTGAGAACCGTCCCGCTCTGCACACAGCTCTGCGGTCACGAGGCACTCCTGAAGTGGATGTGGATGACATAATTCGTTCTGAATTGACGAAAGCACAGCTCTTCGCCTCAAATGTTCGTGATGGGAAATGGCGAGGATCTACAGGCAAAGAAATCAGCACGGTTGTAAATATCGGCATAGGGGGATCTCACCTAGGTCCATTAATGACTTCCACAGCATTAAAAGACTACGTAGCCTGGGATGGAGCCCTTCGCTTTATTTCGAATATTGACCCTTCTGACGTTGTTTCTAAGCTGGAAGACTTAGATCCCGAATCGACCCTATTCATTATTAACTCTAAATCGTTCACTACAAAGGAAACAATAAAAAATGCTGAAACAGCTATTAAATGGCTTCAGAAACGCTTAGGAAGTGGGGAGGAGGTTCTTAGGCAACATCTGATTGCTGTAACTGCTAATGCTGAAAAAGCTGCACAGTTTGGAATTCAAAAAGATCTCATCTTCTCAATATGGGACTGGGTCGGGGGTAGATTCTCTATCTTCTCTTCAGTGGGCCTTGCATTGATGATCGCGCTCGGGGACCTCCATTATGCGTCCCTACATGATGGTGCCCGAAGTATTGATAAGCATTTTAGATCGGTTGATCTATCAGAGAATATTCCTGTTCTCATGGGCTTAATTGGTATTTGGAACAGAAATTTTTTAGGTTATGAAAATCATGTTGTATTACCTTATTCAGAAGATTTGAAATACTTTCCGTCTTATCTTGAACAGTTGGAGATGGAAAGTAACGGTAAAAGTACACTTCAGAATGGCGAAAAAGTCACAGCACACACAAGCCCTATTGTGCTAGGTGGAATCGGAACGAACGCCCAGCACAGTTTCTTTCAACTTCTTCATCAAGGAACAACTATTATTCCTTCGGATTTCATAGTCTTTTCTGATCCATCAAATTTTGTTTTCAACCGGTTAAACCAATCTGTTCTCCAGCATGAAATTCTAGTCGCAAATTGCTTTGCCCAAAGCAAGGCACTTGCTCTGGGCTCCAGTCATAATTCAAATCACCATGACGCAGATGGAAATAGACCGAGTACAACCATCCTAGGGAAAAGATTGGAGCCATATACTCTAGGTCAACTCATTGCAGTTTATGAGCACAAAGTGTTCACGATGGGAGCTATATGGAATATCAATAGCTTTGATCAAGAGGGAGTTCAGCTTGGAAAATCAATCGCAGAAGATATTCAAAAATCTATCGCCATGACCAAAGACTATTCCTCTTACGACCCCTCTACAAGGTCGCTTCTTTCTATTTACGACGAATGGAAGAGGCCACGACGTGGAGACCATCAGTAAATAATTGCGAGGTGTGCTTCGTGGGTCGTTAGATCCTAGGTCAACGCTTTAAAGCAAACTGAAGCGAGTTTGTCATTAATCACTTTTGGCTTATCTCGGAAATAGTTTCTTCAGCTATTTCCAGAGTTTGGTCAATTACCTCGCTTGTATGTGCGAGGCTTGGAAATAAAGCTTCGTAAGGGCCCGGTGCCAGAGCAACTCCTCGCTTTAGCATTCCGTGAAAGAACTTTGCATACATACCATTCTCCGCCGCGAATTGCGCTTGATCAAAATTAATTGGGTTTGACTTAGTAAAGAAAATACTCAATAGCGTCCCTACTCTGGGAACTACTGCTTCAATTCCAGCATTCTTGAATATCTCAGATAAACCATCGCTTAAATTCCTGGCCGACTGAGTCAGTGCTCCATACGCAGCATCATTATTAAGGATTTGTAGCTGTGCTATTCCAGCAGCAGTAGCAATAGGGTTTCCCGACAGAGTTCCCGCTTGATACACATTACCTAAAGGAGCAATATTGCTCATGATTTCTTTAGAGCCGGCATATGCTCCCATTGGTAGACCTCCACCAATGACTTTCCCGAAACACCAAAGATCAGGCTGCACTCCATACCATTGTGACGCTCCACCTTTAGACAGCCTGAAACCTGTAATCACTTCATCAAAGATAAGCAGAACGCCTTTGCTGTCACAGGCTTTGCGAAGCTCGAGTAGAAAATTTGGGCTGGGAGGCACGATTCCCATATTGGCCGGAAGGGGTTCAAGAATTAGCGCCGCGATGGATTCATCAAGTTCGGGAAGTTCGTTCCAAGGGGCAACTATCGTATCGGCTACTGCACTCTTGGGAACTCCTGCCGACCCTGATATTCCTTGATTAGCTACTCCGCTTCCTCCAGCAGCTAAAAGACTATCCGCATGCCCATGGTAATGCCCTGAGAACTTCATTATCTTGTCTCGTCCAGTAGCACCTCTCGCCAGGCGAATCGCAGTCATTGTCGCTTCTGTACCGCTAGAAACAAGCCGAACCATTTCGACTCCCTTTACTCGATTGCAGATTTGTTCTGCAATTGTAATTTCAGCAAGAGTGGGAGCCCCATAGGTAGCTCCGTTTCCCGATGCTTGCTGAATTGCATCAATAATTTGTGGGTGGGAATGTCCTACGATGCCCGGGCCGTAGCTCATTACGTAGTCTATGTAGCGAGTCCCTTCAGTATCCCACACGTATGGGCCTTCAGCTCTACTGACAAAGTATGGAGTACCGCCTACTGATCTGAATGATCGAACGGGAGAATTGACACCACCTGGTATGACTTGGTTGGCTCGGGCAAAGTAATCCTCATTTAGAGACATTCGGCTATTTCCTTCGCGAAGTAAGTCAAAATAAAGTTTGCACCCGACCTTTTCACAGCGGTTAGTTGCTCCATAGCTACTTGTTTGTCATCTATCCACCCCTTTTGACCTGCAGCTTTAATCATGGAGTATTCGCCTGAGACGTGGTATGCACCTATCGGGACATCAGTAATTTCTCTGGCTTGAGCGATGATATCTAAGTAGGTTACGGCTGGTTTTACCATAATCATATCTGCGCCCTCATCAAGGTCTGCCTTGATCTCGTTCATTGCTTCTCTCTTATTTCTCCAGTCTTGTTGATATGATTTCCGATCACTGTTTTCTAGCGAGACATTCACGGCTTCACGGAAGGGCCCATACAAACCGGACGCATACTTAGCGGAATAGGCCAATATAGGAGTGTCAACATAACCAGTTTCATCAAGTGCGTTTCGTATTGCTGCTACTTGCCCATCCATCATTCCACTCGGAGCAATTACATCAGCGCCGGCGTTTGCTTGTGCGACTGCAATTCTTTTATATAAATCCAGTGTCAGGTCGTTATCTATTGATCCATCATCGTTTACTACGCCACAATGTCCATGATCTGTGTATTCGTCCACGCAGAGATCTGACATTATGACCAAATCATCCCCAGAGATACTTTTACAGTCAGCGATCGCTTGTTGCACAATGCCGTCTGGGTTCCAGGCTTCTGAACCGGTTGAGTCTTTATTTTCTGGAATTCCAAAGAGAATTATGCCCGGTATTCCAAGATTTGTAATCTCATCTATTTCACGTTTTAGAGACTCTCTCGTGTGTTGGAACACCCCCGGCAATGAAGTAATTGGCTGGGCTTCAGTGATTCCTTCGCGCACAAACAATGGTGCAACAAAATCATCAACATTAAGGGTAGTTTCAGATATTAGACGTCGTATTGCTCCGTTTTTTCTGAGCCTTCGAAGTCTGTGCAGCGGGAAAGTCACCCCTTCAGTATAAGTGTGTGTTTCTTCAGTTAGACCTAGAACGTTTGTTACGTTCAGTTAAGTAAGTCACGCAAGCATTGGAGGATGCCTGTTGAGTCGTGTGGAGCCGCTTCACGGTAAACAGTTAGGTCTCTTTTTTTGATCTCTTCTGATGTGACGGGACCGATTGATATGATCTGTTCTGGTAAATTCTCTTTCCCATACATTTCAATAAAATTAATTGCAGTTGATGGAGAAGTGAAGACTACATAGTCTGCATTATATTTTTTATTGTCAAAAGGTTGGAAATGCTTTGGTTTGATTGTTTTGTATGAATGGACAAGATCCACGTTCCAACCCTTTTCATTGAGAGCTTTTGGAAGAAGTTCTCTCGATTTTGTTGCTACGGGAAGCAACACTTTATTCCTATCCCCTGGAAAAGGAAATATTTCTAATAGCCCTTCAGCGACTTGTTGATTTGGGCGTAGGCTAGCCTTGATCCCGAGGTTATCTAATGTCCTTTCAGTGCTAGATCCGATAACTGCTATTTTGGGAAGTTTTTGAATACCGATTCTATTTACAGCTTTTACAAACTCAGTTGCACCATTTGAGGAAGTCAGAATGACCCATTCATAGACTGAGAGATTCCGAATCGCATTTGTAAGAGAGGCGCTCTCGTCATCAGGCAAAGCGATTTCAATAGTGGGGCGTGAAATAACGTTGAAGCCTAAGTCAATTAATTCTTGAATTAATTCTTTGCTCTGACTGGGGGTTCTGGTAATGACAACAGTGGGCTTTGTGTTGTGTTCGTTGGGAGTGGGGCACATTATCCCTTCTCTAATCTATTGAGTAATTCGTTTGCTACTAATTTGCCAAGAGTTTCTGGATTCGAGCTGATTCTATTATCGTGAAAGTTTTTTCCGGTTTTGCTGTCGGAAAGGAAAGATCGTATTCGTGTTTGCTTTCCTTCTAGTGTGGCGTGGGCGCCGACTGGGTGGCTGCAGTCAGCTCCGATTTCCTTGAGAAAGGATCTCTCAATGTTAACTAAATTACGAGTTGATGGGTCCTCGATTTTCTTTAATGCGCTTAGGACATCAAAATTGTTAGTTAAACATTCAAGTCCTATAGCCCCTTGCCCTACTTGCGGAACCATGACATCGGGCTCAAGGATTTCAATTACTTCGGGAATTAATCTCAGTCGTTCTAATGCTGTAGCAGCGATGATTATGGCATCAAAATTTTTAGCCTTTTCTAGTCGAGTATGGATATTTCCTCTCAGTTCATGGAATGTAATATCGGGTCTAATTTCAGCTAGTTGAGATTTTCTTCTGATTGATCCGGTTGCTACTCTCGCTTCTGATTTTAGGTCCACTAATGTGCTCCCTACTAGCGCATCTCGTGGATCGCCACGCTCAGGAACAGCTGCTAGAACAAGTTCAGAAGGTGTATCGGAGGGAAGGTCTTTTAGTGAATGGACGGCGAAATCTGCTCGTCCTTGGATCACGCATGATTGAACTTCTTTCACGAAAATGCCCTGTCCACCAATTTTATGGAGTGGACTTACCTGATCTTTATCTCCATCAGTTTCGACAATCACCGCTTCAACTTGGTATCCATGTTGTTCCAGTAACGCCGCTATGTGATTTGTTTGCCACATGGCTAGCGGACTTCCACGCGTAGCCGCCCTTAATTTCATTTTTATAGATTACTAGAGATTAAAGAGTTCACGAAGTGCGTCTGCTAAACGTTCACCCCGAGGTGAACCAGCTGCCTCATTGAGCGAAACAGTGGGGTCGTGAAGTATTTTTCCTAATATTCCTTGTGTAAGAGATTCAATCGCATCGCGTTGTTCATCGGTAAGGCTTTCAAGCCTTGCTTCGTAACGTTTTAATTCAATTTGGCGAATCTCTTCTGCACCTTCTCTGAATTCTGCAATTAGCGGAGCAACTTTTCGTGCTGACTGCTGATCTAAGAAACGATTAGTTTCTTCACTTATAACTAAGCGGGATGTGACTAGGTCTCGTTCTTGTGCTTTGCGATGTGGTTCAACAAAGTCTTGAAGATTATCCATGTCAAGTAGCGAAACACCTTTGATTTCGGATACTCCGGGATCTATGTCACGGGGTATAGCAATGTCAATGATCAGTAGTGGTTTATTGATGTGCTCCGATAAGTCATCCTTTGAAAGAAGAATATCTGTTGCTGCCGTACTAGAAATGAAGCAATCAAATTCTTTGAGTGAAGATGGGATTTGATTAATTTCAATAGCTTCGCCACCAAACTTCTCAGACATTTTTTGGGCTTTGTCTAGATTTCGATTTGAGAAAGCGATTTTGCCAGTATCACGTTTAGAGAGGGCGTTCGCCATTCCCTCCCCCATTTCACCAGCTCCTAAGATGAGAATATTTTTGTTCTCTAAACCTTTAAGGTTTTCTTCTGCCATCTCAATCACTGATCGAGCTATAGATGGAGTTTGCTTCGTGAGGTGTGTCTCGGTCCTTATCCGCTTTCCTACTTCAAGGGCTCGGCGAAAAGCTGCATTTATGGTTGTCCCGCAAGTATCTTCTATTTGGGCGGCCTGCCAAGCAACTTTTACTTGGTGCTGTATTTCATTTTCTCCCAAAACAGCAGAGTCCAAACCACAGGTAACAGAGAAGAGGTGTTTCACTGCTTCATCCTCATAGTGAACGTACAAGTAGTCATTGAATTGATCAGCTGAAAGGTCTGATAAATCTGAGAAGAAATCACGAATGTCTTGGTATGCTCCATGAAATTTCTCAGCGAAGACATATACTTCAGTCCGGTTACAAGTGGAAAGCAAAACTGCCTCGCTTACGTGTCTTCGAGACTTCACGCTGAGTAATGCCTTGGGAAGATCTTCGTTAGACACCGCAAACGACTCAAATAAATCGAGTGGCATAGTTCTATTGTTTAATCCGACTACTACAAGAGACAAACTGTGATTCCTTGTCTTTTAACTTCCCATTTGTTGTACTACCAGCATCGCTGATACGAAACGCTCGTGCCAAACCAAAACCGCATAGATTCTGAGCTGAAGTACCTTTCTTTACTTAGAATCTATCGGCTTTTAGCTGTTCTGATAATTTGTTGATAGAAAAATTACCTAGCTAAGAAAAACAGTTGCAACAAACTTGCGAAGAGGATTACTCCAATAAGAACAAAAACAGCTAGCGAGGTTGCTTTTCTCATGGTTTGTCCTTGATAGTGATCATGGTTGGTGTTTCTTGGAGAGGCGACCCATTTTCAATTTTTATCTGTTGACCTTCGCTAGCCCTTATCTCTTCTGCAGCGGAGCGACCAAATGCGCACAAAGACAAAAGGCCAGAAGAGTCAGAGATAATTCCGATTTCTGATTCCTGTATTTGATTAAATGCGTTTACTTTTCGGACTGTGCGAACCTTATCTCCTATATGAATAACCAAATTTTCGTTAAAGCCTTCAATATCCTCTTGAGAAATGTTCAGTTGAAGATTCCCAAAGTGATCTTGCCAGAGAACTTCGGCGACAAGGAAGTTTCCCTCCATGGAGGACACGGGCATTAATCCTGGCTGGAGAGAAAGCTCTGATACTGGAGTACCCAATTCTTTAATCGGCACTCCGGTGCATAAGTGTGCAGCTACCGGAGCAAAGATATCTCTTCCATCAAACGTCGATGAATATGTCGGAATATGAAAATTAGGGTTATCCAATTCAATCGCTGCGGTAACATCTCCCAGCATTGCAATAGCCAAAGCAAGGAGTCCATTGTCTGGGCCCACGAAAACGTATTCACCATTATTGATTTCAATCGCAACGGCGCGTCGATCACCACCGACACCAGGATCTACAACTGCGAGCACTATACCTGGTAGCAGATATTGAGACGCACGTGCTAACGCAAGACTTCCAGCCCGAATATCGTGCGGTTTGATTCCATGAGTGATATCAATAACTGACACTTCATGCGCAATTGAACGGATGACAGATTTCACCACTCCGACAAATTCATCTTTATTGCCATAATCACTGAGGAAGCTGACTGTGCTGTAATTCTTCAATGCCACAGTTAAATTGTATCGCTACAGGCTTCTCATCAGCCTAGTTGCGCTGTATCTATCCAGTCTGGTTATAACGGCTAGCCAGAAAAGTGTTTATATCGTCTTCTCGAATTCTGTATGATTTTCCAACTCTCACCGCGCCTAAATCTCCAGCCTTTATTAATCTATAAACTGTCATTGAGGAAACTCTCATAAGGTCAGCAACTTCACCTACGGTCATGAAGTTTGGAAGCGATGCGTTTTCCTTTTGCATTAGTGACCTCAAATATCTCTAGATGCGTCACCTTAGGCGCTTGGTTGAAAAGTGCAAATCCTAAATCAAATAGATTCGGGTAAATTTAATTTCCTAATTCTTTTGACTTATCCGTTGCTGCTGAGACTGCTTTTTCGACCAGCGAGAGGAAGTCGTTTGATTGAAGATACTCAATTGCGGCAGCTGTAGTTCCATTTGGTGATGTAACTGAGTTGCGCAACTCTTCTGGAGTGACCCCTGATTTCGTTAGTAGCATAGAAGCCCCGAGTAAGGTTTGACGTGTAAGAATATCTGCAACTGAAGGGTCTAACCCGTTGGCGATTCCAGCTTGGGTCATTGCCTCTGCAAGATAAAATAAATATGCAGGTCCCGACCCGCTTAGTCCTGTCACGGCATCAAGTGCAGTTTCATTCACTATCACGACTTCACCTACGGCTGAGAGAATTGAGCTTGCCCAATCCAAATCATCGGATGATGCGAAAGACCCTGCCGCAATAGCAGACATACCTTCTCCAACCATCGCTGGTGTATTAGGCATTACTCTCAGAACTGCGGTACCTGAATTAAATTTTTCTTCAATTGATTGAATAGTGACCCCAGCTGCTATTGAAATAATTCTTCGTGGATTGTGAGTATTTAATTCCTCACAAACAGTTGAAACAAGTTGAGGTTTCACTGCAAGGAGATAGTTATCGGAGCTTGTTAAAGTTTCAGAACATTCAACCCCCTTGAACTTCCCGATGAGTTCTACTCTTCTGACCTCGTCTGGCTCAACAACTGAAATATTCTCTGGAGAAGCCCAATCTGCAGATAGAAGACCTGCGAGTAAAGCCTCGCCCATCTTTCCGCCACCTACGATTGAAAGCTTTTGTCCCATGTTGTAAAGGTAGTAGCTTTATAAACGTTTGGAGAATCTTTTCTCAGGTTTCAATGCGGATGCTACCCAAAAAACCGTGAAGCAAATCCTATTCTGAGAGCTGGTTTGAACGTTAATTCAATAGTTTCGTACATGCTTCCGATCATCCAATCAAGGCTGTTCTCAGAAACCCATTGATTCTGTAATTCGCCTGAGAGGTATATTGCATTTTCTTGACCTATTGAGAATGATAAATTCTTAAGCTTGTTATTTCTCATTAGGAAATGGTGGTAGAAGTCTTCTTTATTTTCTTCAGGTTCGGGCATAACGTAGGTCTCAAAGTGCAGAGTACGTTGCCGAAGAGTAAGAAGAATCATGTAATGCTGTTTTTCTTCCCCTGTAACTCTCACGTACCAGCGAGATTCATTAGCGTCATAGTCAGCTGATTTGATAACAGCATCCTCATCTATCTGATTCTGTAACCAAAGATCAATTTTCGTTTTGATTGACTGTATTTCTATTGGTGTGAAGAGGTCATCCGTCATCGTTTTTACCTACACTCAACTAGAGTTTTTGATAGCACCGACTGATATATCTTTTGTAGTCTCCCAGCTGTTTGCCCCCAAGTGTAGATTTGGGCTTTATCAACTGCATTCATTGCAATTTCGGTTGACTTAAAAGGGTTAGACAACAAATAATCAACAACCTGGGCGTATTCAGCAGGATCCCATCCTTTGATGAGTAGTCCAGTTTTCCCATCCTCAACCAAGTTTTGCAGGCCCCCAACCGAAGAAGCGACAACCGGCACTCCACATGCTGCAGCCTCAAGAGCCACAAGGCCGAATGATTCTGAGCGACTGGGAACAATAACAATATCAGCAGCCCTGTAGTAAGTACTTAGAATGTGATGTGGCTGAGGGGGGATGAAAACCACTTTCTTGCCAACTGGTAAGTTATCTGCCAGGTTACGTATTTCTGATTCGTAAAAGGATCCTTCTTGCCCGCTGGCACCGCCAACAATAACTAATGTGGCGTCTTTATGGTCCATAGCATGCAACGTTGAAATTGCGACATCGGCCCCTTTCAGCGACTGTAATCGTCCGACAAATAACAAAATCGGTCCACTAGGAAGCTCCAACGCAGCTTTAGCTGCATTGGGGTTTCCAGGCGAGAACAAGGCCTGTTCAACACCAAGAGGCACAATTTCTACTCGATCAATATTGGCGCCGTATAAGTGACAAAGTTGCTCCTGTTCATTCTCACTATTGGCTACGATTACATCTGAGCACCCTATGATTTCATTTTCTACTCGAAGACGTTGAGTAGGTTCAAGGAATCCGCTCTTCTTTTTTGTTTCTCCCAATGTATGAAACGTCGTGATTAGTGGAATGTTGAGTTCGTGCTTGAGCTTGTGTCCGACAGCTCCGGATAGCCAGTAGTTAGCGTGAATGATATCAACAGGTTTCCGGTTCTGGAGATCTTCCATGACCCTGTCAGCAAAAGGATCAACAATGTCATAAAGGTCTTCTTTCTCCAGTTCAAATTCTCCTGCCTCGATATGGACAATATGAACCCCTGATTCAAGTTCTACTTCATTGACAAGTTTAGGATCCCACTTTCTCACATAAACTGTGCAGGTTGCTCCTCTATGTGCCAGTGCAGAAGCAACTTCACGAATATAAACATTCATCCCTCCGGAATCCCCAGTTCCTGGTTGGGCTAAAGGAGACGTATGCAATGACAGGATTGCAATGTGTAGTCCGGTATATAGCGCATCCATTGAATCATGATTGAGGGAACCTCCGGATACCGGGGGAAGGAGCGCGATCTCATCTTGTGCGGTTACGCTATCGGTTGGTTCAGCTGGGTTACCATTAACCCATATGCGACAAGAGGGAACCAACGCAGCAAAATCATTACCGAATTGTGCACAGGCTTCAGTAATTACATCTGACACATTGTTTGCATCAACTTCTAGAGAGCTCGTTCCAGCTATTTCTCGTATAGAGGCGAAAAGTCGTAATGTTGCCACATATAAAGACTATCGTCAGAACTCATGACAAAATTACTTCTGGTGCGACATGGGCAATCTGAATGGAATGCCTTGGGTAGGTGGCAAGGAAAAGCAAACCCGCCTCTCACCGATTTAGGTAAAGAACAGGCACTCCTAGCATCTAGGAAATTGCCCGATTTCTCAATTCTTGCTTCTTCTGACTTGGTGAGGGCTAGAGAAACTGCTGAAATTTTTGCCAGAGCACGTAATAAGGAACCAGATGACATTTTTATAGAGCCACAAGTTCAAGAGCGGGATGCCGGCGAATTTAGCGGATTAACTAGAGATGAGATTGATAAGAAGTTTCCTGGTTACTTAGCTCAAAATAAGTGGCCCAGCGGGTGGGAACCTGACGATGTGCTAATAAAGCGCCTACGCGAAGGTCTTGGTCGTATCATTGCATCAGCCCCTGAGTCTGATGCAATAGTTATCGTCACGCATGGAGGTTGTATCTATGCCCTCGAAAGCTTGCTTGGCGAGCAATACAGACGAATTTCAAATCTGGGCGGAAGATGGTTTGAACTTATAAACAATGAATTTTATTTGGGGGAAAGAGTCCAATTGTTAGATCCTGATGAGGAAACCTATCCCGATCAGATTTGATACGTACCTCCGGTGGGATTCGAACCCACGATCTTCGGATTAAAAGTCCGCTGCCTTACCAGGCTTGGCTACGGAGGCAAATTTTTACAATTATCTAGACGGTGAAGTCTAGCCACAGTTACGTAACTTTAGTACCTTTACTAGACTTTGATAACAATCTTGACCAATGAAATTGTGAAAAATTAAGTAGTTGTGTTGTAAGTTCTCAGTTGCCCTTGAACTTGGATGCAGTAGTAAAATTTTTTTGAGCAGGGAGAGCTAAATACTTCTCATGACGGGTCATTAATTTCGTGAAGAATTTCTGAATTCCTTTTCAGTGGGCAGTCACAGATTGATAAAAGACTCTTTGGTCAAAGAACCTTAACTATAAACAAATAGACTCAATTCTATTGCTTTATCTACTGATGGAAAATATGACAATACTTATTGACAAACCGTTATGGCATTTTAAAGGTGAAAGATTTTCTCACCTTGTTAGTGACAGTAGTTTCGAAGAGTTGCACGATTTTGCTATGAAGCTAGGGGTGCCTGAACGGGCATTTCATGGTGATCATTATGATATCCCAGAGAGATTTTGGCAAAAGGCTGTAGATCTAGGAGCTACTGCAACGGATTCACGTGAACTGGTGAGAAGACTGCGAAAAGCGGGACTAAGAAAAAGTTATAAAATAACATCTGATGTGCCTACTCGGGAGCGCCACAAAGAATAAGATTTAAGTAATGGAAGATAACGATCAGGTTCAACTTATTATCCCGACTTCTTCTCGTTACGAGGAAGTGGCTCAAACAACTATTGCTCATCTCGGGTTACGAAGCGGATTTTCATTAAAGGAAATAGAGAACCTTAGGGCGGTTATGAAAGCCACAACAGACATGTTTTTTTCAATACGTGAATGGGAAAAACCACTTCATATAAACTTTCTGTTTTCACATAAAGAGATGCAAGTCACAGTTACGTCGCAAACAACAAAGTCAGTAGGTAACATAACCGAACCAATAACTGAGTTTAAAAACTTCGTATCACCTAGAGTTAGCGAACTCGTGGTGAACAGTGAGAAATCTTGGATAGTTTTTGAAGTTCAGGCAACTGAACCGACTAGTTAACGCCAGTTGATCCGAATCCGCCATCCCCTCTTTCTGTTTCAGATAAGTCTTCTGTAGCAACGAATTCAGCTTGCTCTACTTTTTGAATAACGAGCTGAGCTATTCTTTCCCCGCGATTCACCTCAAATGGCACCTTCGGGTCGGTATTGACCAAAAGAACCTTCAATTCTCCCCGATAACCGCTATCAATGAGACCAGGCGTATTAAGACAAGTAACTCCATGTTTTAATGCAAGGCCGCTTCGTGGCTGGATGAAAGCGGCGTACCCTTCAGGTAACGCTATCGCTATTCCGGTAGAGATGAGTCCTCTTCCACCACCAGGTTCAAGAACAGTTTGTTCAGCTGCCAAGAGATCACACCCAGCGTCCCCGGGTTTTGCGTACTCTGGTATTGGCAAATCTGCATCGAGTCTTTTAATAGGAACTTTAATCACGATGGAAGCGTAGCCATTATTTCTTTGGTATGCATAACAAAACAACATTCTTCGCTTTGCACAATTTGGGTGATCTTGACATAGGATTAGCGGGATGCTTGCTTGGATAGATCTTGAGATGACTGGACTTGATCCAGCAGAGAACGTCATCGTAGAAATCGCTACCTTGATAACTAATGACGAGTTAGAAATTATCGCCGAGGGACCGAGTCTTGTCATTCAAGCAACAGAAGATGATTTAGCAAAGATGGATCCATATGTGATTGAAATGCATACGAGAAGCGGACTTCTGGATGAAATACAAAATTCTAAAATCACCCTTGAAGAAGCTGGCAAAGCCACGTTGGATTTCCTCCGGTCATATATTGATAAAGAAAAAACCGTACCTCTCGCTGGAAACTCAATCGGCACCGATAGAAGATTCCTCGCTCAATGGTTACCCGAAATTGAAAATTTTCTTCATTACAGATGTGTGGACGTTTCCAGCATTAAAGAACTTGCGAAAAGATGGTTCCCTGAAATTTTAATGGATGCCCCTAAGAAAGATGGGGGGCACCGGGCAATGGATGATATCAAAGCAAGCGTCAAAGAGTTAGAGTTTTATCGATCAAGGATTTTCACAGAAGAAAAACCTTCATCATGACGGATCCCGATACTTCAAAATCGCAAGAGACGATAACCGATCACAAACATCAACATCCTAAACAGGAGCAGGAACCAGCTAGCGAGGAAGTCACTGAGGTCGCTCCTGATGTTCTTCGAACACAATTACCAGTGAACCTTCCCGGATTGGGGCATGTAAATTGCTACGTAATCGAAGACAAACAAGGAATTGCAGTGGTTGATCCGGGGCTACCAGGTGACGACTCTTGGAAGACTCTTTCTAATCGTCTCAGAACAGCCGGATACACAGTAAATAACATCCACACGGTTATTGTGACACATTCGCATTTTGATCACTTTGGCGGAGCTGAAAGAATTCGAAGTGAGACAGGGGCAAAAATCCTGACGCATAGAAATTTTCGCAAGGCATTTAATAGAAGCGAAATTGAAGAAAACGAGGATTCAGATGCCCTTGATCCAAATTCTGAAGAAGCTCAGCAAGCTGTAATTGATCGAATATTTTCAGAGCGTCTCCCTTGGGGGACTAAGCGAACTAAGCCTGTTCCAGAAGAAATTGAACGATTTAGAAAAATGGGGAGATTTAATTCTTCGTGGTTTAAGACTCCTGAACCTAACGTGGAAGTTGAAGATAATGAAATTATTGAACTGGGTGGAAGGGAATGGCTGTCCGTTCATACTCCAGGTCATACTAATGATCATCTGTGCTTATGGGATCCGGTGAATGGAATAATGTTCTCTGGGGATCATGTTTTACCCTCGATTACTCCACACATAGGTGGCATAACACCGGAATCCGATCCTCTTGCAAAGTTCTTTGGCTCGCTAGAGCGTATGACCGATTTTGATAATGTCTTAGTTGCCCTTCCAGCGCACGGTCATCCATTCACAAACCTTAAAGAACGATCAATAGAGATTATCGACCATCATCAAGAAAGGTTGCAGACCATTCGTGATGCCTCCCACCAATTGATTGAAGGAACTGTAACTGATTACATGCGCGTCCTCTTCAGCGAAAGAGCCTGGGGTGATATGGCCGAGAGTGAGACATATGCACACCTTGAACACCTTAAAGAATCAGGTGAGCTTACAAGAGGATCCGATAACGGAATATTTACCTACACCAGCACTGATTAACGCAGTATTTCTTCGCTGGTAATTTAAATCGTTTGACAGCAGTGTAGAAAGATGCTCTGCTTTGATATTGCTAAATAAAGTCAATATTGCCACCGAAAGGTGGTTTAAGAACAAAAGCACATTATGCTGAAAGCCGTTTTGAAAGGAGAGTTATGACTACAAATATTCAATGTTTTGATAATCGAAGCACATGTAATCATATTTCTCCGCACGCGCACGCCTTTTTATCTGAGAAATATCATCAAATACCAACGTTGCGAATGTCTGCTCTTTCAAGTGTCACGAACCATTTCACAACCAATACGTTTAAGCCTTATTTCGCGAGGCCTGAGGAGTTTGCTGTATAAAGTCAAACGAGTAAATCCCTTAGGCCGCCGGTAATCCGGCGGCCTTTTCGCTTTTTACCAAACATAACAAAGGAGAAAATTATGATAACAACCAAATACACATCAGAGAAATGGCAAGCATTTGCACAATGCGCTGCTTCATCAGTAGATAAGGATATTTTCTTTTCAGAAGAAATCCATGAAATAGCCGCTGCAAAGCAAGTTTGCGCAAGCTGTGAAGTAATCTCACCCTGTCTTCAAGGAGCCTTAGAGCGAAATGAACCTTGCGGAGTTTGGGGTGGCCAACTGTTCATAAACGGCAAAATTCTCTCTGTAAAGCGACGTCGAGGTAGACCCTCAAAAGTGCCACGCCCAGAAGAACAGATGCCATCAGTGCCAGTTCCTGAGCACCTTCAAGCACTTCTCAAAACAGCTTAAAGCGCTTCCTCTCTCAATACGTTTGAAGCAACGGCTAAAGCGAGCTTCAACTAAATCTCTGTTCCCGGTACATATCAGTGCCGGGAACAGGTGAGAGATGTTTCACACATGGAGCAGAACTACCTCAAAGAACAATTTAAACGGTAGTTTCAAGACATGACCAAAGGGAAAAGATTCATCATCTCTGCATTGTTATCTATTCCAGCCTTGTTGCTTGCGCTTACATCGTGTTCTGAGTCAGACAAGAATCCAATCCTCTCTCTCCCTACAGAACTTACGAATAGCGATGGGCAACTATTTGATAGCACGTCACTTAAAGGAAAGCCACTAGTTATCAACTTCTTCGCCTCATGGTGTGATCCCTGCAAACGCGAAATTACCGAAATAGAAAAAATTCATAACAGATCATACAAACCTGAACTAGCTTCTCAATATTTAGATGACCTTAGCGTGACCTTTGTTGGAATAAATAGTGGAGAAACAGATATCAATCGAGCTAAAGACTTGATAAATCAAACTGGAGCCTCATACATTATTCTCTACGGAGATGACGGGACACTACTACAAGACGTAGGAGCTGTAGGATTACCATTTACCTTATTCGTTAATTCGGATGGTGAAATCGTGGGCACACATTTAACCGCTATGAGTTCAGACGATGTCTACGCTCGCCTTGATGAGTACTTTAAATCATGATCAGCGTTGATTTAGCGTTTCCTCTAGCAGCAGGCTTAATAGCGGCTTTCAATCCATGTGGATTTGCTATGCTACCTGCCTACCTGTCATATTTTCTTGGCATTGAATCAGACAATGATGACAATCGTGAAGTCGGAATTCTTAATGGACTAAAAGTTTCATTAACTCTTTCACTTGGGTTTGTCTTTGTTTTCGCAATTATCGGAATCCTCACCAACACCATCATCAGCGAAGCAAGTATTGAAAGGCAAGCGGGGTACATTACCCTTGGAATTGGAATACTACTTGTGTTAGTTGGTGTAGCAATGGTCGCTGGATACCACCCTGTTCTAAACATCCCAAGAATCCAGATGGGGACTTCAAA
>Ga0115012_10000919_pt1 | contig 16813 bp, 12 predicted proteins | sample TroAtlMetagenome_FD_88706 | JGI IMG/M metagenome (GOLD analysis project Ga0115012, IMG submission 88706) | Marine eukaryotic phytoplankton communities from Atlantic Ocean - Tropical Atlantic ANT10 Metagenome | ecosystem: Environmental > Aquatic > Marine > Oceanic | place: Tropical Atlantic...
CGGTAGAGAAATCTGAACCCCAAGCGTCAGCCAGTGTTAGAGGATTGTCAAATGGCTTTCATGTAGTCAAGTTATCGAGTCTAGATCAAAGTTTAGATCCTGCAAGATTAGAATTTCAACTATATCCTATCTCTGGCCAGGGTAATGATATTACAGGATTTGTAGATGACATTGATGTTTATGGAGTAATTGGTTCAAATGTATCTTTCCATGATAGAGATGCTGGTTATTCAGTGACCAAAGGAGATTACTTCGTTATAGATTCTGAATCAATTGGTTCCGATAATGGAGAATGGAAATTCAAGTTGGTAGATTTGAGTTCCAATACATTACTGATTGACATACAATTGGTTGCAATCGACTATTAGCCACCGATGTAAGACATCTCTACTGGGATTCTCTCTTTATGATTCTCTTTTCTTCCTTCAGAATACTTGTCATTTCTATTATTCCATATTTTAGTTATCGCATTTGCGATATCTGATTCTTCTGCATCCATTCTCATCATGCTTAGAAGGTCATGACCCTTTTCTGAAAATAAACATGTGAATAAATGACCGTTTGATGAGATTCTAGCTCTAGTACATGAGCCGCAGAATGGAGAACTAATTGATTCGATAAATCCAAAATCATACTCTTTATCTAATATCGTCCATTGTTTAGCAACTTCCCCATAGTAGTTAGGATTCTTCTGAACCAAAGGACCAAATTTTCGTTGTATGACTTTTCTCATTTCCGCACCAGTAATTACTGAATTTAGATTCCATGAATTTGTAGAACCAACATCCATAAATTCAATGAATCTAATCGGGACATTATATTGGATTGATTTTTCTACTAGAGGTATCAACTGATTTTCATTCAAATTTCTTTTTATTACAGAATTGATTTTTACTTCTAATCCTGAATCAATTGCTGATTGGATACCATCTAAAACATCACTAACATTATAATTAGAATCTGTTATTTCCTTGAATAGTTCATCATCTATTGAATCAAGACTAACAGTGACTCTATCTAATCCGCTTTTCTTTAGAGAATCAATATTTCTTCTAAGTAGAACCCCATTTGTTGTCATTGCAATATCCAGTTCATCATCTAAATCTCTAATCATTTTAATTAATCTAGAAATATCCTTTCTGATCAATGGCTCCCCTCCAGTGATTCTAATCTTCTTTAATCCTAATGGTAGAGCGGATTTTATTACTAAAATTACTTCTTCATATGAAATTATTTTATCCTTTGGAAGGAATTCATATTTAGAATCAAAATGCTCTCTTGGCATACAGTAATCACATCTAAAATTACATCTATCAGTGACTGAGATTCTAAGGTCGCGCAGTGGCCTACCTAGAGAATCGTCTAATCTCATGATTATTTCTAAGCCTAGTAGGTTATTGAATTGTTTTACAAGGTTTGATGTTATATGATTTCTTGGAATGTTCATGGGCAATGAAGATTACACTTCATCGTCAAGGCAATTGCAGAAAGTTTCGATAGGCGATGAACTAATCTCAGTCGGAATTTCTGAACTCAATAAACATGTCAAATGGCAATTACCCTCTTCCAAGAGTCACGCTATTAGGGCGCTAATACTTGCTTCGCAATCAAATACAAAAACTATAATTTCAGGGATTGCAAACTGTGGCGATGATGTAAATTCAATGAAAGAATGTTTAACTCAACTAGGGGTTGTAATTGAAGAAATCGATTCACGTGGAGATGTAATTGAAACTTTAGATGACAAAAAATCATCTGAAATAGAATCATTTAGAGTTCACGGAGTTGGCAAAAATGGATTTTCAAAACCTAAAGATTTTTTGAATGTAGGAAATTCAGGTACTACTCTTAGATTGATTGCATTATTATGTTCGAGATTCACATTTTCTGTTATTATTGATGGTGATGAAACCTTAAGGAATAGAGATACTGAAATTTTATGGGATTCAATAAAGCAATCAGGAGTAAATGTTTCATTCATGAGTGAGGAAAATCGCTTGCCAGTGAAACTAACAGGACCATGGTTTAGTAAATCGGTTGATAAAATCACACTAGATGTTTCAAAATCTAGTCAACCCCTTTCCGCTTGGATGATAGCTAGTTCAGGTTTAGAAAGTATGATAGAAATTTTTAGAGTTGGCAATTCAGTATCTAATCGTCATTGGGAACTAAGTCTTAGCATGTGTAATCAATATGGATCAAAAATCATAATTGATAGAAATAAAGTCAATCTATTTCCATGGGATGTAGAGTTGCCAGATACTGTTGAGATACCAAAAGATGCTTCAATGGCCAGTTTTGCTATGCTGGCATGCTCGTGTTTAGGTTACAAAGTCGAAATTCAAGGTTGGCCTAATGACGATGACTCTATAGGTCATGAAATTCTTAAAGCCAAATCTAAAGATTTGGGATTTTCATGGCAAAATGATACTATTGATTATTTAGGAATCGCTCGTTCTATAGAGATAGATATAACTAATTGCAATGATTTAATTACACCTTTGAGCGTTATTATGGCAATTGGAGGTGGTGGGGTAATTACTGGAGCATCACACACCTCATTTAAAGAGAGTAATAGAATAAATTCAACACAATATTTATTGAAATCTTTTGGAATGAATTGTCAAATAAATAATGATGGAATCACAATACCTGGAGGTCAAATACCAAATGTTCCTGAAGAAATAGTTGACTGCTTTGGCGATCATAGAATTTTCATGTCAGCATATATTTTGGCATCTAGAGTAGGTGCTAAACTGAGAGGTAAAGGACTTCACAAGGTTGCTGATGAACTTTTTATCAAGCGATTTTAAAATAAAATCATTAACCATGTCTACCAAAATGATGGTCTAGTGAATGAATTGGTAGTCTTAACGCAGTTGGCCTCCCATGAACACATGCCCAAGGATTTGGTATTTTTCTCATATCATCTAGTAACCTTCTCATTTCTGAAAGAGTTAACTTTTCATTTGCCTTTACAGCACCTCTGCAAGCATTTAGGAATGCTAGGTGATCTTTTCTTTTTTCTACCGTTTCCAAAGGTGCACCATCTTCTGAGCAATCTTGTAAAGTATCTATTAAAAATGGTATTACATCTTCGCCTTTGAGTAAGTTTGGAGAACAAGTCATTTTCCATGAATCATTTATCTTTTCGAATTCAAAACCAACTTCACTTAACCTTTCAAATGAAGATTCAAGTAATGTTATTTGTTTTGCATCAAAATCTAATTCCATTGGTTCAAGCCTTTTTTGACTCATCCATAGTTTGTTATTATATCGCAATCTTTCAAACCGTATTCTTTCATGCAATGCATGTTGGTCAATCAAGAGTAGTTCTTCCCCGGCTTGAGCCAAAATATACGAATCTGCAAATTGTGCTAAAGGCTCCATTTCAGGTAAATCATTAATCACCTTTTCAAGTGGTAATTCATCATCAGGAGAAATTTGTTTACCCATTCTAGAATAGCGGTGCAAATCTCTTTCAGCATATGACAAAGCCGGAGATATTGGGTTTTCTTCCATTCCAGGAAGTATTTGTTGTGGTGCTTGTGATGATGAGATAGGTCTGGGTTTTTCAGTATCTTTGGGAGTTACAGCTTCACTGCCATGGAGGTTTAGTTGTGAGCCCGCTGCAATTGCCCATGAAGGTATATTTTGTTTGTTTTTATTGTCTATAGAAGGGAGTATTACAGTAGATGTACCTGCAGCTTCAGAAATGTCTGATATTGGGCTATTTTTAGAGAAAAATTGTGTTACTGGTTCAATATCTTGAGTACTCAGCCCTTGTAATTCCTTAATTCCACCTGCGGAATCTGGATTTGTAGGGACTTGCTCAAGAGTATTTGATATCGCTCTTTCCAATCTTTCCAAAACTCTCCAAGAGTGTTTTAGACGAACTTCCCGTTTGGTCGGGTGTACATTTACGTCTACTTCATCAGGTGGTAATTCTAATGATAATACTGCAATGGGGTGTCTTCCTTGCATCAATCGTGTTTTATATCCTCTTCTAATTGCTTGTTGAAATGGCCCTGAAGCTACAGGTCTTTCATTGATTAAAATGTATATGTCATCCCCTTTGCCCCTAGTTATATCAGGTGTACTAATCCATCCTTTCCATTTTTCATTACCAGGAGCAGTATCATCTATTTCTGGAATTTTTAATTCGATTAATTGGTTTGCTTGCCTTCCTAAAATATCATATAATCTATCTGATAGACTTTCACTCTTAGGTACATCTAGGATCGTTCTTTCATCATTTACAAGTTTGAATCCTGTTTGAGAATTTGCCATGGCATGCGATACAACAACATCTACAATACGTGAATTTTCTGTAGCAGGTCTTCTTTGAAAAGAAAGTCTTGCAGGTGTGTTTTCAAATAGAGATTTGACTTCAATAATTGTTCCTTCAGCCATCCCATATGGTTCAATACCTTTCTTTTCTCCAAATTCCATTATTATACTTCGACCTTCACAACCATTTGGCCTACTAGCAACAGATAGTTTAGACACAATGCCAATACTGGCCAATGCTTCTCCACGGAAACCAAGTGTGTTTATTTTATGCAAATCTTCAGCAGATTTTAACTTTGAAGTAGCGTGCCTATCTAATGACAAACTGAGATCTTGTTCCCTAATTCCACTCCCATCATCTTCTATTTTTATTAAGTCAAATCCGCCTCTTTCAATTGTTATTTTAATTTGAGAACAGCCAGCATCAAGACTATTTTCAATCAATTCTTTAACTACTTGAGCAGGTCTTTCCACTACTTCTCCAGCAGCGATATGTCCAATGGTGTTCTGATCTAATTGAACAATAATATTTGGTTCATTCATTTTAATCCCTCAAACTCTCTTTTAGTATTTTTAGACGATATAAAGAATCGTGTGCATCCTTGGGTGACATATTGTCTAGTTGTGAACAAATAAGGTCTAATTCTTCAATTACTTTCTCATACTTGTTGTCATGATTTTCATTTACCGACGCTGCGAGATAACCCATCAAACTAGATTGCCCTAAATCTCTAGCTATTGGAGCGCCAGATTCTCCAGCCCTAGCTCCTCTTGCTTGTTTTTCGAGGAAAATCAATAGATCCGAAGCTCTCTCGACCACATTTCTTGGAAGTCCTGCTAATGCAGCGACTTGAACTCCATATGAATCATCACAAGGACCGTCTCCAACAGTATGTAGGAACTTCAATTCACCATTACTTTGAGCTACTTGAACATGAACATTCTTAATTTGTTTAATCTCCTCTTCTAGTCCGATTAATTGATGATAATGTGTTGCAAAAAGACTTCTTGCTTGAATTCTATTACAAATATCTTCAGTCATTGACCAAGCTATGGACAATCCATCAAAGGTAGAAGTTCCACGTCCTACTTCATCCAAGAGAATCAATGAATTGCTTGTGGCTCGCTTAAGAATATGGGCAACTTCAATCATCTCCATCATGAATGTAGACCTTCCTCTTCTTAGATCATCACTTGCTCCAACTCTAGTAAAAACTCTATCAACTAGTCCAACTTTAGCCTTTGATGCAGGAACAAATGAACCGGATTGAGCAAGAATAGATATTAGTGCAGTGGTACGTAAATAGGTCGACTTACCTCCCATATTTGGTCCAGTTATCAATAAGAAATTCTTCTTATTATCTAATAATATATCATTTGGAACAAATCCCCCTTGCTGTTCTAATACAGGATGTCTTCCTTGTTCTATTTTCATTATTGGACTATCTATAATTTCAGGCCTTACCCAGGAACGTCTCTTTGCCACAATTGCAAAACATTGTAGAACGTCAATCGAGGCAATTTTACCTGCAATTTCTGCTAGTTGCTGTGCATTAACTCTACATTTTTCCCTCAATTGTCTAAATATTCGGTATTCCAATTCCTTTACCTTCGTATCTGCTGTAAGTAGTAAATCATCTCGCTGAATTAGTTCATCAGTGGTATATCGAGAACCATTAGTCATTTGTTGCTTTCTTTTCCATTCAGAAGGAACTTTCTCTTCGTGAGTCTTTGTCACTTCGATAAACCAACCAATCTGGCGATTCATTTTTACCTTGAGCGAAGGAATATCTAGTTCTATTCTAAGTTTCTTTTCTAAATCACTAAACCATGAATGTCCTTGAGATGTAGTCTCTCTCAATGTATCAATTTCATCACTAAATCCATCTCTTATCAATCCCCCATCGCGCAAACTAAGAGGAGGATTATCGACTAATGTACGCCTAATTTCTTCTCCCATTGTATCTAAGCAATCTAAATTTGAAGTTAAGTGATTTAGGAGTACATCATCGGTTTGTTGACAAATCCCTATTACAGCAGGCATTCTTTCAATAGCCAAAGAGGTAGCAAGTAAATCTCTAGCATTGGATCTATTGTAGGCTAATTGTGTTGCTAGCCTTTCCATATCTCTCAAACCTTTGAGTGCATCTCTCAATGAATCTATCCGTTTTGAGGATCGAAATAATGCATTGACTGAGTTTTGTCTTGATGTTATAGATTCTATGTTAGATAATGGCCTTAGAATCCAAGTTTTCAATAGTCTTCTACCCATTGCAGTGCGGCAGAAGTTGATACTTGAAAGCAAACTACCTTCGTATTCACCTGAAAGCGTAGATGTTAATTCTAAATTCCTTAGTGTTGTTTGGTCTAATAGCATATTTCCTTTTTCTTCAATTATTGAAATATCTCTAAGTGGAATAGAATCAGCAATATGTACAGTTGCTAAATAGTCTGCAGCAAGTCCAGCGGCAGCCAGAGATAAAGGAGCATTGTCCAGATCTAGGTGCCCTAAATCTCCAACCTTCATAATTTCCTTAAGTCTATTTCTTCTTTTAGTTTCAGAAGCATTGTGTTGGCTAATAACTGTGTTTTGTAGATGAGTAAACATATTACAAAGAGTAGAGTCCTGTGAGTCTCTAGTAGAAATTACTATTTCTGCAGGATTCCATCTTAGTATTTCATCCATCGCTCTATTGTATCTATCATTTCCACTCCAAGTACTTGCCCAAGATTCTCCTGTTGAAGCATCAATTACTCCCATGCCAAGTTGTTCTTTACCTAGAACAATGGCAGTTAACAAAGAGCGCTCTTCGCTAGATAACAGAGATTCCTCGTAGAGACTGCCGGGAGTGTAAACTCTAGTCACCACTCTTTCTAGAAGCTTGGCCCCTTCTCTAAGTTCGCTTTCTTGCTCAGCAACTGTAACTTTAAACCCAGATTTTAGCATCTTTCTCAAATTATCTTCCAAAGCATGCCATGGAAAACCAGCCATAGGGATGGGTGACTCGGCATTCTTGTCTCTAGCAGTTAGTGCTAAACCTAGAATTTCAGAAGCGATTTCAGCATCATCATGAAATAATTCATAGAAATCTCCCATTCTGAAAAACAAAATCGTTTCAGGATGTTCGGATTTTATATCCATGAATTGGTCCATCATTCCCCTTTTTGAAATCTCATCACTTCCATGGCTTACGCTGGAATTGATTGTCGTTGAACAAGGCTCATGAAGGTTGCCAAAGAAAGTGAAAAATTATTCAGATTTCTTTGAATAATTCTCAAAATTTCATTCTTTCAATTATGTTCCAGCACATAACTGCAAAAATTATACTGAAAATTAGAATAATGAGAAGTTTAAGAAACCCCTTCCACTTTCTATAGAACCGTATGATGAGTAGTCGAAGGTTAGTATTTTATTGTCGCCATTTGAATTCATACCATGCATATAAATTATATTAGATGAAGAACCATGGCTTTCGATTTCTATAGGTAATTTATGTTGTAGATCAATAACCTCATGACCATCCTTGGTCCATTTGATAACCGAATCTGAATTGATGGAACCAAAGAACCAAACAACGTCACAATCTCCTTTTATTGCAGCAGAACTTGTAATAGTCGAATGTTCAAAGGTTAAATCATTAGAGTCAAAAATAGTTGTTTGCGTAGTTCCAGCAATTACCATTTCATCACCCATTCTAATCATTGAATGAAACTCTCCTGATGGGGCAGGATACATATCATTTAGCATTGGAGCAGTAAATCCGCCTGTCCAAATAACATGTCCAATAAAAGGCTTGATTTCAGGTGATGCGGGATTATCATTTTGGCCTGAACTAGAAGAGATTTGAATGCCTGTTGCCATCCATTCATCATCGCTCAGAGCCTCTATTTTTTGCCATTCAACACCTACATTGTTAGGCATTGGAGAACTTGTGACGCCATTATTGGTAATTCCTCTAAAGGTTATATTATCTCCTTCATCAGTAATCAAAAGCATAGAATTTGATTGCTCGTTCAAATTTTCTGATAAATCAATAATTTTGAAAGTCCCCCTATCTGTGTCCAAACTTAAGTTAGACATTGTTGAACCATCAAGAATTAAGATGGAGTTTTCTTCTATTGAAGTTGCAACAGTGCCATCATTTAGTTCAGTCATGAATCGAATGTCCGATGCACTGGAGTCTGTGCTAGGATTTATGATATCAGTCCTTTCATCATCGGAGTAGTGATACAAATAAGTCCCTTCGGTTGTGTGGCTAACAGAATAGTGATCCCCATCGTTTTGATAACTGATATCTAGTACGCGGGAGTCTTCCAATGCTGCATTTTTTACTATATCCATGCCGGTTAGTTTGCTAGTTCCATGAATTGCAAATGCACCTATAATGATGAAGACGAAGAACAATGAAATCGCTAACCATTGATGCTCAGATTCTTCTTCAAGAAACCGCCTCCAACCCTTCGCCATGTTCTTCGGTGGCATTTATACTCCATGAAGGCTTTGATAAAATACATATTTTTTCTATAATGTTTCTAGGATTTTAAAAAAGCGAATCATGCGGAGAAGTGATAAAGGGAGCATCAATCGCAGTGTTGCTTGGAGGTCTATTATGGCAAGAAAACCCGCATCAATGTATCGCCGTTTGAAAGGTCCTGCTTACACCAGACGTAAGTATATTGGCGGTGTACCAAATAACCGTATTATGCAATTCCATGTCGGTAATAGAAGAGCTGCTGAAACTGGACAGTTCCCGGTTGTTATTGAACTAAGGTCCGATAATAACTGTCAAATTAGACACACAGCATTAGAGGCTGCTCGTGTTATTTCTAATTCGACAATCCGTAATGAAGCTGGAGCTCAAGGATATGCTTTGAGAGTCCACACATTCCCGCACCATGTTCTAAGAGAGAATAAACAAGCTACTGGAGCAGGTGCAGACCGTGTATCTCAAGGAATGAGGTGTGCATTTGGAAAGAATGTAGGTACTGCTGCTAGAGTCAAGAGAGGTCAAAGAGTTATTTCAATTCAGGTTCAACCAGATCACTATCTAACTGCAAGAGATGCTCTAAGAAAGGCTAGTATGAAGTTTCCAACTCCATGCACAATTCGTTTAATCAAAGGCCATGAGCATCTAAAGGGTCTAATTTGATTTAGATTTAAAATAAAATTATCCTTTTGGATAGTGTGTTTGATTAGTGTAAATAGTTTGGGAGTCTTTGGGGGATTAACTTGAGGATAGCCGTTCTTATTGAAGATAGATGCAAGCCGAATAGTAATGCCTTTGAATATCTTCAGAGATGGGCAGGTTCATGTGGCGGTGAATGTATCCAGGTAGAGGGTACAAAATGTCGGATTTTAGAATCTGCTTGTCCTCCCTGTATAATTAGAGCTAAGCATTGTCCCGATGATGCTGTGAAGATAATTAATTTGCCAGCAGAACTTGAAACCGATATGGTCCATAGATACTCATTGAATGGATTCAGACTTTTCCGTTTACCGACTCCTTCTAAAGAATCAGTAGTTGGGATTTTAGGTCCTAATGGTATGGGTAAATCAACTGCCATAAATGCTCTATCTGGTAGAATGGTACCTAACCTTGGAGATTGGAAAAATAAAGAGCCAGAATGGGATGATATTATTGAAACACTCCCTAGAGGGGAATTAAGAGATTTTCTAGTTGCAGTTAAAGATGGACAGATAAAGATAGCAGTCAAGCCGCAGAACGTAGATAAAATTCCTAAAAGAGTCGAAGGTACTGTTCGCGAGCTATTAACTAAAGTAGATGAAAGAGATATTTTTGATGAAATTACTGTAGAATTAGGGCTCGATCATTTACTTGAAAGAAAAATAAACCAATTATCTGGTGGAGAATTACAAAGAATGGCAATATGTGCGACATTAATGAGAAATGTAGATGTTTACTTTTTCGATGAGCCATCTTCATATCTTGATATTTACCAAAGGATGAAAATTGTGAAAATAATCCAAAAGTTATCTGAAACTAAGAGAGTAATTGTCGTTGAACACGATTTAGCTGTGTTAGACGTTCTTGCGGATTTAGTTCATATTGTATATGGCGATAAAGGTGCATTTGGTATTTTCACTCCTGCAAGAACTACAAGGCAAGCGATTAACGCTTATTTAGATGGATTTTTAGTTGAACAAAATATACGAATAAGAAGTAAGCCGATAAAATTCTTGACTCATAGAGACCGCAATCCTTCTGCTGGAACTAAAATAGTTTCATGGTCTGGATTGAAAAAGAAATTAGGAGATTTCGAACTTAGTACTGGCGATGGTGCGGTTCATAGAAGCGAGGTTGTTGGAGTCGTAGGCCCTAACGGGACAGGCAAATCAACCATGATAAAAATACTAGCAGGAATACACGAATACGATGATGGATGGGTCACTAAAGAATCTACAGTATCTTACAAGCCTCAACATATTGATGTCGATATGGATTGTAGTGTCCAATTATGGCTTGATAGTGAGATAGGTGCTAAATGGCGCGGTGGAGAATTCAATGTCAACGTAATCAAAGCATTAGGAGTTGATAAATTACTGGCAAAGAGAGTCAAGAAATTATCAGGTGGTGAAAGACAAGCTGTCTCAATTGCTATTTGTCTTGGTAGAGATGCAGATCTATATCTTTTGGACGAGCCTTCAGCACACCTAGATGCAAATTCTAGAATGGAAGCAGCCAAGGCTATTAGACGGACTATGGAATCAAATGAGAAATCTGCTTTTGTTATTGACCATGACGTATATTTCATAGATATTCTTAGCGACTCTCTTTTGGTTTTCGACGGACAAGGAGGATCATTTGGAAAAGCAGAAGGGCCATTTACACTTAGAGAAGGAATGAATCGATTCCTTGAGGATGTTAATATCACATTTAGAAGAGATCACGATTCAAAAAGGCCAAGGATAAATAAGAGTAACAGTAGAAAAGACAGAGAGCAACAAAGTTCAGGAGATTTTTATTCCTTTGAATCAAGATAGGTGATTAAATGCCATTTGGAAAACCACCTTTAGGCGGCCCTTTGGGCAAATCACGTTCAAGAATATCAGCTAGTGGATTAACCACTTTCCTAAGGTGTAAAATGCAATGGTTTCTAGGTTCTAAATTAGGTTTATCTGGTCCTTTGAATACTTCACAAATATTAGGTATAGTGATTGAGGACTGTTTTTGTGAGATATTGATGAAGCGGCCCAAATCGATAACCTCTTTTCAAGAGTTAAAGTCATGGAGTCATAGTTTTGTTGAAGAGTACTCAATAAAAGCACTAGATAGAGGCCAAGAGCTATGGGATCAAGGTATTTGGCATAAGGATGGGTCATCTTGGGATGATGTCGAATTAGAATCAATAAAATATCGAATTTCATGTGGGTTAGAATTATTCCTTGAAGAGGTCGAAAACTGCTATAATGCAGGAGGAGGTCCTTATCTGGAAAGTTTCAGAAAAGGAGATTTTGTATTTGAAATAAATTCGCCTGCTTGGGGCGAAGAGCCTATTTTCCCTATACCTGATAAAGTGAATAACTTTGCTATGAGAAAATGGTCTATAGAAGAAGATATAGAGTGGCTTGAAGGAAATGAAGAAGTCAGTTGGTGTGAGGCATGGGAAATTGCTAGACCTTGGGTAAAAGATCCGAGGGTACACCAGCCTCAAAGGTTATTTCATCCGGATGGATGGGCAGCTGGTGAGTTAGATCTTGTTCTAAGATGGGATGGAAGAATAAGAATAGTCGATATCAAGTCAGGTAATCCTGAATCAAAGTTTGCACCATCATTAATTCATCAGTTGAGATTTTATTCTTGGTTATGGAGAGAAACACATGATGGCGAATGTATTGATGGAATGGAGGGGTGGTATCTTGATGGAGGCCAAAGAGTAACCTATCAGGCACCAACTTCGAAAGAATACGAATCTATGAGTCTAGAATTCAAAGAAGTCCATAATGAGATGCAATCTATGGGCGAAGGTCCAGTAGTATTCCCTAATGTCGAACAAAGTGATTGCAAAGGCGAACAAGCAGGATGTTTCTGGTGTGGTGTTTCAAGAGATGATTCTGGAATTTGGACTAACCCTGAAATAGTTGAGTCGATAACTAAGAATTTAGAAATCGAGGTAAAAGCCCCATTCGAAATGTTGCAAGAAATCCCCTCAAGAGTTACGGTGAAGGGAAAATTTACAGGTTCCTGGGGACCATTACCAAATCATTTTTCTGAACCAGTATTAGGTGCTATGTTGTCTTCAGGTCAAAAGCAGATAACTATTGAGGAAAGCGAACCAGGATCTTTTCCATCATTACATGATTGTCCAAATGGGGAGGTCGTGATAATAGACGCATTACCTGGGGTTTGGAGAGGTAATTCTAGACTATATGTTGATTCTAAAACAAAAATCTTAACAATCGAGGAATCAGAAAAATACTTCACTTCAATTGGCAAAGAATCCTCTAGTGCTATTACCAGAGTAGGGCTTCTAAGAACAAGGGCGAATGCTGAGGGATTTGTTCTAAGCATTAGAAAAAGGAACGGAACTAGAATTGATGGCAAACCTTGGACAATGCTGAACATGTATATCTGGGATGGCAGTAATGTAGTTGAGGTGGTCGCTTTTGGCTCTAGTATTAACTCTCAACTAGAATCTATAACCAAGGGTCAGAAAGTAGGTCTCATTGGTGCAGAAATAGGTTGGAGAGCCGGATTGCCACAACTTAGAATCGATTTAAGAAATACTAGAATCACTATCAAAGATTAATCTGATTAATCATAGGTTTGAATAGGGTAGGCCAATACGACTCTTAGTATGCCAGCGACAATCGTGGACCGAGACAATGATATCGTTGGGCCTTACAATAGATTGTCAGCAAGCCAAGTGAATAGTTACCAATCGTGCCCTAGGTTATGGTTTTACGAGAAAAATTTACATTTTAAATTCCCTCAAGTTCCAGTTCTCTTTGTTGGAAGGGCTGTAGAAGATGCCTTTTGCAGGATGTTAAGGGAATCTCCAGCATTGATATCCAGTAATGCTTCAAATGATACGCTATCAAAGATTCCTTTGGATGAAAGCGGCCAGCCAGACAGAGACCCTGAACAGATTTGGCCATCTCAAAGAATACTTCCTTTACCAGAAAAACTAATTCCAAACTCAATAGAGCAAATTAGAGATTGGGCAATATCAAGAATCGATATCCACTTACCTATATCTCTAGAGGAAATGAGAAAGGAATGGTTAAAGGATGAAAGAAAATCTGGCGATTGGAATGACGTAGATCCTAATTACTGTCGTCAAATGTGTATCAATGGCATAGATATGCACTTAGCCCAAGTTAAGCAGTGCTTTGAAGAACTTGACGAAAAATCATTGAAACTATGGAGGAGTGGAATTCGAGAGAACTGGCCATCACCCGATGGTTTTGGTTTCTCTTTCTCTGGTGCTCATCCATTGTCGAGTAGTTCAGAAATTAAATTAATTGAAGCATGGGAGATTAGTCGCCCTTGGTTTGTAGACCCAGATGCAGCCAATTTCAGCCTAAATTCGATTCATCCTGATTTTTGGTTTCAAGGTGAGTATGACTTAATTTACCGATGGAATGGTAGAATCAAGATTGTAGATCTAAAAGCTAGTTTAGGTAAAGGTGATCGCTCTGGTGACTATGTCAAGCAGTTGCGAATGTATGCAATGTTATGGTGGGTCACACATGGTAAAAACGAAATGGTTGAAGGGCTAGAAGTTTGGTATCTTGGCGCTAATAAAATAAAAATCATTGAAAATCCGACTGAAAAAGAATTAGAAGATATGGAAGAGGAACTTAATTCATTATGGTCTAAATTGAAGGGTATGCAAATTTCTATAGAGAATTTCCCTCCTTCCCCTAGCCCTCTAAGAGGTTTTCTAGAAGGCGGGGTAAAGACCGATGATCCTGATGAGAAAAGATGTGTAAGATGTGACTGGAATGATATCTGCCCTGGAGGTTCGGGCGATGATGAATTCCCTAAAGATACATCATTCAATATTCCGGGAAGTATTACTCCAATTGAAGTAACTAGAATTGAAGATTTGAATCCGAGAATGACTATTGTATGTGATGTTTTTTCTGTTTTCAATTCAAACAAAAATAGACCTAGTATTACTATCAGTCAAGGAAAAAGTATGGCGAAAATCGATATATTAGTCGATAAAAATCAAGATGGTCAAATGCCATGGCCAGAACAAATCTCAAAAGGTGATAGAATATTGGTTAACAACGCAGTAGTTACAGTAAATTGGAAAGGTGAATTGGTCTTGAAGATAGATCCTTTAGGATTTATTTCAAAAACACAGGAAGTAATATCTGACCATTCTAATCTAATGGAATTTCGGGCAAGGTGGAATATTGTTGGTAAATTAATCTATAAATTTGATAAAAAAGGTATAGGTAGAAATGGCAAACAGTGGCACAGGAGAGGGATTATGATAATGGATCCATCAGGTTCAATGAAGATCTCAGGTTGGGCAAATGATTGGGGTACTCAATATGACATGTCGCAGATTGGTGATTTAGTATTGATTGCCAATACTGGAATTGATGCATGGGCAACTCAAGTAAGGGGCGATATTTCCCGTAATTCTAAAATTCAAATTATTTCATCCACCAGATGAAACAGTAATCACATTCAAAGTAACGTCGGACTTAATGACTGTTGAATGAGGTAGAATATTTTCCTCAAATGACACTATTACTGTAGATGGTTGGATTTTAGCATTACTCAATGCTTCTCTTACCGATATACTCTGTTCAAATTCCACAATTGCATCATAGTCTCTACCAACAAAATGAATCTGCATGGTCAAGCGTTATAGCACCATGCTTATGATGGTGGCGCTAAAGCGACATCTACTGCCGAGATCGCATAGCCCGGTATTGCGGTGGATTCGAAATCCACTGTCTTCGGACACGGGAGTTCAAATCTCTCTCTCGGCGCCATTTCACATGTAAAATGCGTCTGGTGATTCTTTAAGTTCAGATAAATGATCACTTGTTACTTTAGGCGCCATAGAAGCTAGTTTCTCTGTCAATTTTTCTTTTGCATCCTTCGGTAAAGCAACTCCAAGTTCAAACCATTTGTCCAAAGACTCTAACAGTCTCTGGGATGCGTGAATATCTCCACTCGAGCCAACAGTTGTCGCGATAGCACAAGCGGAATTTATTCCAAATAAAGGGCCATAAGATGAGAGAAGAGCAGCCATTCCAATGGCTCCTGAACTTGGTTCATCTCTTCTAACATCAGCTCCCATAGACTCTAATTCAACTCTAAAACCAGAACTGCTTGGTACTATGAAAGTCTCTTTGCGAGTAGCAACGTCTACCATTCCGGCTAAAACAATCAAATTATCAACATTTTCAGATTTTAAGAATTTCATTATTTCTCTTGCCATAGTACCTTGATATTGTGATTCTAAAGGCTGAGATGTTCCAACAATAGTTATCAATCTAATTCCAGTATTCGATTCTATAGACCTAACGGATAGATGAGGGGGAGATAGTAAGCCGTCTTCATCAAGAGTTGCTAACGGAGGAAGGGCAGTATGGTGTAATCTAGCAATTTCTTCTGCTTCATTGATATCATTTAGTGCATCCAATGAAGCCTTGCCAATATTCCCAACTCCAGGTAATGCCAACAACGTAAGAGTATTTTCTCCAACATTGCTATTCACGCCTCTCCACTCTACAAGTAAACTCATTATTTACTCAACGAAACTTTACGAAGTATAATGTTTGACATAGAATGGCGATAAATAAAACGATTTTCGACAGTTAGAAAAAATCTCAGTTACTCTTCTTCAAAAGTTTTTAATGAATCTTTTTTCATCTCTTCTAGTGAATTTAGTGAAGGTAATTTATCAGTCCACTCCTTGGAACCGACATCGTACATTTTTCTTCTAATTGATGCTCTGTGATCTTCTGGTGACCATTTGATAGGTGCTGCAGCTTGTGCTGTACCGCCACATTTAGGACATGTTGTTGACAAAGTCCAAGCTTGACAATCTAAGCATTGCTGTAGAATTTGGCGTGCCATGTATTGGCCTATGCGTCTTTACTTATGATAAAGTTGGTAATCATTCTCTAAAGGCGGATGCTTCCCCACCATTGGCTAGAACGTGATCAACTGCTGTCTTGGATACGTTAATCCAAAGATCTTCTGCAGTTTTGAAGTCTGGTGCCTTAAGTTCAATTCTGTAATCTGGCGCCCCATTATAGTAGCATGCAACAATTATTTCTTCTTCCTCAGATGAAAAATCCTCAGCCGCAATCAGTGCATCTCGAATTACGCTAATCCCATTTGGCGTGTTTATGCTGAGTGTCAAAGTCCCTCTTATTTCAACAAAAGGAGGAATTATATTTTCAACTGCGATTTCAATGAAATCTTTTAGCCAATCACCTTCAAAACCTGCATCGATTAGCGCAGTCTCATTTGTTGCCGCTTCTTCGAACGAACTGTATAGAGTCCCAAAAGAATTTATTAGGTCC
>Ga0115012_10000922_pt1 | contig 16797 bp, 8 predicted proteins | sample TroAtlMetagenome_FD_88706 | JGI IMG/M metagenome (GOLD analysis project Ga0115012, IMG submission 88706) | Marine eukaryotic phytoplankton communities from Atlantic Ocean - Tropical Atlantic ANT10 Metagenome | ecosystem: Environmental > Aquatic > Marine > Oceanic | place: Tropical Atlantic Ocean...
CTTAAGACGATCTAAGATAGAACTAGACAAGATTATTCAGGAGTATCCTGTATTATTTAATGTAGTAGATGCTAGAAACAAAGTTCATGTCAGATGGCTTCAATGGATGGGATTTACATTCATCAAAAAGCACTCAGAATATGGGCCAGAGAATCGTCTGTTCTATGAGTTCGTGAGGATTTAACTATGTGCGATCCACTTAGTATTACATTAGGTGTCTTATCTGGTGGTCTTCAGATAATGCAGCAACAGGCTGCAACTAGAGCACAGAACGCACAGATAGACTTTGAAAACATGCAAGCAGAGCAGCAATATGAATATGCTGTATTGCAAACTGATGCGAACAGAACAGGAGAAGAACAACAAAGACAGATACAAGAAGATTTAATAGCTCAAACTACTGACCTTGCAAATTCATCCTATGAAAATGATATTTCCCAGTTGAATTTACAGTTACAACAAGAACAAGCAAAAGCAGGACAAGAAAGAAGAGAAGCACAAAAAGCTTTTCTTGAAGGACGAGGCGAAGTAATTGCTGCTGGAAAACAAGGTAATGTGATTAATAATTTATTAGCTGATTACCGAAGACAACAAGCATCCTTTGATTATGCGACTTCTCAAAATTTAGCTTTTGTAGGGAAACAAGTTCAACAAGAGAAAAGAGGAGCAGCTATACAAAGAGCTAGTCGAATTGCAAGTCAACAACCATATATAGAACGAACGTATTTAGATCCACTCCAACCAATGAAACGAGGACATGTTCGTGGGCCAGGGCCGCTAGGTTTCTTAAGTGCTGGCCTAAGTGGTGCATCCACAGGACTAAGTACACATACAGGATTAAAACAAGCAGGTGTATTAGTACCTGGTAGCAGTAAGTATCACTGGTAATTAACTATGGCAACTCCAAAAACTTCTCAAGGTCAAACTAGATTTTCTACTAAAAATCTTCAATCACAACAAAAAGGATATTCCTCTACTTCTACTGGATCTACTGGTGGAGAGATTGGACAAGGCTTAAGGATAGAGACACCTGGTTTAAGAGTTGCAGCACAACCAACAACCAGCTACATACAAACAGGTGCACCTAATGCACCAGGTTCAGTTGTACTTAGTGAGCCTCAGTTAACACCTGAACCTGCTGAAATAACAAACTTACAAAAACTAGCTAATGAATTTCAAAGTTTAAATTCAAATCTTGGTCAATTCGCAAGTTCATTTATTGATTACAAATCAGAACAACATAAAGAATCAAAGAAAGAAGCAGAAGAATTAGCTATTAAAATTGCAACGTCAGGAGGTAATTTATTAAGACCAATTGATAAACAAAGAACATATTATGAAAATATTGTAAACAACAAAGAAGGTAAATATACAGTACAAGAGATAGCAAATGCAAAAGAAACATCGAACCTACTACGAAACATTGATCCAAGGGCTGAATATTATTTAAAATCTGAATTACAAAAACAATCAGGATTAAAAGCTATTACAGGTTTAGTGCCTTATGTACAATCATTAACGAACGAAGATGGAAGTGCTTTCATTGTTAATCCTCATGGCCCTGACAATCAGCTTGATATAAAAATAAATGAATATATAAGTAAATCAGTTACAGAACCCTCTGTCTTGAAAGAGATCCAACCTCAATTGTTAGGTGCTATCTCTAATGCTAAGTCTTGGATGTCAGGACAACATGCAACACAACAAGAAAACAAAATCAATGAAGGATTTAAGATTGATCTTGATAATTCTGTCGTTCAATTAAAAGATAGAAAAGAAGATTCAAACGCTAAAAAAGGATTTGAATTAACAAAAGTTTTCGACAACGCATACAACAATGGTATTAGTCCTAAAGCACTTCAAACATTAAAAACAAACTTCCTTGGTAGTTATGCTGACGCAATTATTGCTGCTGGAAATGGAGATGAAGCTGTTATTTTAGAACTACTAGATAAAGCAAAAATAGAATTAGGTTCAGCAAGAGTTGGGCCAGGAGATAAGCCACCCCTTCTTACAGATCAACTGAAAGGAGATGTTTCGGTACAAGAACTAGACACATTAGTTAAACAGAAACTAAGAAATATTAGAACAGCTAACGATAATGCAAATGCAAATGTAGGTACTGATTTCCAACAACGGAAAAACAGCACAGCAATTTTAAACTTCCAAGATTCAGATTTAAACCAAGAAGGACTTCAACCTTTTACTTATGAAGGGCCAAATGGTGAAATGATTACTAGTGAAATTAGCTTTGAATTAGCACAAAATTATATTCGGAATGAAAGGAATGAAATATATACCAATGAAAGCGATACAGCAAGAAGAAATGCAAGACTTGCTGAACTTGATTCTTTTGAAAGCAATCTAAATAACGGTAGAGGTGCTACTTTAAAAGAGGAACATAACAATGATTTACAAGACAAGATTGACGGAGGTGCAGATTCAACAGAAATATATTCTTTAATTAGATTTTATGAAAGACATAAACTTATTACTCCAGTACAAGCTAACAATCTAAAGAGTCAAGTAATTGATGATGTAAAAGCAGAAGATGTTGAACTAAGAAATGTAATTACAGAACAAGAAAAAATACTATTAGCGAGATACAAGCAAGCAGGAGAAGGAGGTGCACTATTACCGACAGAATCAGGTGCAGATAAAAGATTTTCTGGAAATGAATTGACTGTCGCAACTAACTTATTAAGACCTATAAGACAAAATGCAAAAAGAATTATGAATGATGATTCTTTAGATCAACAAGATAAAATTTATAAAATAAATCAGTTATATTCTGATGGCAATGCACAGTTTACAGAAAGATTAAAAGCTGTAAATAAAGGAAATAATAAATATGCTTTTGAATCTGCTAATAATGCTTACTTGAAAGAAAATAACTTACGCAATGAGACAGAAGAAGAGACTAAAGTATTAGATAAAGCTATTAATGAATCCAAAGATGAAGATCTAAAGTTAGAAACGAATGGAAGAACTGACGAGTCAAACAATGGAGTCTCTAGTGATGGACAAAAACCAATAGAAGAATTACCACCTTTAAACCTTCCCCCAGGAGTAGTACCCAACAAAGAACTGGTCACGGAAGCACATAGAACAGCTTCAAGAGAAGCAAGATTAAGATTTGAAGGAATGAAAGGTCGTCTTGGACTAGGGGAACGATTGACCCATGAATTTTTTGCTACTCATCCTAAGTTTGTTAAAGAATGGTACAGAAGAAGAGTTGAAGAAATTATTTACGAAAAAATAACAGGGATAGATCCAAGAGGCAGAGGTCTTACGACTGCACAAAAAGGTCTTTATTTTAAAGAAACTCCTTCTCAAGTTTTAGCATCACTTGCGAAAGGAAACAGAGGGGATGAAAAGCAAAACTTAGAACTTAGAACACAATTAATGACAAAAGCAGTTTATGAAACACCTGTATTTGTAGAACAAATTAATGCAATAGAAAACAATGAAAAATTCATTCCTCATTCTGGAGCATTGAATACTTTACTAAGGAGAGCAAAGATAAGACCGATAGATTATTTTATCAATGCTTACGAAATACACTTAGGTAGTCCAATACCAGAAGAATTAAAAGAAAAAATCACAACATCATTATCAACGAGAGGAAAACAAGATGGATACCGAGGTCTTTTATATAGACAACCTCTTCCATCTCAAATAGGAACATACGGTAATTGGATAAATAGAAACGAAGTAAGCTTTTTAGATAACAATACTTTGATAGCAGGTAGCCCTAGTTTCAATATAAATGAAGGTTCCTCTACTAGAAAAATTAGAGCAATTAGAAGACTAGGCGAGTCTGGTTTAGATGGAGAAAAAGATGCTGCTGTAGAAATGTTAAAAAGATTAGGTGGCCCACAACTTCCATCTGTCTAGTTCTCACCTATTATCAACCAATAAGGAATAAAGATCATGGGACTTACTCTTGTTAAAGACGAAGAAACTGGTGTTTCACGCTATGAATACAGACCAAACACACAGCCAGAAGAACAAGAAATAGATATTCCCCGACAAAATTTTAGTCAAGCACTTACTGACTTATCACCTTTCTCAGCATTGCAGTCAGACTTAGCCGAAGGATTAAGTGCGAAGAAAGACGATAACGCATTAACAGGAACAATTAAAACGATAGGTCGTATTCCATATAACGCAGCAGTTAACGCATTACAAGAAGGTAGCGATACTGTTCGAGATTTAGGCGAGTGGACTGGTATAGCACCCGAAGGAACAGGAACAACAGCAGACGACCAAGACAAAGGAATCATTGGTCTAGGAGGATGGAAGCCTGTTGAAGCTGACAACAGTGAAGCAAACTTAGAAGGAGTAGAAAACTTTGCAACTGGTGTCGTTCAGTTTGGACTGGAGTGGGTCACTTTAAGCAAAGCGTTGAGAGGCGTTAACTGGAGTTTAAAAGCAAGTAAAGTACCTGCATTAGTAAAAGCAGGGAAAGTTGGTACAAAAATTGCACAGGTTGAAAAGAATATAAGTTCTGGATATTTTGGTGCACCAGTTGTAGGAGCAGCATTTAATGCAACTGCAAACCCTAAAGGTCTTTTAATTGATTTTGCAGGTTTCAACCAATGGGATGGTCGTCTTTACGATTTAGCTGCTAATAGTGAATGGTTTGGTTTCGTTAAAGATATTCCTTTAGTTAATCAACTTGAGTCAGATCCAAGCGACACAGCAATGGAAGGACGTTTAAAGAATATGGTTGAAGGATGGGGTATTGACTTTGGAATAGGATCAGGAATTAAAGGATATAAAGCATCAGTAAAAGATGGGGCAAATTTATTAGTTAACACAACAAAAGCTAGGGGATATTCTAAAAAACTCTTTGAAGCTGCACAAACTTCCGGTGAAGGAAGTCCTCAGTACAATAGTGTTCTTAGAAATATAAATAAAATTGGGAAGAAGATAAGAGAAAATCCTATTATAAAAAGGATTACAGGAGAAGACTCACCTTCACCTGAAAGAATAGAACAATTACCAAGTGCTAAGGAAGCTTTTGAAACTAAACAAATAGACGACCAAATACTTGAAGTTCAGGCTCAAATTAAACAATTAGGAACAGCACCACCAAAACCAGAGAAGGGGACTTATTTTGAATTATTACCTGGCAATAACAAGAAGACAAAAACACCAGCAGCAGTTGCTTATGCCCGTGACAAAAAAATTCGTGATCGTTTAACTAAAGAATTAAATGAATTAACAGGAAAGAAAGAGACATCTCAAGTTCCTAAACAAGAGATTACTGAAGAGTTAGGCCCCGAACCTCTTGAGCCAACAGCAAGAAAAAACTGGGACAGAAAAAGAGCAGAAAAAGAAAGATCTCAAACACCAGCTACACCTATTAAATCCTATACAAGAGAACAAACATTAAGAGCAGAACAGGCCGTTAATGCTTTGGTTGACCCCAAAACAAAGAAGCCTCTTACAGCAGACGAAAAAGCTGTTGTCACTCAAAGATTCCTAGAAACAAAATTTGGCAGGCTTAACAAACAAGCAACGAAACGTAATAGATATTACGGAGGAATGACACAGGAACAATATGCAAGAGCAATAGAACAAAGAGTATTACTTGTCAATGAGATCATTAAAAAAGTTGGAGGTAAAGATGTTCAATATAGGTGGCATGATCGTTATGGAAAAGGCAAAGGTACTGCTGAATATGGACAAGCAGGACAAAAAGTTTCACTAGAAGGAACTTATGATTTTCTTGATGATGTATTAGATATATATGGATTAATGTCAGGTACTACTCAGGATCTTGCTGCTTCTGCATATCACGAAATATTCCATAGGATTCAACTTACTGCCTTAGATAATAATCAACTCAAAGTCTTAGATTCTGTCTGGGCTAGATTTAAGGTTGCAGTTGCAAACGAAAGAACTCTTCACGAATTAGATCTAGATAAATTAGCTTACATAGAAGGCATGACATACGCCTTTGAAAGATATGGAGCAGCAAAACTATTTGGCAAAGATCCTATCAAAGCTTTACTACCTGACCCTATATCTCACTACAGCAAGAACCCTACTCTTTATAAAATAACAACTCAATTAATTTCATTATTTGATCCTATTTTAGATCTAATAGAGAAAACATATAATTACATAACTGATTCAAAAGGGAAAGGATTCAGATCAATTAGATCAGTTTTTGAAGAAGCTTATCAAGGTAAATTTGCGGATGTCGTTCAACCTAAATCAATAGAAGAAAGGGCTGCATTAAAAGCAGCAGGTGGTAATTCCGAAGGTTTATTAAATGTAGATGGTTTCTTAAATAATCCAGAAAGACAATTAATACATCCTGGTGGATTATGGAGAACAAGAGATGAAGGATATAGAAAACTAAATCCTAAAGAAGCTGATCTGTTAGATATTTGGACTAGAAGAAATACAGATCAAAGACTAGCAAAATTAGGAGGAAGAAGATTTTCACTTCCTGAAGGTAAATGGGGAGGACAAAACTATGGACAAGCTAAGATAACATTTGAATCAGATCTTGATAGAGTTGCATGGATCATAAGAAGAGGAAAGAAAAAACTTCCTAAGACTACTCAAACTCTCATTGATTTATTAGAAGATGCAGGATTTGATATTGAAGAAGTCCGTGACTTAGGAGAAGAAATTCATCAACAAATAAAGATAGGAATAAAGGATGCTACAGGTACTGCACAAGCAGGGCCAAATACTGCTGGCCTTGAGTTGAACATACCTTCATCTACTTACGATGTTGCAGATGGATTTGAATTAGATGAACTTGCTGATCGTCCAATGGATGACGGTGAACCAGCACCAAGAGTAGAAGCAGATACACAAGTAAATGATTCTAAATATGTCGCAAGAGAAGAAAACATCTCAGGCTACACAGAAGATCTTATGGATAATGTTGAAAAGTATGCTGACCGTAAACTCGAATATAAAGATTTATACAACGATATAGTTGCTGTTGAAAGTAAACCAACAGCAAACACACCAGAAGGAGGCAGGATGACTTTCGGGCCTGCCACAACAAATATGCTTATCCTTTGGGATGCAGTATCAAGAAGATTTGACAGGCTAAAAGCAACAAATATGCCTTCTCTTGATATTCAACAAATAGCAGATGACATTGTTAAAGATGCGACAGAAAGAGGAATTAACGCAGCAGAGATTGAAGGACTTAATAAAGGGTTAGCAGGTGTATTGTTTGACAACGTAAGAAATGTAGAAAATTTAATCAAGCTGAGATTAGTCGTTCACTTAACAAGTGAAGAAGCTGGCAAGAAAGCGATGCAATTAATGAACGCAATGAAAGCTAGTGAAATAAACTGGAGCCAAGCCTCTTCTGAATTACAGCACGCAGTAGCAGCAGCAGTACAAATATCTAGGACTTATCAAACAATTACAAGAGGTGTTGGACAATTACTTGTAACAACACAAGCTGAATTAAAGAACATAGATGGTATCGAATTAGTTCAATCTCCTAAACCAAGTTTCAAAGTAGACCCTGAAACTTTAATAAAAGAAATAGAAACAACAGAACAATCTTTAGCACAAGGTGGATCTCTTGAAGGGTTTATGCCTCCAGAATTATTAGAAGCAATTAAGACAAATAAATGGGATGCAAAGACCAAGCAAATGATGTATCAACTTGCAAATGTTGTCGCAGAAGAAACTACAAATCCTGGTGTCGGTATTAATTCCATTGACAGTGCAGTTAGAGGGCCACAAATTAATACAAAACAATTAAAAGATGCACCAGAAGTACCAACACATGAGCGATGGGGAAGAACATTATCAGGTTATCGTGTAAATAATTTATTATCTGCACCTTTAACTTGGGCAGTTCAGGCAGGAATCCCAACAACAAGAATGGTTACAGAACCTGTCTATGATTTTATGAATAGATTAACAACGAGAAGAGGTATAATTCCTTTAAAAGAAATAAAACAAAATTTAGATATTGCTGGTAGATGGTACTGGCAAATGTGGCTGGAATCAATGGGAGCCTTAAGAATTGGAAGGCAATCATTTATGACAGGCCAAACATTAGTTGATCCTTACAGAAGATCTTCTGCTTGGGATCTGAACACATACAAAGCAGTACAAGAAGCAGAAGGGATAGCAGAAAGAGGAATGATTGATGAGAACAATCCTGCTTATAATTTGAATGAAATGCCTGTATTTAGAGAACTAGGGAAAAGTCCAAGACAAATTGCTATAAAAAATTGGTTATGGAAAGCAGCGACATTTGATATACGAACACAAGGTGCGATTGAATCGACACAAAAAGCAATCGCAACTAGAAGTTTCTTATATGCAGATGGAATAGGAGAAGGATTAGAACAAGCAGCCAGAGAAGGATTAGAAGGAAAAGATGCTTGGTACTATGCAGAAGAGTGGGCTAAGTCTAAAGTCCAATTTTTTACGCATGATGCTGTCGTTAGAGGAGTTGAAGTTACAGATGCACTTTTGACTCATCCAGCAGCTTTAAAATTCGGACGGATGCTGACTTTTACAGATGATGTAAGAGCATTAATGCCACAAAGAACGATTGCTTATGGACAAGATTTAGCAAGAGAAATAGGAATTAAAGGCGACAAAGAAATCAACGACTTTGCAATTAAATATAAGAACGGATTGGTCGATAAGTCAGGGAAAGAAATGACAACTCCTCTTAACATGCCAGGAGAAAAGACACCAGGTATTACAGGATTTTGGTCTTACTTACCTAGTAAGTGGGGAGAATTTCAGAGAAGTAACATAGGTTATATAGGCTCACTAATTCAACCTTTTAACAGAAGCCCAGGAGATATAACAAAACAATTTATTAGAATGATTCCTCTTCCCGGCAACAAGGGGGTTGATACTTTATACAGAGACTTGCTAGATGAAAATAGCTACTTTGCTAACAGATGGAAAGGTGAAGTCGCAACAGGTGCAACAGTAGCAACAGCTTGAATGGTTGCATTTAACAATGACAACATACAAATAACAGGATCAGGGCCAACAGAACCAGAAGCTTACAGACTTTGGAGATCACAAAACCAACATGATTCAATCAGATTTAAGATAGGTACTGATCCAAATGGAGATCCAATCTGGGGTGCATGGACTTCTTATAGAAACTATGAGCCAGCCGCTTCATTAATCCGAATGATTGCTGACATGCAAGCAATCGGGCCTGAACTAACAAGACAACAGAAAGATACTTTAGGGGCTGCTTTAGTTGTTCAAGTTGCATGGAACGTAGTAACAGGAAGATTTAGATCTAGCTATTACGAAGGAATTGCAGATTTTGCAGATGCTACTTTATCAACAGCAGGTGCACCTGGTGCTAAACAATTCCCAACTCAACCAGGAGAAGCTAGTAAGTTCCAACGATATTTTGAAAAACTAGCAGTTAGTTTCGCTCCACGATCTTCACATCTAAGGACGCTTACACAAGCAATAGATCCATACAAAAGAGTTACACCGACAGGTAGAAATAGAAATGTTTTAGATCCAGAAGGAGAAAAAGTTTTTGAATTTGAAGGTGATGATGAATTGATGGCACAAAGCTATAGATACAAAACAGAAGGACATCTGCTTGGAAATGCTTTTGAAAGTTTCTTCAGTCAATTAAAAGCAAACACTCCTTTATGGTCAAAAACTCTTCCACCTAGAAGGAACTGGATTACATACGATCCATTGTTAAACCCTGGATTCTTAGGTAGTCATCAAATGCCTTTAGCGGATGAACCTTGGTATGCACAATTAAGTAATACATTCTTGCTTACTGCATTACCAGCAGGACTATCTCTTATTCCAGTAGTCGGTAGTTTACCTCAAATACAAGGAAGACCAGGAAGACCAGATGCAGGGCCAAAAGACTATGTAATGAATGAACTAATGAGACTTAGAGGAATGGGATCTAATTTTGTTGCACCTAGACCTTCTGAAATTCAGAAAGGAGCCAGATTAAGTGCACCTGCATACGATCAATATTTAAAGTACATAGCAGCTACACCAATGAATGATCCAAATTCAGCACACAATAGTCTTTTACTACATGAAGCTTTATGGAAAGTAATGAGTACTGACCTGTATCAAAACGCACCAGCAGACCAAGAAGGAGATAGCTACATTCTTTCTGAACGAATGAATATGTTAAAGCCAATCATTGATGAATATAAGAAACAAGGTAAATTCCTATTTTTAAATTCAAATGACAATCCATATATCTTAGAAGTCTTAATGGAAAGACAAAGGCAGACAAAAGGAGAATTACAAAATGAATTAGGATTGCAACTGTCGGAGCCGACATTAGAGGATAATATCAATACTAAGAAGTTTCTGAAGTCCCCAAGCCTGAACTAAGCCATGAGTTACACAGCATCGTACATAGTCAATTCTTCGTCAGCACAGGGTACTACTGACTTTCAGTTCACCTTCCCTTACATCAAAGAAGAGCACATTGAGGTCTACCTTAATTACAGCAAGATCACTCAAGGATCAGGATCGGCGCAATATCAAGTAATAACTAACGTATCTCCTAAACTTATACGACTTAATACAGGTACAGCGTCAGCAAACTTAAGAGTAGAAGTAAGAAGAAACTCATCATTAGGAACTCCTCTTGTCGATTATGCAGATGGTTCAACCCTTACTGCTAATGACTTGGATACAAGTTCTTTGCAGAGTTTATACATTGATCAAGAACTAAAAGACAATCAGAGCAGAACAGTTGTTGTTGATGAAACTACAGGTCTTCCTGAACTTAACAGTCAAAGATTAACCAATGTAGCCGATCCAGTAAATGCACAAGATGCAGTAACAAAAGCATACTTAGAGCGTACTGGTAGTATTACTTCTACTCAAATCTTAGACGGGACAATCGTTAATGCTGATGTAAATGCAAATGCTGCAATCTCAGGAAGTAAATTACAACTAGCTTCTGGATCTAACCCAGGAGCTTTATCTACAAGTGGTTTTGTCAAGCTAGGAAATATTGAAACTAATGCTACTGCTGACCAAACTGACGCTGAAATTAGAGCAGCAGTTGAAGCAGCTAGTGATAGTAATGTATTTACTGATGCAGATCATTCAAAGTTAAATGCAATAGAGGCAAGTGCTACTGCTGATCAAACCGATGCAGAGATAAGAGCAGCAGTTGAAGCAGCTACGGATTCAAATGTATTTACCGATGCTGATCACGCGAAGTTAAATGCAATAGAAGCTAACGCTACAGCAGATCAAACAGCAGCAGAGATAAAAAGCTTAATAGCAACATCACCATTAGATGCTTCTCATTTAGCAGCAAATTCAGTAGGAGATTCAGAGATAGCTACTGGAGCTTTAGACAACAGGTACTACACAGAGACTGAGTTGTTAACTGATGGCGTCTTAGACGCTAGGTATTACACGGAAAGTGAAGCAGACGCAAGATTCTACAACTTATCTAGTGGAGAAGAGATTCAGTCTGGTGAAACATGGTCTGCTGCTGATAACAAGATTGCAACGACAGCAGCTATAGATGCTCGGATTATTGATCTTGTCGATGATGTAGGTGGTTTTGTTCCAATAGCAAATGAAACATCATTCCCTGCTGCAAACCCTGATGTAAATAATGGTGCTGGAACTTTAGTTAGTGTTAAAGCATTTGCTTCTTCTCATACTCCTTCTGGTGGAAGCGTCACCATAGCAAACGGAGCAGGCAGTGGAAATACAATAACGATTACAGGATGTGGAACAACAGTATTAGCTGCCGGTTTTGGTGGAATTGTCGAGACAACATCAACACTTCATACCTATACATTCCATCGCTTAACTCCTAAAGCAACAGAAGTTACTACAGTTGCCGGAAATGTTACCAACATAAACACAGTTGCTAATAACAATACAAACATTAATACAGTTGCTGGTAACAACTCAAACATCAATACTGTTGCTGGAATAAGTGGAAATGTAACCACTGTTGCAGGTATTAGTTCTAACGTAACCTCAGTTGCAAACAACAGTTCCAACATTAATTCTGTTAACTCTAACTCAAGCAATATTAATACTGTTGCAGGAGCAATTAGCAATGTAAATGCCGTTGGAGGAGCAATAGCAAACGTAAATACAGTAGCGACAAATATTAGTGGAGTTAATGATTTTGCTGATAGATACCGTGTCGCAAGTAGTGATCCATCTAGTAATAACGATGAGGGAGACCTTTGCTTTAATACGACTTCAAATGAGTTAAGAGTTTATAACGGATCAGCTTGGCAAGGTGGTGTAACAGCAACAGGAAACCTAGCAGGATTAGGTGCTAACCAATTCAGTGGAAACATTACATTCACTGGTAGTCAAACAGTAGATGGTCGAGATTTATCAGTTGATGGTGCAAAGCTAGATGGTATTGAAGCTAGTGCAACAGCAGACCAAACAGCAGCAGAAATTAGAACACTTGTCGAAAATGCTGGCGACTCAAACGTATTTACTGACGCAGATCACACGAAATTAAATGGTATCGAAGCTAATGCAACTGCAGATCAAACAAGAGCAGATATTGAAGGATTAAACATAACCAGTCTTGGAACACTTTCTAGCCTAAATGTCGATGGAATCGTCTCTTTTCTAGGTGCATCTCACAGTATTTCATGGATAAAATCAACCAATTCTCTCAATTTTGCCGATAATGCTCGACTTAAGCTTGGAACTGGATCAGATCTCCAGATCTACCATGATGGATCTAATTCATTCCTAACAAATAATACTGGTGATCTAAAAGTATATACAGATAATTTCATAGTTAATGATGCTGATAACGGTGATCACCACATCAAAGCACTACATGATGCAGCCGTAGAACTCTATTACGACGGCAGTAAGAAGTTTGAGACAAGACCTTATGGGGCGAGAGTAAATGGAGATTTACAAATTGGTGAAGTAGATGGAGCTAAAGTTGTTCTAGGAGCAGCTTCAGATTTCCAGATCTACCATGATGGAACGCATACTAGACTTCATAACACAACTGGGTTCGTCACATTTAGAAGTGATGGATTCCAAATTAACGATGAAGCTAATAACGAAACTCTTTTTAAGGCTGTTAATAACGGAGCCGTAGAACTCTATTTTGACAATACAAAGCGTATCGAAACCACCAATACGGGCTGTGCAATTACAGGAGGTTTAACAGTAAGCGGGGATCTTCAAATAAACGGTACGACTACAACAGTCAATTCTTCTACGATGACTGTAACTGATAAGAATATTGAAATTGCTAAAGGTGCAGGTAATGACGCAGCAGCTGATGGTGCTGGTATTACAGTTGATTCAAGTGATGGAGATAAAACTTGGAACTGGGTAGATGCTACTGATGCTTGGACATCTAGTGAGCATATACATGTACCTGATGATAAAAAGTTTATTGCTGGTACTGGATCAGATTTACAGATTAACCATACAGGTGGTAATTCATTAATTGTTAATTCAACTGGTCAACTTTTAATACGTTCTTCAACAGCACTCCAATTAGGTGCTCCATCAGGCGAGGTTTATTTGGCTGGTGTTGAAAACGGAGCCGTAGAGTTATATCACGATAATACAAAGCGTATCGAAACTACGAGTTCGGGCGCAAATATAGTCGGTGCTTTAACTGTTAACGGTGCTGCTTTAAGTAGTGCTCCAACAATAACGGCTACTGCTAGTGGAACTATTGCGGCGAATGATGCCGTGCATCTTAATTCAGATGGAACTGTTAGAAAAGGTGCTTTGCAGGCAGCAGCTTTAGGCAGTCAAGGGACAGTTAATAGCAGTGGTTCGTATCCTAAAGTTGCATTTAATGATGCTGGAGATACAATATGTGTTGTATTTAAAGGCAGCGGTAATAAACCATACGCTAAAGCTGGAACTATTAGTGGAACAACTATTACATGGGGTGGTGCAGTTGATATATCTCCAAATAATGATTGGCGGTTTGAAACAGACGCTGGTTTAGCTGCTAATGGTAGTAACTGGGTTTTCACTTGGAGTACAGAAAATAGTCCATGGCAAAATAAATGGTCTATGTTCACCGTTGACGGAACATCCATAACTTATGTAAGTACAGGTGGTGTAACTTCTGATAACTCTGACAATATTAGTTTGATCAGTGCTGGTACAGGTACAGTGATCATGTCTTATAACCAAGGAGCACATTTCAGGTGTATTAAAGGAACGGTCTCTGGTACAAGTATTACATGGGGTAGCCCTATGTATGTTGGTACTAATATTGGAGATAGGTTTGATATTGCATATGATGCGGCTTCTCAAAATGCACTCTGCGTATATGTTAATAGTGGAATAAGAGCTAAAGTATTAAATACTGGTAATATGACGGTTGGAAGTGAAACTTTAGTAATAAGTAATGGTAGATATTATGCCGTCACTAACGCCGGTAATAATATTGCTGTCGTTGGTCAAGTAGGCTACCAAGGAGATCTTCACGCAAGAATTTGTACTATATCTGGAACAAGTCAGACATGGGGAACAGAATACGATACTGGAATTGCTCATCAAGATAATGATATACCAGCCTGCTCTTATAACGAAGAAGTCGATCAACTTGTATTTGCTAGTTGGAATGGTAGTGATACCGTAATGTATCCATTAAATATAGGTGGTACAAATATGAGAACAGTACAATCTATGGGTTCAGCTCTTACAGTGCATGACAATAATCTCGGTAGCATGGTAATGATTTATGACTCTGTAAGAAAGCAAGATATCATTATGTGGAGTGGTGCAGGATATAAAATTAGAGGCCCAGAAAGCTCAACATATAACAGTGAAAACTTTATAGGTTTCTCAAGTGCTGGTTATAGTAACGGACAAACAGCAACTATTAATGTAACTGGAAATACAACAACTCAATCTAGTTTAACTCCTGGTCAAAAGTATTATATTCAAAACGATGGTTCATTAGGACTTACTGCAACTGCTTTAAATATTGAAGCAGGGATAGCATTAACATCAACAAAACTATTAATCAAAGGGTAATATAATTTGATTGCAATGCATTATTTTTATGACTGATCGTTTAGGTCTTGCACAAGAAGTAAAAGAACTACAAGCCAATCGTGACCGATTAGCTGCTGAGTTTCAAGAGAATCAAAAAAAGCTAGAAGCTAAAGCAAATGAATTAATTAAATTAAACACGGATGAATTAGGATGATTAAAATTCTTACCTACATAAATACTGCTCTTGTAGTAGCAATTATTGGTGGTGGAACTTTTACATACTTGAATAAAGATAAGATTGTGAATACAATCTTAGATAAGGTAAAGGGTCAAATCCCTGAATTGGTTAAACAATCAATGCCTTCACTGCCCACCACAACAGGATTGCCTAAGTTATGACACAGTTGAAGGAAGGTAACTATCTTCCTCTTCTCCTTGGTCTTGGATTAATCGGTAGCAATTTCTTCTCCCTTGTCTTACTAAGTAGGTCAGGGGATTCGCTGCCTAATCTTGCATCGTTGGCTACGACAGAAAACAGTAGTAGCCAGATGCGATACAAGAAAGACGAGCAAGGACTAGAGGTGGTAATAAACCACAACATGCACTCACCTAAAACAGTTTTATTTAGTTCAGAAAAATCTAAATGGAACGGTAAAACTGATTACACAAGAAAAGAATATGTTGCACATCAACCTGGAGCAAACGTAGCATTAGCTGCTGATTATCTTCAATGTATAAAAAACAAAGGCAGTGCAGAATCTAATGGTGAGATAGTAGGAACTTCGTTGGTAACTGCTACCCCTGCTGCTGGTACATTGTCCAACATCCCAATCATAGGCTGGATCGCTAGTGCAGTTGCTGTTAAGAAAGCAGGACAGATTGGTAAAGATATTGGCGGTGACTTCGTAGATTGTTGATTATGGTTTTAACTCTTTTTTGGGCTTATGTTATCTTTGCTTTTTTTGTGTTTATTTATTTAAAAATTACTAATTAAGTGGATGAAATTCCAGATATACAAGTCGATAATATTTTTATCCCTGATAATTCTATCGACAGAGTTTCTACGAACATCCCCAATGTTCAACCCATAACTCTTAATTTACAGCAGCCTAATTTAATATTTGAAATCCCTGGTTGTGTAGAAGCACATCCAGATTCAGGTAGCAATAAAAAATTAAAAACAGACGATGACCGAGGAGTTCAAGTATATTGTGATGCAGGGATGCCTTCTTTTAATCCTGTCGATTACAGGCCAGAGGATATAGAGCCGACTCCCAAAGCCACCACACCAAAAATTAATTCTGCTAAACAAGAAGAAAAGCAAGAACAATCCACTTCAACGACAGACAACAATAACCCACCACCAACAAATCCTTTAGTTCCTAAAATCCTGCCTTGCCCTAGACCTGATGATTTGCCTGTAGGGGCAATAGGAAAATACGGAACAAAAATAATTCGGGGGTATGAACGAGATGGAAATCAATGCAAAACTCTATACGAAGAAAGAGGTGTACTGGAAGTTGTTAACACTTACACTCCTCCACCAACGACGCTACTTAATACAAGTGCGATAGCTGTTACTTCAGTTATTGGTGTAACTGTATTAGGTCAACCAATAGCAAAGCTGCTCCAGAAGCAAATGAAGGGACAGGTTAAGAAGATCTCTAAGAAGATTACAAAGAAACTTCTTGCTATTCGGGGGAAGAAACCGAAGACGTTGTCACTTCGTGAACGCCAAGTGGAGCAGAGGAGTCTGAGGAAATAGAATGAACGTGATCTATTGGCTTTTCCTTAAAAGGTCTGGTCAAAATATCTGAGCAAATAGAA
>Ga0115012_10000923_pt1 | contig 16795 bp, 13 predicted proteins | sample TroAtlMetagenome_FD_88706 | JGI IMG/M metagenome (GOLD analysis project Ga0115012, IMG submission 88706) | Marine eukaryotic phytoplankton communities from Atlantic Ocean - Tropical Atlantic ANT10 Metagenome | ecosystem: Environmental > Aquatic > Marine > Oceanic | place: Tropical Atlantic...
ATAGATCAAGATAAATGTATTAATGCAAGAGTAGCTCTTGGTGCAGTTGCACCTACAGCTTTAAACATTACAAAAGCTTCAGATATTTTAATAAATAGTAATTTGGATGAAGAAACAATAAACAAAGCTGCTAAAGCTTGTGAAGAGGCATGTAATCCAATTGATGATAAAAGGGGTACAGTAGCTTACAGAAAAAAAGTTTCTGGTGTGTTATTTAAACGTGCACTAAAAATTGCAATTGAAAGAGCAAAAAAGGGATAAATTATGGGAAAAATTCATGTAACAACAAAAATAAATGGGGATAAAACTGAGTATTTGTGCGAAGCATACGATACAATGCTTGATGTTCTAAGAAAGCAACTTAATCTTACAGGTTCAAAAGAAGTTTGCAGTTCAGGCGATTGTGGTGCATGCAGCATAACTTTAGATGATAGACTGGTATGTTCATGTTTAATGTTAGCTGCGGAAGCAGAAGGTAAAGAAATCAAGACAATTGAAGGCATGACAAAAAATGGAAAGTTCCACATACTACAAGAAAAGTTTCTTGAACACGCAGCACTTCAATGTGGAATATGTACACCAGGCATGTTGGTAGCTGCAAAATCTTTATTAGAAAAAAATCCTTCCCCTACAGAAACAGAAATTCGTTTTTGGCTTGCTGGAAACCTTTGCAGGTGTACTGGATATGATAAAATTGTAAGAGCAGTTCAAGCTGCCTCTGATGAAATCAAGGAGACTGCATAATGAATGAGATGAGTAACAAATGGATTGGTAAAAATACTATAAGGCCTGATGGTGCAGATAAAGTAACAGGAAGAGCGGAATATGCTGCTGACACAACTATGCCAGGCATGATATGGGGCAAAGTATTAAGAAGTCCTCATCCACACGCAATCATAAAGTCTATAAATACCAAAAAAGCTGAAGCATTAGAAGGAGTTCATGCTGTTGCTACTTCTAAAGATTTTGTAGAATTCCCTGTTGATACGCCTGTTATACTTGGTATCCAAGACATAAGATGGATGTCTAGAAATGTTCTAGCTAAAGAAAAGGTATTGTTTCATGGACATCCAATAGCAGCGGTAGCTGCAAAAACAGAAGAAATTGCTGAAAAAGCCTGTAACCTTATTGAGGTAGATTATGAAGTACTTCCTTGGGCCATTGAAATTGATGATGCAATCAAAACAGATGCTCCAATTCTTCATGATTTCATTAGTTTTGATGGCAAACCATCTAATATAGCCGGTACTCTGGAACATAAGAAAGGTGATGTAGAAAAAGGGTTTGATGAAGCAGATGTGGTGATTGAAAAAAACTTTGATACAGCTGCCATTCATCAAGGTTATCTTGAAACACATGCTTGTTTAGTAAGTGTAGCTCCCGATAATAAAACTATAATCTGGAGTTCAAGCCAAGGACAATTCATGGTTAGAGCAATGACTTCATTTATTACAGGTATACCGCAAAGTGATATACGTGCAATACCTGCTGAGATTGGAGGTGGTTTTGGAGGCAAAACCATTGTTTACTTAGAACCAGTTGCAACAATTTTATCACAGAAATCTGGTCGCCCTGTTAAGATGGCAATGACAAGAGAAGAAGTTATGAGAGCAACAGGACCGACATCTGCCTCAAAAAGCACAGTTAAAATTGGCGTAACAAAAGATGGGAAAATAACTGCTGCCAAAGGAGTTTTTTACCTTCAAGCTGGAGCTTTCCCGGGCTCTCCTATAAGAGGTGCTGCAGGGTGTTGTTTAGCTCCTTATGATATACCTAATGCTCACACATTTGGTTACGATGTAGTATCAAATAGATCAAAAGTTGCAGCCTATAGAGCACCAGGAGCACCTATTGGAGCATATGCGGTGGAGTGTGTTCTTGATGAGTTAGCAGAAAAGATTAAGATGTGTCCTTTAGAGCTTCGTTTAAAAAATGCAGCTAAAGAAGGTACTAAAGCTGTTCATGGGCCAACATATCCAAAAATGGGCTACATAGAAACTATAGAAGCTGCTCTAAAACATTCACATTATAAAACCCCACTTAATAAACTTCAAGGAAGAGGAGTAGCAAGTGGCTTTTGGTTTAATGCCGGTGGGGAGTCATGTGCACAAGTTAATATAACTGAAGATGGCAATGTTGTTGTAACTACTGGACATCCAGATATTGGAGGTTCTAGAGCAGCTATAGCAAACATTACTGCAGAACTTTTGGGTATTGATGTGAACAGAGTATCAGTTTTAATTGGCGACACAGCTTCAATTGGATTTAGTAATTTAACTGGAGGAAGTAGAGTATTATTTGCTTCGGCAATGGTAGTTACTGAATCTACAAATCAAGTTGTAGACATATTAAAACAAAGAGCTGCAAAAATTTGGGACATTGATGAAGATGCCGTTAATTGGGAAAATGGAGAGGCAAGGCCAGCCGGTGATAATGCTGGCAAGTTTAAACCTTTAACACTAGCGGAAATAGCTGACAAAGCCACACCTACGGGTGGACCAATTGGTGCAGGACATCAAGTCAATACAGTAGGAGCTGAAGGAGGTTTTGCAACTCACATATGCGATGTTGAAGTCGATATCGAATTAGGTATTGCTAGAGTAATTAGATACACTGCTGTGCAAGATGTTGGTAAAGCTGTGCATCCTGCATATGTAGAAGGTCAACTTCAAGGTGGTGTAGCTCAAGGAATTGGATGGGCATTAAATGAAGAATATATTTATAATAATAAAGGACAACTAGACAACCCGGGTTTCTTAGATTACCGGATACCAGTTTGTTCTGATCTTCCTATGTTAGATACTGTGTTGGTAGAAGTACCTAACCCAAAACACCCACAAGGAGTTAGAGGTGTTGGAGAAGTTCCCCTTGTACCTTGTCTTTCTGCCGTTGCAAATGCAATTTATGATGCTTTAGGCAAAAGGTTTTATAGTTTACCAATGTCTCCACCTAAGGTTTTAGAAAGATTAGAAAAAGAATAAAAATTTAAAATTTTAATTTTATAAATTTGATTTGATATTGTTAATCAAAAAGTATATTAATTATTTTTTAAAGTTATTTTTCAAAAATTATTTCATACATTGATTATATTCCTTAAATGTAAATGACATTTTAATAATTAAATTTTTTTTAAATTAGAATTATGAATATAAAATTTAACGAAATCCTAGAGGTTTATAAAAAAATTAAGCCGGAAATACGCTGGACTGAAACAAGTTTTTCCCAAGTATTATCAGAAAAAACAGGTTCAAATGTTTTCGTAAAGTTTGAAAACAGACAACATACAGGTGCTTTCAAAGTAAGAGGTTCATACGCAAAGCTTTTAACTTTGCCAAAAGAAAAGACCAAAAATGGTGTCATCGCAATGTCAGCAGGTAACCATGCTCAAGGACTGGCATACATATCAAAAAAAATGAATATAGTTTCTAACATAGTTATGCCTAAAGGCACTCCATTTACTAAAATTAGAAGGACAAGAAATTTTGGTGGTAATGTTATATTAAAAGGCGAAACATTAAATGATTCATATAATCATGTTAAAAATTTAATATTAGAAAAAAAATTTACTGAAATACACCCTTATAACGACATTGAAATTATTAAAGGTCAAGGAACTTTATGCTATGAAATGCTTCATGATTTTAATGAATTGGATTTACTACTAGTTCCAGTCGGAGGTGGTGGCCTAATTGCAGGAAGCTCGATTGTAGCAAAAAATATGAATAATAATATTAAAATTGTAGGCGTTGAATCATCATTATATCCTTCATTATCAAACATTTTTTTCAACAAAAATGCTTTATGTAAAGGTTCTACTATTGCTGAAGGAATTGCAGTAAATGAAATTGGAGAAATACCTTTAAAAATTATTAAAGAAAATGTTGATGATGTACTTACTGTTTCTGAAACCTCAATAGAACGAGCTATTGCAATGTTAGCTTTATCTGAAAAAGTTGTAGTAGAGGGTGCTGGAGCAGTAGGTTTAGCAGCAATTTTAGAAAACCAAAAACTTTTCCAAAACAAAAATGTTGGTATCATTCTGTGTGGAGGCAATATTGACTCAAAAATTCTTTCTTCAATTTTGATGAGAGATTTAGTTAGAGCTGGACAAATAACAACATTAACAATCACTATGCCTGATAAACCAGGACAACTGAATATAATTTCAAGCATATGTGCAAAATCGTGTGCAAATGTATTAAAGGTTGAACATAGTAGGTTTGCAATGGATTTATCTGCAAGTGTTGCAAAATTAGATATTACAATTGAAACACAAAATCAAGAACATTTAAAAGAGATTATAAATACCATAGAGAATAATGAACTCCCAGTCTCTGTAGAGGGAATTATCTAAAGAACGATCCAAAATTAAGATTTTTAATTACCTTGAGTAATACTCAATTACTAAATTGGTTTCCATTTGGACTGGATAAGGTATCTCATCTGGCAAAGGAACTCTAATTAAACCACCTGAAAATTTTGCATGATCGGCTTCAATATAATCAGGAACATCTCTTTCAGGTGATGCAATTGCTTCCATAACAGCTGGAATGCTTCTAGCTTTTTCCTTTAATATTATTTTGTCATTAACTGTCATCATCCTAGAAGGTATATTACACCTTTTATCATTTACTAAGACATGGCCATGATTAATTAATTGTCTACAAGCAAATACAGTTGGAGCTAACTTCATCCTATAAACAATTGCATCTAATCTTGATTCAAGAATTCCAACCAAATTTGCTCCAGTATCACCTTTCTTTTTTACAGCATCAACATAATATTTTTTAAATTGTTTTTCACCTATATTGCCATAATAACCTTTTAACTTCTGTTTTGCCATAAGTTGGACGCCAAAGTCAGTCGGCTTCTTTCTTCTCTGCCCGTGCTGTCCAGGCCCATAATCTCTTAGATTTATTGGCGATTTTGGCCTTCCCCACAAATTGACACCTAATCTCCTATCAATCTTGTGTTTTGAGCTTAATCTTTTGTGATCAGATTTTGCCATTTTTTTCCTAATTATTTAATAACAACTGCCTACAATACTGATTGGAAGCGTAAAGTCAAGTTAGATTATTATGATCAAAAAGTGATTTAATAATTCCGTTTAAAGTGTTAATTTCCTGAGAAGTTAAAGACGATCTATTAAACAATGCTTTCATATTTTTCATTATGGAAACATTCATTTCTTTTGAATGAAAAAAATTTGATTTATCTAACATTTGATTTAGCTTTGAAAAAAAGAATTCTTTTTCCTTAATTGAAGCTAATTGATATTTTTCATTTGTATTATTTTTTGAATTTAAATTTTTATTCTTATAAAAATTTTTATAATATTCCCAACAAATCACCATTACTGCATGAGAAAGGTTTAACGAGGTAAATTCTGGATTTACGGGGATAGAAAAAGTATAATCAGAAATGACAATCTCATCATTTGATAAACCAGAATTTTCTGGTCCGAATAAAAAAGCGGATTGTTTATTATCTTGGTTGTGAGAAATTGATTTTTTAATTGCTTCATTGATAGTTATTTCTCTTATATTTAGGTCTCTACTTCTTGCAGTAGCAGAAAATAATAAGTTAATGTCATTGGAAGCACTCTCAATAGATGAAAAAATTTTGGCATTATCTAAAATATTTTTTGCTCCTGCAGCAGTTGCATTTGCTTCTTCATTTGGCCAACCATCTCTTGGATTAACAATCCTCAAATCTTGAAAAGAAAAATTATTCATAACTCTAGCTATAGAACCTATATTTCTTCCCAGTTGAGGTTTGGATAAAATTATTACTGGAAAATGTGATTTATATTTTTGTAATGACATTATTTAAAAAATAATAATAATTTAGAACTTTTTAAAAAATTTGTAAATTTTTTATGATCTTCTCCAATTTGTTTCCTCAAGCTTGTCCTCGAGCACAATTCCTTTATTTAATAAATCATCTCTAATTTTATCAGCTAATTCATAATTTTTGTTTTGCTTGGCAATTATTCTTTCCTTAATAAAACCCTCTATTTGTTTAACAGACAACTGTTGAGATACTAATTTTAATGAGTTTTCATCTAAGCTTCCCTTGAACCAACCCTCAGTATCGTTTTCAAGTAAACCTAATACTTTTGAAGAGTTCTTCAACAATTGACCAGCTTCTTTGCTTCCTTTATTCGCGTTTTCAGCCAGATAATGCGATCTAGCAATAGCTTTGGGAGTATTTAAATCATTTTTTAGACATTTTAGAATTTCTTCATCTGGGTTGCCGTTAACTTCTAAACCTTCAACTGCTCTATATAACCTTGATAAGGAAGTCTTAGATTCATTTAAATGTTCATATTTATAATTCAGTGGAGCTCTATAATGAGTCTGTAACAAAAAAAGTCTTATTATCTCACCATTAAATTTTTTTAATAATTCAGAAATTGTTATAAAATTTTTCAGAGACTTAGACATTTTTTTATCGTCAATGTTAACATATCCATTATGAACCCAATATTTGGCCATTATTTCAGTCTCATTAGCGCAACACGATTGAGCAATCTCATTTTCGTGATGTGGAAAGACTAAATCTATACCACCTCCATGAATGTCAAAGGTTTTGCCTAAATATTTTTTGCTCATTGCAGAACATTCTATATGCCAGCCTGGACGACCCCTGCCCCACGGACTTTCCCAACCTGGAAGATCATTTGCAGAAGGTTTCCATAGAATAAAGTCTGCTGGATCTTCTTTGTAATCGGCTATTTCTATCCTTGATCCAGCTATCATTTCTTCCAAAGTTCTTTTTGAAAGTAACCCATAATCTTTATATTTATTAACTCTGAACATTACATTGCCAGATGATTCATACGCAAAACCTTTATTTATAAGCACTTTAATCATTTCTATCATTTCATTTATATGATCTGTAGCTTTGGGTTCTATGTCCGGCAAAATATTTTGTAAACTTAAACAATCGTTATGAAAATGCTTGATAGTTTCTTTTGTTAATTCATTAATTGGGATACCAGTCTCATGTGATTGATTATTAATTTTGTCATCTACATCAGTTATATTCCTTACATAAGTTACTTTTTTAAAGTTTGACTTAAGTACACGAACTAAAACATCAAAAACAACCAAAGGTCTAGCATTACCAATATGGATCTTGTCATAAACTGTTGGGCCACATACATAAACCTTCACATGTTCTTTTTCCAAAGGGATAAAATCTTGAATTTCTTTTTGCAATGTATTAAAGATTCTTATCATTTTAATTATTTAATCTTTCTAAAACCTTTTCCTTACCTAAAATAATTATTAAAGATGACATCTCGGGACCTGCTTTATAACCTGTTAAGGCCTCGCGTAATAATTTAAATATCTCACCTTTGTTCATATCATAATTTTCTTTAAGATTATTTATCCAGTTTCTCCACGTTTCATCGTCAAATTCACCATTCGGCAAATACTTTGAAAATTCCTTTTTCAAACTTTTGTCTACTTTAGTTTCCTTTAATTTTCCATAGATAATATTTTCCCATTCCTGTATTTCATTTAGTGAAGAGACATTTGCTCTTATCAAATCCCATACATTTTTCTCTAATTTAAATTCATGATTAGCAAACCTTAGTTTAAGCTCCTCATAATCTAATTTTTGAATATATTTTGAATTTAAATTTTTTAAATCATTATAATTAAATTTAGTTGGAGCACGATTAAAATTTGTAATGTCAAAATCAGAAATAATTTCTTTTAAATTTTCCTTCAAAATTATATTTTCAGATGTTCCAGCAAGAGATAAATAAGAGTTTAAAGACAAACTTTCTATTTCTTCGTTTCTTAGATCTTTAATTGAAAGTCCTCCTGTCCTTTTAGATAAGCCTTCACCTTTAATGTCTGTCATCAGAGAAAGATGTCCCATTATAGGAACATTTGCACCCATAGAATTAAAAATTTGAATTTGAGCAGCAGAATTTGTTACATGATCTTCACCCCTTATTATATGAGAAATTTTTAAATCAATATCATCAATTACTGAAGCTAAAGTATAAATGAACCTTCCATCCTCCCTAACTATAATTGGATCAGAAATATTGCCCATGTTATATTTAGAATCCCCTCTAACCATGTCATTCCAAAATACTGTTTCATGCTTAAGCAAAAAGCGGTAATGAGGTTTTTTTCCTTGTGATTTAAAACCTTCAATATCTTTTAGTGACAGTTTAAGAGATGACCTGTCATAAACAGGGGGTTTACCAGAAGATAATTGAGATTTTCTTTTTAAGGAAAGTTCTTCTGGCGTTTCAAAGCACGGATAAACAAGTTCCTTTTCAATCAAACTTTCTAAAACTTGTTTATATCTGCTTAAACGATCAGATTGTTTTACCAAACTATCCCAATTTAATCCTGCCCAACTTAAATCTTCCTTAATACTTTTTTCAAATTCAACTCTGGATCTTTCAATATCAGTATCATCAATTCTTAACAAAAAATGCCCATTATATTTTTGTGTAAATAAAAAGTTTATTAGAGCTGTTCTAAAATTACCTACATGCAAGTTCCCAGTCGGACTTGGTGCAAATCTTAATTTGACCATTTATTTAACCTGTAAGAGTTTTTAATAATCTTAATAAACATTTCATGAATCAGTGTAAAGAAATTTAATTCCAGTTTTGAAACCCACTTGTTAAGGGAAATCTTCTATCCCTTCCAAAGGCTTTTGAAGTAACTTTTGGTCCAGGAGCGGACTGAAACCTTTTATATTCAGATTTAGTTAAAAGTTTTGCTATTTTTTCTACAACTTTTCTATCAAATCCTTTAGCAACGATATTTTCAACAGAAATTTCTTCTTCAACAAGATTTTTTAAAATTTCATCTAAAATTTCATAATCAGGTAAACTGTCTGTATCTTTTTGATCTTTTCTTAATTCTGCACTCGGAGGTTTTTTTATAATATTTTCAGGCATGACATATTCTTTTGGTCCTAAAAAGTTATTAGAAAAATTTTTATTTCTCCATTCACATAATTTAAATACATCGGTTTTCCATACATCTTTTAATGGTGCGTAACCGCCACACATATCTCCATACAATGTGGCATATCCTACAGCATATTCAGACTTATTACCTGTTGCCAACACCATATTACCAAATCTATTTGAAAGAGCCATAAGCAATAATCCTCTTAAACGGGATTGAATGTTTTCTTCAGTTATACCCGGAACAAAATCAGGACCATCATATTTTTTTAAAGCTTTTTCTACTACCAACATTGTCTCACTAATATCCAAATTGGAATATTTGACACCTAAAAGTTTTGCTGCAGACTCTGCATCTTTAAGACTTTCATCACTAGTGTATGGACTAGGAAGCATAACAACTTGAACTAATGCAGGCCCTAATGCATCTGTGGCAATCGAAGCAACAAGAGCTGAATCAATTCCACCAGACATCCCTAGTATAACACCAGGAAAACCGTTATTATTTACATAATCTCTAAGACCTAAAACCAATGCTTTATATAAACTTTCAATTTTATTAGACGATTTTTCTATTTTTCCTGAGCCTTCCCATTTTTGATTTTTATTTTTAAAATTTACAATTGAAATATGTTCTTCAAAATCTAGAGAACTGAAAAATAATTTTCCATCGCCGTTTAAACCAAAAGAAGAACCGTCAAATATCAATTCATCCTGACCACCTATCCTATTTAAATAAATTAAAGGTAGCTTGGTTTCATGCACTCTAGATGCTACGACAGAAAACCTGTCATCTTTTTTATTTATTGAAAACGGTGATGCATTAATAGCTATAACAATTTCTGCACCTGACTCTGCCTGGCATTCTATAACTGTATCATCCCATATATCTTCGCATATTGGCAAACCAATCTTTACTCCTTTAACATTTACTGGGCCTGACAAAGGACCAGGTTTAAAAATCCTTTGTTCATCAAAAACACCAGTGTTCGGAAGCTCATGTTTATCACGAAAAGTTAAAATTTTTCCATTTTCTAATACAAAAACAGAGTTCTTAATAACATTATTATCTTTTCTGGGAGCTCCAACAATAATTGCTGACTTATTGTCTTTAGTAACTTTAGCTAATTTTTCAATCTGACTTTCTACTAAAATTAAAAAATCTTCCCTTAAAACCAAATCATCAATAGGATACCCTGAAATATATAATTCTGGAGCAATTATTAAATCAACATCATTATCAAGACTTGATCTAACTGTAATTAGTTTTTTTACATTTGTCACAGCATCACCCACTAAAGGGTTAAATTGGGCTAAGGCTATCTTAAGTTTATGTTTCATTGCAAAATGATTTAATTAGTTTTTAGATTTATTAAACAAAAATTCTCGACCAAATTTTACCATTGATTTACCACCATAAGAAATTATGTCTGCTGTTGCATATGTCTCTGACCAACTGCTTGGTAGATAAGAACCTGTGCCAATGACATCAACTGGAACATTAGCAAGGGCAAAAACCTTACATTTTTCTGGTCCAAATCCACTTGATGCAACAATCTTAACCTTTTCAAACCCAGCTTCATCTAAAATTTCTCTTAGCCTCCACACGGATGCTGCAGAAACGCCTGTGCCAATAAGATAACGTAACTCTTGTTCTGTCCTGTAACCCTTTATAGCCTCAGGTATATTTCTTTCTAAAACAGCATATGAACCTGCAACATCTAAACCTTCGATATATCTGCCTCCATGAGTATCAAGTCTCAAGGAAAGCTTTTGGTTGGAGGCTAGAGATTTAAATCTTCTACAAACAGCCAACCCATCAGTTATTTCTTTTCCAAAATAATCTATCAGAACAGTGAGTGGCTCATTTGGCCAAGCATGGTTAAACATCTCAGCGGCTCTAACAGTTGAACCAGCATAACCAACCAATGCATGTGGCATTGTTCCCAAGCCTTTCGTGTCATTAAATAAATATGCAGTTCTATCTGTTGCACATCCAATAAAACCGTTTGCTCCATTTTCTTTCTTGGCCGAATCTGAGCCAACAAAAGCTCCATAAGCCATCAAATCTGACATATCTATACCTGCACAATGCCTAGCATCCATCGCCAAAAAGGACACTTTAGGCAAGGACAATACCATAGATTTAGCATTGTAAGCTGCAACACATGTAGATCCTATTTTTTGAAGCAAGGATGTTTCTAGGTCAACAAGATTTGACATTGATCCAGAAATATAGACCAATGGCTCACCAGCACCAACATAATCTCCCTCATTAAAAAGCCTGTTGATTGTTACAGTACCTTTTCTTTCTTTAATAATCTCTTGCATCCAATCCATTGCTGGGCAAATTGCAGATAAAACAGGTCTTCTCATAAAAATGGCATACGTTACTTCAGTGTCTCCAAACTTTGAAACTATTTCCTTAGTTCTTAAAAAATATCTATCTGTCACAGAGTTTAAAAGTTTTGTATTAGGTCTAATACCATCTAAACTTTTTTTATTATTATTTTTAGAATTCTTTTTTGAATTTGACATTTTTGTTCAATACTTTTAAGAGACTTTTGAAAGATCCTTGCTCATTCTTTTTCTTCTTTCAACTAATAACTCTGCAAGTAAAAAAGCTAATTCAAGTGATTGTTTTGCATTTAATCTTGGATCACAATGAGTATGATATCTATCCCCCAAATTAGATTCTTTTACGGTGTAAATTCCTCCGACACATTCAGTAACATTTTGTCCAGTCATTTCAAAATGAACACCGCCTGGTATTGTATCTAATTCAGAATGGACATCAAAAAAACCTTTAACTTCAGCCATTATATCATCAACTTTTCTTGTCTTAAAACCATTTGAAGCTTTTACAGTATTGCCGTGCATTGGGTCACAACACCAGCCTACGACAAGACCATTTTTCTTTACAGCTTGTACCAATGGCTTTAAATTTTTATTAACATTTTCTGCACCCATTCTAGCAATCAATGTAAGTCTACCAGGTTGATTCAAAGGGTTTAATTTTTCTATAATTTTTATTAATTCATCAGGATCTAAAGTTGGTCCACACTTGATTCCAATAGGATTTGAAATACCTTTCATATATTCAACATGGGCTCCATCTAGATCTCTAGTGCGATCACCTATCCATAGCATGTGAGCAGATGTGGCAAACCAACCTTTCTCTTCTGTTATGGTATCTTTTCTAGTCAAAGATTCTTCATAATTTAATAATAAACCTTCATGGGAAGTATAAAATTCAGTTTCCCTTAATTGAAGTGTATTGCTTGGAGTAATGCCGCAAGCATTCATAAATGAAAGAGATTCTGATATTTTTTCAGCTATTTTTTCATATCTTTCGGCTTCTTTGGTTCCATTAACAAATTCTAAGTTCCACTCTTGTATCTTTGTCAAATCAGCCATTCCTCCACTTGCAAAAGCACGTAATAAATTCAATGTTGATGCAGACTTATCATAAGCTTTCAATAACCTTGAAGGATCAGGCTCTCTTGAAACTTTATTAAAAGCCATATCATTTATCATGTCACCTTTATAACTTGGCAATTCTATTCCATCGATAATCTCTACCGGCGAAGACCTAGGTTTTGAATACTGACCTGCAAACCTACCAATTTTAACCACAGGCAATGATGAACCGAAAGTCAACACTACCGCCATTTGCAAAATCACCTTAAAACTATCTCTTATATTATTAGCGTTATGCTCTAAAAATGATTCAGCACAATCTCCACCCTGAAGCAAAAAAGATTTACCCTCTGCTACTGAAGCTAAACGTCTTCTTAAACGTCTTACCTCTTCAGCAAATACCAATGGTGGCCTCTTAGCTAATTCCTTTTCAGTTTCCAATAGCTTTGCTTTATCACTATATTCAGGGAACTGTTTTATAGGAAAATCTTGCCATGAATTTGTAGACCATTTCATTTAATAATCCTTTTAAATAGATGTAACACATTATAATAGTTGAAAATTTTATCAATAAATAAAAAAAAATTTATTTCATTGTCACAAATTCTTCTGCAGCCGTAGGGTGAATCCCTATTGTTTCATCAAAATGATCCTTAGTAGCTCCAGCTTTAATAGCTATTGCAATACCTTGAATTATTTCAGGTGCATGTTCGCCTAACATATGGGCTCCGATTACTTTATTGTTTTTATTAACTATTAATTTAATGAGAGTTTTTTCTATTTTTCCAGATATAGTGTTTTTTAAAGGATTAAATTCAGAAATGTATTCTTTAACTTGGATTCCTTTTTTTATAGCTTCATCTTTACTAAAACCTACAATTGAAACCGGTGGTTGTGAGAAAACCGCACATGGTACATTTTCATAAGATATAAATCTTTCTATGCCCCCAAACTCTCTATCAGAAAAAGCATGACCTTCAGCTATTGCTACTGGTGTTAAATTAATTTTATTTGTAACGTCACCAATCGCATAAATTGATGGAATGTTACTTTGGTTATACTTGTTAACTAAAACCTCTCCATTTTTTCCTAATTCTAATCCAATGTTTTCTAAACCTAAATCTTGAGTATTTGGACTCCTCCCAGTTGCACCCATTACAAGCTCAGATTCTAATGTTGTATTATTAGAAATTCTAATTTTATATTTTTTTTGATTTTCATCAATATGCTCAATAACATTATTAGGAAAAATCCTAACTCCAGATTTTTCTATCTGTTCTGTGAGATTTTTTCTTATATCAATATCAAAACCTCTTAAGAGGTAATCTGATCTAAAAACTAAACTTGTATCTACTCCAAAACCAGAAAAAATGCCCGCAAACTCAACTGCTATATATCCTGACCCATAAATAATTATAGATTTTGGCAGTTTTTTCAGATCAAGGGCTTTATCGGAGTTTATCATAAATTCATTTCCATTAAAAATAGGAAATTTTGATTTTCCACCAACAGCAATCATAATTTTTTTTGCAGAAATTATTTTTTCTTCATCTTGAGAGATAACAAGGACCTGGTTTTTTGAAATTAATTTTCCATAGCCATGGTACAGATCACATCCACTATTGATTATGAGATTTTTATAAATCACATGTAATCGGTCTAATTCTTTGTTTTTTTTGGAAATTAAATCAAACCAATTTGGCTTTACTTCACCAACATCCCAGCTATACCCAATCGCATCCTCAACATTTCTTGAAAACTCAGACCCATAAATTAATAATTTTTTTGGAACGCAACCTCTTAAAACACATGTCCCTCCAGGTCTGTCAGCCTCAACCACTGCTGTTTTTGCACCATGCCCAGCAGCAATTCTTGCAGCTCTAGTGCCCCCAGAGCCTGCACCAAGAACTATTAGGTCATAATCAAAACTTTCCATTAGTAACTTTCCATTTACAGAAGACTACGATTTGTTTAATTTTTAATTCATATTATATTTTTAAGCAAACTTTTAAAATGGAATGATTATGTCAAGTGATTTAAAAGATATATTAGTTGTATCAATTGAACAGGCTGTTGCTGCTCCTTACCTATCAAGCAGGCTTGCAGATGCTGGGGCTAGAGTAATCAAAATAGAACGCCCAGAAGGAGATTTTGCCAGAAACTACGACACTTTAGTTAATGGTGATAGTGCTTATTTTGTTTGGCTTAACCGTGGAAAAGAGTCCATTGCATTAAATTTAAAAGAAAAAAGTGATCTTCAAGTCTTAAAAAATATTATAAAAAAGGCAGATATCTTGATACAAAACTTAGCGCCTGGAGCTTTTGAAAGATTAGGTTTAAATCTTGAAGTTTTAAGAGAAAAGTTTCCTAAATTAATAACATGTTCTATCACTGGTTTCGGAGAAAAAGGTCCATACATGAAGCAAAAGGCCTATGACATGCTTATTCAGGCAGAAACAGGATTAACTGATTTAACTGGTGTTCCAGAAAATAAAATTGAAAAAGGAAGAGCCAGGGTAGGTGTATCAGTATGTGATATTTCTGCAGGCATGACTGCTCTTAACGCTGTTTTACAAGCATTAATTGGTAGAAGCAAGTCAGGAAAAGGTAGACACATTTCGGTTTCTTTATTTTCTTCACTTTCAGACTGGATGAATGTTCCTTATCTTCAATACGCATATTCAAAAAAAGAACCAAAAAGATGCGGTATAAGACATCCAACCATAACACCGTATGCATCTTTTCAGTGTGGAGATAAACTTGAAATCTTAATTGGAATTCAAAATGAAAGAGAATGGGTTAATTTTTGCAAATATGTATTAGAAAATGAGAAATTAGCATTTGACGAATTATTTTCTTCTAATAGCTTGAGAGTTAAAAATACTAAAAGGCTTGAAAAAATTATTAATGATAAGTTTGAAAAAAGTACTAGAGATGAAGTTATAAAAAAATGCGACCTAGGGGGCATAGCTTACGGGAGAATTTCAAATATTGAACAATTTTCTCTACATCCTCAAAACCAATTTATAGAAATTACTACACCAAATGGTGAAGTTAAAATGGTAGCACCAGGGGCAGAACATGATGGGATACATTTTTTTGCTAAAAATGTTCCAAAACTTAATGAAAATGGAGAAAGTATAAGAAAGGAATTTAAATAATTAAAAAATAGCACTTCCTTTCATAGTCATTCCAGCTTCATTTGTACTAGCAAAAGATGTAATCTCTTTTTCATTTAAGCATATAGCTTTTAGTTTTAAATTTTCATTTGCAAATACTGGCGCAGTTCCTTTATGTATAAATTTTTTGACTTTTTTATTGGCTAATTTTTCTGAAGCCCTAAGTAGCAATGTAGCCTGCAATGGACCATGAAAAACAAGATCTTTGTAATTTTCTTCTTCTTTACAATACTTATAATCATAGTGAATTCTATGCCCATTAAATGTTATTGCTGAATACCTAAACAATAAAGTCGGGTGTGTAAAAATTTCTTCTTCTAATTCACCCTTTTCAAAAGGAAATGGAACTTTAAAGGTTGGAACACTTTTACCCATGTCTCTATAAACAATATTCTGAAACTCATTTAATACATTTTGATTTTTAACACCAAACACATGTTTAACTTTCACAAAGCACAATTTCCCAGTTTTTCCATCTTTTAAAGAAACATCTATTATTGAAGATTTTCTTACAATATGATCACCCACATATAACGGTGACAAAAATTCAGTTTCACACCCTGCCCACATTCTTCTTGGAAGCGGAACTGGAGGAAGAAAACCTCCCCTAGCAGCGTGAGAGTCTTTACCCAATTCTGAAAATTTTGTAACTGAAGGAGCTAATGTCCAGTGTATACCTAATGAAGCTTCATCTCCTAATTTAGGACTTTCAACATCCATATCTAATGTTGCACGAAATTTTTGTTCTAAACTAGGGGTTAATATATCCTCTACAATTTCAGTTTTACCTATCCAAGACTTAAGTTTATCTATATCTAATTCTTTAAACACTATTTAATTATCACTTTTTAAATTCGTTATGATTTATTATATTAAATTTTAAAAAAAAGTTTAGAGGATTCTTCATGAAAAACATCCTTAAAAGGAAAATTGGAATTGCTGGTTGCGGCACAATGGGGCTGCCAATGCTAAAAGTTTTATTGAAAAAACAAATATCTGCCACAGGTTATGATATAAAGCCGAAAGAAAACTTTAAAAGTGTAAAAAACAATTTTGTAGAATCAAAAGTATCTTTTTTTGACCAAAATGATGTTATTATAAGCTTAGTAAGAGATATCAATGAAACCATAGAAATTTGTGAAGGAAAAAACGGATTATTTTATTTTAAAAAGCCAAAGTGTTTAATAATTTCATCAACTTTGTCCCCTTTGTTTATCAAAAATTTGAAAAAAAAATCTCCTAG
>Ga0115012_10000924_pt1 | contig 16775 bp, 12 predicted proteins | sample TroAtlMetagenome_FD_88706 | JGI IMG/M metagenome (GOLD analysis project Ga0115012, IMG submission 88706) | Marine eukaryotic phytoplankton communities from Atlantic Ocean - Tropical Atlantic ANT10 Metagenome | ecosystem: Environmental > Aquatic > Marine > Oceanic | place: Tropical Atlantic...
GAAGGCAGCTACTACGAGGCGGTTTATCCGGGCACAAAGTGGCAACAGTTCAGCGTGGAATGGTCGGCTGGGGGCACCACGTATAGCCACAGCGGCAACCACTCATCGACATTCAGCTACGACACAGAGTGTGCGGGTGAGCTCGGCGACGAAGAATCGGTCGCTGGGGCCATCCACGAGTACGTCATGGACGATCTGTCGATCACCAAAACCGAGATTTGGGAGATTGAAGGACTGGTCTCAAGAGTATGGTTCGATGTCGTCAACGAAGGTGGCGAAGACATCACGGACTTTGACCTGATGTGGGCCGTGGATTGGGATCAAGACATGAGCATCACCGGTTCAACGACCTACAGTACGCTCAATGACACCAACGATGACGGCGACTTCGACGAGGTGGCCGCCGAGACGCTGGCCATTAGCAAGGGGCCAACCTCTGGACGTACCACCATTTTCGGTCGCTGCGATTCTGAGACACAGATTGTGGGGCACTCAGGATGGAGTACCGACGATGACGCAGTCCTTGTAGATGATGACGGCGCATCAGGTGACCGAACTGCACACTGGATTTCGCAAGACCTCGAGATCGAGGCCGGCGGCTCGGCGAGCTTCGGACTCATCGTCGCGGTTGGAGAGGATGTGGATGAGGCGGTCGCAGCGTATGTCGAGCAGGCCCCGATCCTGTGCACTGAGTAGATGGAAGTGCCGCTCAGTTCAGTACTGCTCGTGGCAGTCGTGTCCGCCGCTCCTGCCGAAAAGACGGAGGGGCGGACCAACGCCACAGTCATACTCGATGGGACCGAGACTGCAGTTTACTGGGACGACGGTGACACCTTCTCCGCCCCGGAACAGGGCCTAAAGGCGAGACTCGTTGGCTACAACACCCTGGAGTCGTACGGCGCTGTGCATCGTTTTGGGCCAGGTGAACAGCGGCTCTACGAGATCGCCGGAGAAGCCACCGAGCTGGCCAAGTCCAAAGCGTGGACCTGCACGAGCTGGAATTCCGAGGGAGGCTACGGGCGGAAGAGCGTGGACTGCCCAGATCTCCGAAAGGCGCTCCTGGAGGCGGGGCTCGCGCACGCATTCTCTGTGAGTGGTCCCGCCCCCGATGTGGACCTCAAGGCACAGGCGAGGGGAATAGAGGCCCGGGCTGGCATGTGGTCTGAGGGCGCGCCGTCATCACTCATCACGTCGGTTCACTCGCTTGATGAACGCCCCGATGCAAAAGAAACCTACAATCGCATAATGTCTCTCGACACTGGTGAAGCCAGCAAGAGGCCACACAGCAACACACACAAGCCCTGCGAGTGGGTCTGTGTCGATGATTCCTGCCTCCTCTACGTGCCCTACAAGCAACGATACGGAGCGGGACGAGCTGAATGCTTAAAGTGAGACCAAGTTTCCATCTCGCATTCCCCGTTCCGTGCCTCGAGGAGGCCCGAGAGTTCTTCGGGGGCACACTCCAATGCCCAGAAGGGCGGTCAGCCCCAAAATGGGTCGATTTTGACTTCTTTGGTCATCAACTGAGCGCCCACTTGGTGAACACAGAAGAGGAGGGCGCGGCCGCGAATACTGTCGATGGAGACCGCGTCCCAACCCGCCATTTCGGTCTCATCCTGCCCTGGGACGACTGGGTGTCCCTCCGGAGTCGTCTGGAGAAGGACGAGGCGATTTTCGTCATCAAGCCGAAGATTCGCTTTCGGGGAAAACCGGGCGAACAGGCCACCATGTTTATACGTGGGCCGGGAACAAATGTGTTGGAATTCAAGAGCTTCCGCGATCTTACACAGGTCTTCGCCCAGTGATAATTGTGGGAAATGGCCGGGTCGGTGGTGGACTAAAGCTACGAGCGGACCGTCTGGGAGTCCAGGCAGCAGTGGTGTCCAGGTCGTCAGGATGGGCCGAGGTCCGACCGACGGTTTCAGGGCCAATTCTGGTTTGCACCAACGCCGACGACCTTGAAGACATTATTCATTCCACACCGGCAGACCGCCTGAGGGACCTGGTATTCATTCAGAACGGGATGCTCGACACCTTTTTGGCGCAGCACGGTTGCCAGGGCAACACCAGGGGCCTCCTATACTTCGCCGTACCCAAGCGAGGCCTGGAGCCTCAGCCTGGCGAGGAATCCGTCTTCTCAGGTCCTCATGCCGAGACCATGACAAGACTGTTCGCCAGTCTGGACCTGGCTGCACGCGGCGTTGTGCGTTCAGAATTTTCCAATGAGATGGCCAGCAAGCTGATTTGGAACTGCGTCTTCGGGCTTTTGTGCGATGTCTTCGACCAGCCCGTTGGTTGGGTTTGCACCGAAGAACGTGGGGCTGTTGACGCCCTCGTGGCGGAGCTGGTTGAGGTCGTGAACCGCGGGATCGGGACCACAATCAAAGCGAATCCGACGTCCGACGATCTGGTGTCTTATTCGATGTCGATACCCAGCTACCAAGGGACCTTGAAGCAGTGGGTCTGGCGGAATGGGTGGTTCGTCGAGGCAGCGGATCGGCTAAAATTTAAGACCCCCATCCACGATGAATTTCTGGTTGGACGGAGACCTGTCGGCCGTTAATGAGCGGATCCTGCCGGGATAGCTCAGTCGGTAGAGCAACTGATTCGTAATCAGTAGGTCGGGTGTTCGATTCACCTTCTCGGCACCATCAAGCGCCCTGGCGAGACCGTCAGGGCGCTGTTCGTTTGACCGCGCATCGGGTTGGACCTCTGCGCGGACCGCGAGCACTGAAGACCACCCCCAAAGCCGACCCGTCCCGGTGACATTATCGTGAGCAGACTCATTGGCTTCACGTTTCGAGGATAGTGTGGTCCAGAGAAGGAGATTCACATGCTCGGCCTCTGGCTCGTCATCGAAAGCGCACTCGCGGGAACAGTGGTCCTGCCGTCGCTTCACGCCGATGATCCGACATCAAAAGTCGGGGCTGAGATTGTCTACGCCGAGCTGATCCAGGCCCTCGGTGACCGCCAGCTATCGGTCACGGATGCTCAGGACCTCGCTGTCAAACTGGGCCCTCTATCCACCAATTGCTCTGCGCGGGTCTCATGTCCTGGCGACATCTGGGACCAGATTGACGGGCGTGTCGTCGTCAAGGGTACGGTCCTCATGAGCGGGGACAACATCCAGGCTTCGCTGTCATTTTATCGGGCGGGTGACACTGGCCCAATCGATAGCTACCAGGCGAGCTTCACAGCCGATATCGCGAGTCGTTTTGCTGTAGACGCCGCACTCATTGTCGACGACCTCCTCGAGATGAATGACGCCGTCACAGTGGCTGGTGCAGGCGCCGGGGCCGCGCTCGCTACAGTCGAGCGGGATGCGCTGGGACCTGTGCCGACCGAACAAGCGCCGCCGCGTTCTGCGGAACCAGCAGAGGACCCCTCTGAAAACAGAACCGCCTCGATCGATGAGCAAGAAGCGCAAGAGCGACGCTACATGCGGCTCCCTGTGGGCCTATACCAGGAGTTTAAACGCTCGGGACTGTCGAGAGACGAGTTCGTCCAAGAGAAGCGGTTTCGAGCCAACAAGTTCTTTGTCGAGCTGGCGCCCGGCCTGGTGTTTGGGGACATCCAACGCCGCTACACCGCGGTTGCTCGGGTCATCGGCAAGTCTGCGGACCAGTATTACGAGCGGGACCAGCTGCTCCCGGGAACAGCATTCTCGCTCGTGGCCGGGGTCGGCTACGCCCCAACATGGTGGATGGATGCGGCGGTTCAGCTTGGTATTGAGCTGCCAAGGAAGGACTTTGTTTCAGGTTTCGAGCAATACGCGTCGATTGGTGACTTCCAGGCCGGTCATAACTGTCCCGATTTCTGTGACCTCACGTCATTCAAACCAGCACTTGCCGTCACCCTGGTCTTCGAGCCCCGGGTTCGCCTCTACGCTCGCCCCACAGGTCTGGTCAAGCCGTATACAGTGCTCGGTTGGTCGATGCGTATCTACGATGGGTATGACACGCCGGACTACGTTCAGGTGTCGTACCCCAACCGATCAGGCATTCAGTCGTTCGGCCCGACCGGTGGCCTGGGCATGGCCTTCGATACCCATCCAACGGCGAATGCCTACCTCGAGACCACCTACACTCACCTTCTCGGGCCGGGCACTTTCGACTCGAATCCTGGCGCCGTCTACTTCCCGCCAGCGGCCGAGACGGGCATCGGCATGGTCATGGCGGTGAGGGCAGGGGTCGGGGCCCGCTTCTAAGTCTGACTTGAGAACCAGTCGATCGTCTCAGCCAGGCCCTGCTCAAATGATGTCTTTGGGGCCCAGCCCAATTCGCTCAGCGCCCGTCCGATGTCGGGCCTTCGCCGAGTGGGATCGTCAGTGGGCAGAGGCCTAAGCTCGACGCCTGCGGTGTTGCCGATGATTCGATTGACCCGCTCTGCCAATTCCAGGATGGTCTGTTCGCTCGGATTGCCGAGATTGCAGGGCTCACACAGGTCGCTTTCCATCAACCGGACAAACCCATCAATCAGGTCACTCACGTAGCAAAAACTGCGCGTCTGAGAGCCGTCACCGAAGACGGTCAGCGGACGGCCCGCCAAGGCAAGCGAGACAAACGCTGGAATCACCCGGCCATCGTTACTCCTCATGCGCGGCCCAAAGGTGTTGAAAATCCGAGCAATGCGCACCTCGGTCGCACGATAGCGAGCGAAGGCCATGGCAAGGGCCTCCGCATAGCGCTTGGCCTCGTCATAGACGCTCCGGGGCCCGATCGGGTTCACGTTTCCCCAATAGGACTCCACCTGAGGGTGAACCGCCGGGTCTCCATACACTTCACTGGTGCTTGCGAGCATCACCCGCGCCCCATCCTGTTCGGCCCGCTCTAAAACATGGCGAGTACCATCGCTCCCAACGTAGAGGGTCTCGAAGGGAAGCTCGACATAGTCGATGGGGCTGGCAGGCGAGGCGAGATGAAAAATCCGCTCGAACTTACCGTCAACAGGAATCCCAACACACAGGTCGGCCTCCACGAACTGAAAGTCGTCGTGAGCCTCCAGGTGGCCCACGTTGGATCTACGCCCGGTGACCAGGTTGTCGAGTGCGACCACGTGATGCCCAAGAGCAAGCAACCGCTCACACAGATGGGACCCTAAAAATCCCGCACCACCGGTGACCAATGTTCGCATTCAATGCCCCTCTTGGTAGCAGCGTAGCGCAGGCGACATTGGGTCACCAGGCCTGGGGTCGTTAGGGGGTCGCATGGACCATCTCAGGCCAACCACCGCGACCATCGACTTGGCGCAACTCGGCGCCAACCTTCGGACCGTTCGGCAGCACCTTGCGCCAGGCACTAAAGTTCTGGCTGCGGTCAAGGGAGATGCGTATGGCCATGGGGCCCTGGCTTGCGCAACCGCGCTCGCCGAGGCCGGTGCGGACTGGTTCGGTGTGGCCTTGGTTGAAGAGGGCCGAAGCCTGCGGCAGGGCGGAGTTACTCGTCCCATCCTCTGCATGGGCGGGGCAGGCCCTCGGGGCTCCGCCGAGGCCATCGCACAGAACCTTACGCCCCTCGTGAGCCATCTTGACGAGGCCTACGCCCTCGAGGCTGCAGCCAGCGCGGCGGAAACCGTTGTTGACATTCACGCGAAGGTGGACACTGGGATGGGGCGGCTTGGCGTCCCCGTACACCTGTGGCCCCACTTCTTGGACCGCACTGCCGACCTTCCACACATCCGGATCACAGGTATGGCCAGCCACCTCTCGCAGAGCGAGTCGGCCGCTGGGACCATCCACACCCACGAACAGGTGAGGCGGTTTAAGGAAGCCGTAGACGTCGCTCGCGCCAGAGGCCTCGAGCCGTCGCTGACGCATATCGCGAACTCCGGAGCCATCATCCAACATCCGGAGACGGCCCTCGACATGGTCAGGCCAGGACTGTTGCTGTACGGCTACGACCCCGATTCACCGCGTCCCCGGATCCCAGTCCGCCCAGTCATGAGCGTCCAGACACAGGTTCTGATCGTCCGAGACCTTCCCGCAGGGGTTGGCGTCTCGTATGGGGCCGACTTTGTGACCACCCGCGCCAGTCGGATTGCGACTCTACCGGTCGGATACGCGGACGGGTATCCTCGAGCCCTCTCCGGCAAGGCGTCTGTGCTGATAAATGGCCACCGCGCGCCAATCCGCGGTCGGGTCTGCATGGACATGTGCATGATCGACGTGACCGACCTTCCATTTGATGTGCACCCGGGAGATTTGGTCACCCTTCTGGGCCAATCTGAAGGCGCCAGCATTGATGCATGGGACCTTGCCTCATGGGCGGGCACCATCCCCTACGAGATCCTCACTGGATTCTCGGAACGAATCCCGCGAGTCTCCTGACGAGGACTTGACCGAAAACGGTCCGCAATACTCCGACACCGCTCCCACAATTAGGTACGATGGAGCGCTCGGAAAGGGCAGGGGTTTTTGCGATGTCAGAGAACAAGACCAGGGATTCGAAAAACAAAGCCAAGGCAGGCGGGGAGAGCTTCGACGACCTCGAAGATGCTTTCTTCGCGAGCGGTGACGCGAGTGGGTTTTGGGAAACTGCGGACTCCAGCGAACTCGACGAAGAGAGCGCGGAAGTTCCGGCCGACGAGCCCAGCGAAGAGCCGGCTGCGCCCGACTCCGCCGCGGACGCGGACCTGGCCCAAAGCGAGGACGTCGATGACGATCCGGAAGACGCTATTCCAGCAGAACCTGAGGCCAAGCTCGCCGAGCCAGAACCACAAGCACCTCAATCAGCCCCGAAAAGTGTACGACCATCCCTATTGGACGACGGCGGCGAGTTCTACAATCCCTCCGCACTCCACCACGCACCCGACCTTATTGCTGACGACGAAACTGAGGTCTGGAATGAGCCCGAAGATGGCGCCAGCCTCCTGGATGCAGCCACCCAAATACTCGAGGCCGACGCGCCGGTTGACGAACTAGAGCTCGATGGACCATCCGAAGAGGTGCCCGCTGTCGACGCGGGAGAAGCGTCTACGGAAAGCTACATGCCGCCGGCGAACGAAGAACAAGGGTGGCGACGGGCCGCGCGGTCGCTGAGTCGAGCCGCCGGGCATGCGGACGGAAAAGAAAAGGCGATGCTGATGAGCGAGAGCGCGCGCATCCTGCTCAGCCGGGCTGGCGACTGGGACCAAGCTGGCGTGCTGTTTAAGGCAGCCATTGGGGCGGGCCTCGACCCACTCTCCACACCCAAGGGCTATGCCGACGTCATTGCCTCTCAGGGCGACTTCAAGGCGCTTCGTGACCTCCTGGTCTCACGTGCCGACTCGCAAGAGGGGCCAGGCGCCATCGAGGCCTACCAGGACGCTGCAATCGTCGAGCGCAGTCACCTCGGAAATGATTCGGCCGCGGTGGGCATGCTGACCAAGGCTCTGGCCATGCGGAACGATTGGTTTACCCTTCGGCTCCTCCGCGAACTGCACTACAAGGCGCGGGACTGGGCCGCCCTGGTCGAAACCCTCGACAATATGGCCGCACTGAGCAACGGGGCACGTCGTGCCCGATGCAAAGTCGAACAGGGGCGCATACGAGAGTCGGAGCAGGGCGACCTCGACGGCGCCAAGGTCGCCTACCGGGACGCCCTGGATGCCGATCCCAGCTTCTTGGACGGATTCCTGGCGCTGGCGAGAGTGGCCCAAGCCACAGGAGATACCGCGGGCCTGACCGACCTTTACGAGAGAGAAGCCAAGCGGACCGACGGAGCGAACTCCGCTTTCTGGTACGCCCGAGCAGCCAGAGCCTCACAAGCACCAGAGATCCCTAACGAACGGACGGTCGAGCTCTACACTCAAGCAATGTCCAGCGCCGCTGACGGCTCGACTTCAGTTCACCGAGAGGCTCAGGCTCATTTCTTGGCCCAAGGGGAAACCGGCGCGTTCTTGGCCGCCCTTTCGGCCGAGGCCGCCACACTCGACGGCGCCGCTAAGGCCGGCTCACTCCTGGAATTGGCACTCGTGGCTTCGCAGGAGCCTGACACACATGCCGAGGCCATCACCGGCGCCACGGATGCAGTGGCAGCCGATCCATCCTGCGGCCCAGCAGCAGATCTTGCAGTGCGCCTTCTTCTAGGAGCGGACAGGCCGGATGACGCCATGAGCCTGTTGCGCGAGCGAAGCGCTCAAGAGGAAGGCCAGGGGAGGGCAGAGACCCTGTTCAGGATGGGTGAGATAGCCGAGCACGTTCTTAAGGATTCAGCCGGCGCCGCCGCCCTCTATGCAGAGGCTGCAGCGACCCACAGAAACCACCCCTTTGCAGCCCTCGCAGCGGCTGGCGCACTCTATGGTGCACAGCAGTGGGAGGCCGCAGCCAAGGCCTACACAGCGCTTGCGGAAACTGCACGCGACGGAGACCAGGTGTCTCGACTTTGGCGCATGGCGGCAGACATCCACGCGCAGCATCTCGGCGACCAGGACGCTTCGATTAAGGCCCACAAGATGGCTATCGAGGCCAGCGCGCTGCAGCCGGCATCAATCGACGCCCTCATCCAAGCCACCACAGCAGGCGGCCAGGCCAGCGAGCAAGCTGACGCCCTCCTCATCGGCTTCCAAAAACTACCCAATGCTCAGGACCGCGTGTATGCAGGTTATCGAGCCGCCAGAATCCTGTCGGACCTGGTCGGCGACCCGACGGCCGCTCAAGGGGTGCTGAATCGGTGTGTCGAACTTGATCCGCACTGCCAGCCGGTCGTTTCATTGCTTCGCGCTGTGGCGAACCAAAACAACGATTGGGCCACCGTCTACGACCTACGACGCATTGAGGCCAATGCCACCGACGGTGACGCGCGGGTTTGGCACCTACTCGCGGCAGCCTATGCAACCATGAAGATTCAAGGGATTGACGCCTCAGCTGTGGCGCTCGAAATTCTGAACTTGGACGCCAGCCACCCCGGTGCGCTCGCTGTGCTGGAGCGGGCCGCCCTGCTGCAGAAAGAGCCTTCAAGGCTTGCCGGCGTCTATCGTCGGCTCCGAAACGGAAACGACGATCCTGCGAAAAGGACCAGCATCGCCGTCCGCCTTGCAGACCTCGCACAGGAAGCGGGCGACAAACAGCTCGCCATCCGCTCCATCACGAGAGTTCTCGAGGCCTCAGTCGGACCGAGGCCGTATGGCGCAATGGGTCGGTTGGCAGTCTCAATCGAGAACTGGGCCCTTGCGGAAGCTGCCCTGCACGCGGATGGAGACCAAAAGGGTTTGGCCCGACTTCTAGAGACCACCTCAGATGACCACAAGCGCGTCACGGCGACATGGAGGTCAATTTCGAAGGCGGATTCAGACGATTCAGAGGCATTCGCCGGACTTGAACGCGCCCTCACCAGACTCGGAAGCAGGGAGGGCCTGGCCGAAACGCACGGAGCGCTTGCCCGAACGGAGACCGATCCGACCCTCGGCAACATGCACGCACTCCTTGCGGGCCACCTGTTCGAGAACGAGGACAACCTCCACGACGCGATCGAACACTACAAGCTTGCCTTCGATAATGCCCCCTTCCGAGGCAAGGCATTCGACGCCTTGATTCGAATCTATGGCGAGCAGCAAAATGCCGATGCCATCGAGACCACGTTCAAGGCGGCATCAGTCGATGACCCCATCGGCCTGGCGGATGCCCTCTTTGACGCTGGAGCCACCGTGAGAGCGGCGAAGATCTACGCCAAGGAGCTCAGCGGCGGCGATTCGCTCGCACACCTCCCATTGCTGGTTCGGCATGAGCTGGCCCTTGCATCCTCGGACGACTGGCCAGGTGTGTTCGAGACGCTTGGCCGACGCCTGGGCCTGACCGAGGACGAACAGGACCAAGCACTGCTCGAGGCTCAGCGGCGATGGGTCCTATCGGAACGGATGGCCGACTCCGATGAAGCCTGGGACTTCTACCGAAAGCTCCATGAGGACCAGCCGGATGACGCCGAGGTGCTTGAGAATCTGGCCCGGATCGCTGGCGCGCGCGGCGAGAGCAAGCTCGCCATTCAATTCCTCGATGGCTTGTCTAAGATCGCCGCTACCGCAGAAGACGCCGCCCGCTATCAGCGACGAGTGGCTGAGGTTCACGAGGCTGGTAACGACAGCGAATCTGCGCGGTCAGCTTTTCTTCGGGCGCTCGACCACCAACCGGACGACCTGGATGCCCTCGGTGGCCTAAATCGACTGGCGCGGGCCTCAAAGGACTGGCAAGCCCTCGTCGGCGTCCTCACGCGAGAGAGCCTTCTTCGAGACGGCGACGCGCGGGTAAACCTGGCTCGGGAGATCGCGGAAATCTGGGAGACCAAGCTGGAGGATGTCGCCGTAGCCATGGATGCATGGCGGAAGGTGCTCGAGCTGGTCCCTGGCGACCAAACCGCCCTCAGCCATCTCGTTGACGCCTCCAGAGACCGAAAGGAGTGGGCGACATTCATCGATGATGGACAGGCGCTCGTTCACTACCTCGAGGGCGAAGAGCGAACGGAGCTCCTCGCGCAGATGGGACGAGTCGCCATCGAGCACCTACAGCGAGAAGACGAAGCCATCCGCTTCCTCGACCAGGCATCCCTCGCGAACCCACCCTCAAAGCAAGCCGCTGAGGATCTCGAGCGGATTCATGCTGGCCGAGGAGCTTGGGACCAGGTCGTCGAATGCACGATCCGAAGGGCCTCTGCCTCAGAGGGCGATGAGGCAGTCACACTGCTCCTTCGGGCCGCTCAGACCAAGAAGAATCAACTCCGTGACCGCAGGGGAGCAGCAGCCCTGTATGACCGAGTTCTGTCACTGAAGGCCGATGAGCCAACCGCCTTGGAGTTTAAGGGCAAGCACCTCTTCGATACGGGAGATCTGGAGGGAGCCGTCGCGGTCTTTCAGGCCATCGAGGGATTGAATATCGAGCGCGATCTCGAAGACTTTGATGTCCAAATGGACCAGTCACTCCATTACTTCAACTTTGGTGAGGCACTGAAGAGGCTTGGCCGTACAGAGGACGCGCTCACGCGGTACGAACAAGCGCTGGCCCTCAACCGGAGCCACCTCCCAACACTCGAGGCAGTGGGTCCGCTGTATGCCAACGCACAGCGCTGGGATGACGCCAACCAGGTCTTCCGCCAAATCCTTCAGCTGACCGGTGGACAAGGAGAGCCTGGGAGGCTTGCTCGGGTCTACACGTGCCTTGGACAGGTTGAGCATGCACAGGGGAACACCCAGAAGGCCATCCGTAGGTTCGACAAGGCACTTGAAATACAACCGAACGACATCAATGCGCTCAACGGGTACGCCTGCGTGCTGTACGAGCTCAAGGACTGGAACAACCTGCTTGTCACCTACAACAACATCATCCATCACGCTGCAGATCGTGAGGTCTTCATTCATGCCTACATGATGAAGGGGCACGTCCTCGACGCCCACATGACCCTCGCCGATAAGGCCGCGCAACACTACGAGAAGTCGCTGAGTTTCGACGCCTCCCATCCCGGAGCACTACTCCGGCTCGCAGAACTGGCGCTGCGCAAGGAAGACTGGGACCGAGCCATCAGCTATGCCGGGCGCGCCCTCGCCGTTGGTGACTCCGCCGACCAGAAAACCACAGGCCTGTTGAACCTTGTTCAGGCCGTCGGTCTCCTAAAGACGGAAAAAGATGACGACGCGGCGTCCGCAATCGATGCAGCCAAGCAGGCGAGCATCGAGGCCCCAGCCACGGATGCTGATGGAATCCACGACTACGTTCGCGGGAGACTCCAGGCTGAGCCCTGATCGAAGCAATGGGCGCATTCTTTTTCCGAAATCGTGGGTGGCTACCCGTCCCAGCGCTCCTCGCGGCGCTGGCCATGTGCGGGCCGATGAGTCTGATCATGGCGCTTGGCCTGGCTTTCGTGCCGCTTGGCCTACTGGTCAGACTCTGGGCCATGCTCCATATTGGTCCCGATGCCCGACGACAGGAGGTATACGCCAAGAAATTGGTCTACACCGGCCCATACGAGCTGAGCAGAAACCCCCTCTACATCGCAAACATCATTGCCTACACCGGGATTGGATTGGCGACTGGTGGGCCCGCCGGCTTCCTGTTGGCCGCAGCAGCGGTCACGGTCTACTACGGCATCATTGTCCGCTATGAAGAGGTCGAGCTGGAGCAGCGCCTCGGTGAGGTCTACAGGAGTTATCGAAATCGCGTGCCGCGATGGATGGGGGAATCTGCACCAGTTCACGCGGCCGCACCGAAGATAGCAATGGAGGTCCGCTTCAGCAGCGCACTCCGCGCAGAGCGCTCGACATACATCGTTACAGCCCTTGTTGTGACCAGCATCGTGCTTCGAGCCATGACAGTGGGTTAGCAGGGCGGCGATGTACCTTGACCACAACGCCACCTCCCCGATGCCACAGGCAGTGCAGGATGCTGTCTTCAGCGCGATGTCGCACGCCTGGGCCAATCCCGGGTCGCCCCATGCGCTGGGGCAAGCCTCCGCCGCACAGGTCCAAAGAAGTCGGCAAACCATCGCTGAGGCTTTGGGGGTCCCCCCGAAGCAGGTCTTCTTTACATCCGGTGCTACGGAAGGAAACGCCTGGGTCCTGAGCCAGAAAGCGATGCCCGTGGTGGCTTCTGCTACTGAGCACCCTTCAGTTCTGGACTGGAGCTCCGAAGTTATCGCCGTCAACGAATCCGGCCTCATTGACCTCCAAGCGTTAGAGGCGCGACTCAAATCAGGTCCCGCCCTCGTCTCCGTGATGGCAGCCAACAACGAGACCGGCGTGATGCAGCCCATCGAGGCCGTCTACGACATCTGCCAGCGTCATGACGCACCATTTCACTGCGACGCCACCCAGGTCTTTGGTCGCATCGGTACACCGGTCTGCGCCGACTACATCACCGTATCGGCCCATAAATTCGGCGGCCCAAGGGGTGTTGGCGCCCTCATTACCAGCCAGCCACCCTCGGGTATCTTGAAAGGAGGGAAGCAGGAACGTGGTCATCGAGCGGGCACACTGAACGTCCCGGGCATTGTCGGCTTTGCCGCCGCATTGTCCGCAGGCCAGCAATGGACCTCTGACGAGCGGGACAAACTCGAAGCATTCTGTAAAGACGCCGGTGGCAAGATTATCGGTGAGAGGGCGGACCGGCTCCCGAACACACTCTCGGTGCTGTTCAGCCATCCCGGCGACCTCATTATCGCCGCCCTCGATCTACACGGCGTCTACGCCTCGACGGGGTCCGCATGCTCCTCGGGATCCAGCCAAACAAGTCACGTCTTGTCAGAGATGGGGATTGACGGGACACCAGTGAGATTCTCCTTCGGTCCAGGCTCAACCGCGCAGCCCGCCATACAAGCCTTGACCACTGTCCTTTCCCAACTGGAGGGAGCATGCGTGTAGTTGCTGCAATGTCCGGTGGCGTGGACTCGTCGGTTGTTGCCGGACTGCTCCTCGAGCAGGGTCACGAGGTCATCGGTGTCCACATGAAACTGCATGATGTCGAGGAAGGCGAGGCTGGACACTGCTGCGGCCTGGATGATGCGATGGACGCGCGAATGGTGGCCGATAAGCTCGGCATTCCATTCTATGTGATGGACCTCCGCGAGGCGTTTCGTAGGGCCGTGATGGACGACTTCGCCGAGAACTACAAGGCGGGCAGAACGCCCAACCCGTGTGTTCGCTGCAACGGCGTCCTCAAATTTCGCGTCCTTCTTCAGCGCGCAAAGGCTCTCGGCGCGAGCCACCTCGCGACTGGACACTACGCAAAGGTGACGCCAGAGGGGAGCCTCTTTCGGGCTGTCGACCACCACAAGGACCAGTCCTATTTCTTGTTTCCTGCTGCCCGGGAGGCCTTCAAGCAGACATTGTTTCCGCTTGGCGGCATGACGAAAGACGAAGTCAGGGAGCATGCTCGACGGTTGGCGCTCATCACCTCCAGCAAGCCTGACAGCCAAGAGGTGTGTTTCATCCCAGACGACGACCACACCCGCTTCGTCAAGGAACACCTAGGGAACCCTGACGCAGCAGGAGACATCGTCGACGAGTCAGGCAATGTGCTCGGCCAGCACGATGGCTATTTCCGGTACACGATCGGCCAACGGCGGGGTCTCGGAGTTGCGGTAGGGTACCCGCTGTATGTCCTCAAGATTCAGGCCGCGTCAAAACGCGTGGTTGTCGGACCAGCAGACCGCCTGCTCGAGCAGGGCCTGCAGGCGTCCGACATCAACTGGTTCCGGAAGCCCGAGGCTGGTGAGCAGGTGATGGTGCGGATTCGCCACAATGGTGGCCTCATTCCAGCCACAGTGGAAGGTGACGACCCCATCATGGTTCACTTCCAAGCTCCAGCACGGGCAGTCGCACCCGGCCAAGCAGTCGTGCTCTATTCAGGCGACGAAGTCCTCGGTGGCGGATGGATCGACCGAGCACTATGAATCACAGCTTCACCAACGAAGACCTCCTGGAAGAGGCCCTCACGCACACCAGCTGGGCCTATGAGAATGGCGGCCCACACAACGAGCGGTTGGAATTTCTTGGCGACGCCGTGCTTCAGCTGTGCAGCACGGAAATCCTCTTCGAGCGCTTCCCGGGAGAACGTGAGGGCACCCTACACAGTTACCGAACACAGCTCGTCAGCACGGAGCATCTCGCCACCATCGCCAGATTATGGAACCTCGGCGAGCGGGCCAAGCTGGGTAAGGGCGAACAAGCCACCGGTGGGCGGGACAAGGATCGTCTTCTCGCTGGGCTCTTTGAGGCGGTACTTGGCGCCATCTACCTGGACGGGGGATTCTCGGCCGCTCAAGCAACGGTCCAGGAGGTGCTTCAGGCGGACCTTGATCGACTGCCATCGTTGGCAGACCCGCGAGCGACACTGCATGAGTGGTGCCAACGAGAGCATGGTGGCCCTCCAACCTATGATGTCATCTCAGAGGACGGACCCCCACACGACCGAACATTCGGCATCGCAGTCAGCGTGAAGGGAACAGTCCTCGGCGAGGGCAGGGGCCGCTCAAAGAAGGCCGCCTCCGTCGCTGCGGCACAGGTCGCCACCATGTCTCTCGGACTCTCCCGGTGAAGGTCGTCCCCATCGACCTCGGCGGAAGCCCGCAGCGGTGTGCTGTAGCTCCACCGACCCGACCAACTCCTTGCCCACAGACCATCAGCTTACTCATTGAAGAGAAGCGCCGCCGGCACCCAAATTCAGCGCTCTGCGTGTCGTTCTTCCATGGACGCATTCCCGACCACACTCAACTGGCGGCATGCGCCGGACACGACAAGAATCTCTCGGCAAATCCAGCTGATCTCAACCTCGACAACACATTTATTCTCCAGGCTGCAGGCGTGGGCACGATCGAACTCGAGGCCATGACCTTTAGTCCTCATGTACTTCGTTCAGCGGAGCGCCCATACACAGCACAGCGCGTCGTCGCGATGGGCGAAAAACTCAAGGCATTGGGATTCAACCTTGGGGTGCACCTGGTCCCAGGCCTCCCAGGGAGTGATGTGGAGGATGCCATCGCGGACGCCCAGACAGTCAGCCGCTCGGGCTGGGCCGATCACGTCCGGATATGGCCAGCTCTGGGGTTTCAGGGCGCGAAACTGTCGGAGTGGGCCAAGACCGGCCGATGGCGGCCCTGGGACGTGCGCCAGACCATCGATGTTGTTGACCAGATGGTCTCCGTTCTGGACGACGCCAACATTCCAGTCATCCGGATCGGGATTCAACCTGGCCAGGACATTCCAGTCAGGGCCACTGCAGGGCCGAATCACCCGAATCTTCGAGGCGAAATCGAGAGCCGGAGGTTTGGCAAGAGGCTCCGAAACCTACTCGAAGGAACCCCTCCCGGATCGACAGTCGTGGCCGCCGTGAACAGCAAAGATCTGGCCTGGGCAAAGGGTATCTCGAACGTGAACGGTAGAACCTGTGAGTCCCTCTATCGGCTAAAGCGTCTCGAATTTGTCGCAGACGAAACTGTCGAACGGGGTACGGTGCACCTCCGGAGGTCGACATGACCTGCTTCACCAATCACGCCCCACACCGGGCCCTCGCAGCCATTACTGGGCCCGCACGCTCAAGAATGGCCAGGTCTAAGGCATGGAGATTGTCATGACAGAGCCCGTCTATGGAAGCGTTGCCATCATCGGTAGGCCCAACGCCGGTAAGAGCACACTACTGAACCGAATCCTCGGCCAGAAGGTGGCCATCACATCGGACAAGCCCCAGACCACCCGAAACCGAATCGCTGGCATCTTCACCACGGACAACATGCAAGCGGTCCTCGTGGACACACCGGGAATTCACCTGGCTAAATCTCGAATCAACCGCGCCATGGTCTCGATAGCCGTCAATAGCTTGGAGGAGGTGGATGCCGTGTGCTTGGTCGTAGACGCACACAGGGCTCGTGAGCGTTGGCCAAAAGGCGGTGTTGGCGTCAGTCCGGCACTGGAGCACATGGCGGCCATCCTTGACGATGTCAGCGGCAAGCCGGTCTGCATCGTGCTGAACAAGATCGATAAGCTCCACAAGGAAGCCCTGCTGCCCCTGATGGCTGGGCTACACGGGCGGCTTCCATCGGCGGAAATCATTCCCGTCTCGGCCCTGAAGGGGAAGGGTACCGACACGCTCATCGAGTATTGGCGGTCGAGCCTACCGCCTGGGCCCCCAATGTGGCCAACCGACCAAATCATGGATGCGAGTGAACGGTTCCTCGTCGCGGAACTGATTCGAGAGAAGGTCTTCCGAAACACGCATCAAGAAGTGCCATACTCCACTGCAGTCGAGATTGAGCAGTTCACCGAGGAAGAACGTGACGATGGGATACCGTTCGTAGAGATTTTCGCTCGCATTCTCGTGGAGC
>Ga0115012_10000925_pt1 | contig 16767 bp, 13 predicted proteins | sample TroAtlMetagenome_FD_88706 | JGI IMG/M metagenome (GOLD analysis project Ga0115012, IMG submission 88706) | Marine eukaryotic phytoplankton communities from Atlantic Ocean - Tropical Atlantic ANT10 Metagenome | ecosystem: Environmental > Aquatic > Marine > Oceanic | place: Tropical Atlantic...
CGATGAAGACCTTGTCGCCCGGCAGCACCTCCATCGCCGGGTCGCCCGTCCACGTGGTCGTGTGCGCCGGCCCCTGGATGCGCATGTTGAAGAGCTGCCCGTCGCGCGCCTCGAAGAACTCGTCGCTGAGCCGGTCGCTCGGGTCGTTGGCGCCCTTGGAGAGCACGATGCCGTCGGGCCGCCAGTCGGTGAGCCCGGCCTCCTCCATGGCCTTGTCGAGGATGTCGAAGCCGATCTCGTCGCCGATGTTGCGCGAGACGCGGTAGGCCGCGCGCGTCTTTCCATACGGAACCGTGCCGACCGCCGGGAAGCCGCCGACGGTGCCGTTGAGCATCTCGTTGACGATGCCCTTGCCGCGCAGGAAGGGGCCCTCGTCGTGCGCGAAGACGCCCTGCCGGCGCGCGGGCGCCGCTTCGAGGTCCGAGCCGTCCTCCCCGAGCGCCGGCGCAATGTCGGGCACGTTGAGGACGGTCGTCTCGTTGGGCATCGCGGCGAGAACCTTTGGGCTGGTTGCGAACGACGAGACGAAGGCCGCATTGTACCCCGCGACGGTCTTGAAGGCCCGGCCGATGTCTGTGCCGGGAATGTCCGCGGCCTTTGGGATCTTGAGCGCCTGCAGCGTGATCCGCTTGTTCCTGAGCACCGTCGCAAAGTAGGCCTGGAGGAACTCGAGCGAGCACATCTTCTGGAAGCGCTCGGTGCCCGACATGCCGGGCGCCATCCAGGCGTACAGGTAATTGTTGGGGCCGCTCCCCAGGCCGAGCATGCCGTTGATGGGGTCGTTGCCGTCGACGAAGCTGCCGAAGTTGTCCGCGCCGTAGCTGTCGCCGCCGCCGACCGGGCCCGAAAGCCGGCCCTGGGGCATGAGCTGCGAGACGCCGTTGTTGACGCTGCGGCGGCCGAGGATGAAGCCCACCCTGGACGCGCGCATGTCCTCCGTCTCGGTGACCGTCTGCTTGGGGCCGCGGGTGAGGCCGCCGCGATCGGCCGCCGTCGGGTCGGCGGCGCCGAGGCCGCCGAGGTAGCGCTGGCCCACGGCGGTCGCGTCGACGACGAGGCCGGTGGCGTACCGCTTGCCCGAGAGCGGCACGAGTCGCGTGTAGGGAATGCCGATGTTGCTTCCCTCGTTGTTGCGCGCGTAAAAGGGCTGTCCCGGCGGGTTGACGCCGCCCTCCGGCGTGTTGTTGGTGTTGGCGCTCTGGATGCTGCCGCCGACGGCCGTCGGCGGCGCATTCGGCGTCTTGCTGCCGCCCGCGTACGGGTTGTTCCCGCTGTTGACGTTTCCGATCAGCGACATGGACTCTCGGTGCTGGGCGGTGGATGTCGGCTCCCACGGGCGTGTGCGCGCCGTTGCTCTTTAGCGGGAGCCGCGGACTTATGCCGCGTGCTCCGCGGGAGCCTCGGGCGCCGCCTCGGCAATCTGCGCCGCCGGCGCGCCGAGCGCGGTCAGCTCTTCGTCGAAGAGGCGCTTCATCGCGCCCTCGTGCTTTGCGTACTCGTACTTGACGACCCAGTGCGCGTACTCGCCGCTGAGGTTGGCGAGCGAGAGCGCGCCGCTCGCGAGAATGTCGGCCAGCGCGCGCAACTGCCACGCCTTGGAGGCCTCGGCCGGGCGCAGGAGCTTTACCTCCTCCGGGATTTGCGCGACCCGGTGCACGTAGACGCGCCCCGCCCCTTCGAGCCCAAAGGCGCCGAGGTGCGCCGGCGCCTGCACCGCGCGCACGCCGGTGTTGTGCGCCGGCGGCGCCTCGCCCGAGAGGGACACGAAGATGGTCGAGCCCATGGCCGCGTCCACGGTCAGGCTCACCGACGCGGTGCGCGCGGTGCGCACGCAGCGTTCGGCGAGGCGCGCGAGCGCGGCGCTCGCGTCGGAGGCGCGCGGGAGCAGCTCCGCGCAGAGCAGCGCGTAGCCGTCGGCGCTCAGGCGCGAGCCCGACTTGCTCGTGCTGTGCGCGTGTTTGGCGGCGAGGGTCGCCGGAATCATCAGCGCCTCGCGCGGCAGCGCGGCGCCGAGGCGCGGCGCGGCCGTCGCGAGCGTCCTCCAGCGCGCGATGCTTCCCGAGGTGACGAGCGTGGAGTACCAGCGCCGGATCGCGGGCGTGCAGGTCTTGGCGGGCGTGGCCAGTCGCTCGAGCTCGAGAACCTCTTCGCGCACCGCGTGGATCAGCCGCCGGTCGGCGTCGAGCTGCGCCGCAATCTTGCGCACGGCCTCGGTTGCATAAGCGCGCGCCGCGGCGCGCAGCGACTCGACGAGCCGGATTCGCTCGTCGAGCTCGGATACGGAGTCCGCAATCGATATCAGCCGCCACGTGGACCGCGCGGCCGCGTCGGCCGTGCGCGACGCGGTGCCCGCGTCCAGCGGCGGCACATTCGACGCTTCGGCGAGTCGGCCGAGGAAGCCCTCGTACGAGCTGCGCAGCCCCTCTTGCAGTCGCTGCGCGGTGCCGAGGCTCAGACGAACCGGCAGCCGCGCCATTGCCACGTAGACCTGGCGGACGACGTGCGCCTCGTGAAAGGCCTGGAGCTGCGCGCACGTGGCCACGCAGCGCTTGGCCACGGACACGTGCCCGCCGATGCGGGGCGTCTCTTGGTCGTCGGCGTGCTGGGCACGGTAGTCGTCCCACCACTCGTCCAGCCCCGGGAGGGACCAGAGTCGCATGCCGCTCGTCTTCTTGCGCGCGCGCTTGCGCCTGCACTATCGCCTGCACTATCGCCGCTTCGAGGGGCGGGGGCGCGCGTGGCGCAGCCGCATTGGTTGGAATGTTTGGAATGTTTGGAATGTTTGAAATGTTTGGAAGAGACGCAACGCACGCACACCACGCACACCACGCGCGCCTCTAGACAATCCCGATGTGGCGCTGCGCCGGCGACGCGATGGCGGTCTCCTCGCGCTCGCCGCGCGCGCGCCCGCGGAGCTGCTCGTTCTCCTCGCGGAGCCGCTTGATCTCCGCGCGGAGCTGCTCGACCTCGGTGGACTCGCCGGCCGACCGCTTCTTCGACCGGCCGCCTGCGTCGGCCGAGGGCTTCTTCCGCAGCGGGAGCGGCAGCAGCTTGTCGGGAAGCAGCGCCGGCGGCACGCAGGCGGCGATTGCGAGGCGGCGCTGCACCAGCTCGCGCTGGCGGTCAAACCCCGGCGGGTGCACGGGCCGGCCGCGCGACGGGTTTTCGGGCGGCGGCACCGCCATGTTGGCCGAGACCTGGCAAACGACGGGGGCGGCGAATGCGTCGAGGTCGAGCCAGTGGTTGCCGCCGCGATCGGGCGCCGAGTTCTTCTGGCAGACGTCGAGCACGAAGCGGCACGCCCCGCCCGTCGTGGCGGGCACGCCCTCCGAGTACGTGTGGCAGCAGCGCTTCACGTGCGGCGGTTCGAATGGGAGCTCGGAGCGCAGCTCGCTCCACCGGGACGAGATCCAACAGGTGTCGCTGTTGGCCTTGTCGTTCCCATCGGGCGCGCCCGCGGCGTCGCCAAACGTGGCGCCCAGGAGCGGCGCGGGGCCGAGCCCCGCGCGCGCGCGCGCGCGGAGCGCGGCGAGGTTGAGCTGCTCGCGCCGGCGGACGTCGTTGAGGTTTGCGAACATCGGCAGCTCGTTGGCGAGGTCGTAGTGGCGGACGCACTCCACGAGCGTGTCGACCGCCTCGGGGCAGAGCAGGTATCCGCGCTCCGCAAAGAGGTATCCCGAGGCGTTCCGGTCCTCTTCGTCGGGGGTGTATCTTGGGGGAGGGGGCGTTTCCTTGGTCCGATAGTACGCGTCCTTTGTGACGGAGAGGCCGGCGAGGATGAACGGCTGCGGGGCGAAGAGGTGCTCGATCGGCGTGCCGCGAACGTCGTCGATGACGACGTCCCGCTTCAGGCCCTGCTCGTCCTCGACGACGGCCTTGTGCGAAACGGCGTGGGGGCGGGGGATGCCCGCCCCGCGCGCGCGCGCGGCGTCGAATTCGCCGAGCGAGTAGAGCTCGGCGTTGGGGCCCACGAGGGGCTCGACCGGGTCCGGGACGACCCAGTAGACGCGCTGCAGGTGCTTGAGAAGGCGCGCGCGCGCCGCCCGGTATTCGGGCGCGTCCTTTGGCGGAATGAAGCGCGGCTGCCCGGCGGCGCAGTAGGGAACGCCCAAGAAGTAGCGCAGCAGCAGCCGCGCCCCCTCGGCGCCGCCCATCAGCGCTTCGCGTCCGATGTACCGCGCCAGCACGTTGAGCGGGTGGATGCCTTCCGGAAAGAACCGGCCGGTGAAGTAGCTCTTGCGCAGGTAGACGTCGTCGGGTCCGACCGGCAGGCCGAGGCCCGGCCGGGTGTAGGTCGTCTTCCCCGAGCGCAGCCGCGGCTGCAGCCATTCGGGATTGTCGCGCTCTTCGGCCAGCAGCTCGAGCTCCTCGCCCGGACTCGCGCAGTCCTTTGGCCACGCCAGCGCGTCGACCTTGAGCCAGCAGACGCGACGCTGGCCCTTGGGGTTGCGCGCTTGGTCGTGGTAGCGGACCGTCGACTCGCTCGGCACGCGGAACGCGGTCTTGTCGGTGGCGTCCTTCCGCACGCGGTTCCAGCCATCCTCGAGCGGAACGCTCGTCATCGACGAGACGACGTGCGTCGCCGGGATGTTGTAGGTGGAGTCGCCGTAGTGCACGTAAAAGGTCGACGGCGTATTGGGCTTGGCGCCGCTGATGGCGTGGAGCGCGAGCCCGCACTTGTACGCGTGAAGGCGCGCTTTGGCGGCGTCGGCGGCGTCGGCCTTGGGGAGGGGCTTCAGGCACGGCTCCCACTCCTTGCGCTCCTTGGCATTCTTCCGCTCGGCGTCGGCCCAGTCGCGCGCGACTTGCGTCCAGTCGATTGCGTCCATAGTGCAGTCCGGACTGCGCGCTCCGGGGGCGGGGGGCGCACAAGCGGCAGCCGATATCTCGCTCGCGCCGCCGCGTTGAGCAGACGAGCGGCGGCGGCGGCGGCGGCGGCGGCATCATGCGCCCGGGCCGCCACTTGGCCTCCGCCCTTTGGCGCCCGCTGCTGGCGGCGCTCTGCTTCTTTGACGCCGCGCGGCTGGCGGCGGCGCACAACCCGACGTACGACGACGAGTGCCCGGGCAACTGCTGCCAGCCCAAGCGCGACGACCACACGTTTTCGCAGGCCTTCTACCTCAAGGGCGCGGGGGGCGTGGAGCTGCACCTGGACAATGTCGACATTGAAAAGGCCGAGATCATCCACTGGGACGTCGTCTTCCGCGGCGACTACCAGGAGCGGCCCGACGCGTCCGAGTACGAGCTCTACGTCGGCTGCGGCGGCTGCGCGCCCAACGACCTTTACGACGAAAACTGGAAGCTCGAGCCAAAGGCGCCGCTGACGCCGGTGCTCGAGCCCTTTACGCAGACCACGTACTACCCCCTTTACGACAAGGACGACCCGATCCGCCAGTTTGACTCGTCGCTGCTCGCCGACTGCCCCAAGCTGCCCGACGGCAGCCGCCACTTTACGATTCGCCTCAAGCCGCTCACCGACAAGGACATCTTCTGGGCGCCCGTGCTCGGCTGCCCCGACTTTGAGTGCGAGGTCGACGCCTTCACCGCGGGCGACCTCTTCCTCTTCCCAAGGTTCATTCTCCACAACCAGCGCGGCGCGTGGTCCGAGTACTACGAAGGCCTCTGGTGGGGCCTGCTCGTGGCCACGGCGACGATGGTGCTCATCTTTCTCTGCCCGCTCTGGTGCTGCCGAATGTCGACGGCCCTCTGCGTCTTCTGCGGCGACGAGTGCGGCAGCTCCAAGGGCTGCAAGGACCTCTGCGGCCCGCACGTCAACACCAACCGCTTCCAGAAGCCCGCGGTCAGCTACGTGTGCGAGATGCTCGAGCCGCCGAGCCGCACCATGTGCACCCGCATCGCCGACCACAACTGGTGGCGGCGCGCGCCCGTCGGCTTCTGGAACAAGACCAAGGGGTTTGTCTACGAGCGCCAGTTCTCGGTGCGCGGCTTCCTCTACTTTGTCGCCGTCTGGGCCACCCTCGTCAGCCTCTTCAACGGCATCTTCAACGTGGCCTACTCGGTGCGCCGCCTCGACCCGCCGTACGAGTACGAGAGCCGCGGCCTCGTCCTGTACATCTGGGTGATTGTCGTCACGGGCCACCTCGTCCCGCTCGTTCTCGTGTCCATCATCTGGTGGAAGGCCACCAACGTGCCCGAGTCGCGCTGGCGCCGCTTCTACTATGGCGGCGCGCCAAACGACGCGTGCGGCCCGGGCTGCTGCCAGGGCGCCTACGTCAACAACTTTGTCAACTGCCGGTCGCCCTTTTGGGCGCACGGCTGCTGGTGGTTTGTCGAGCTCGTCGGCGTGGGCATCGGCGGCTTCTTCTGGCTCGGAACGGGCCTCTGGGTCTGCTCGGGCGCCATCACCCTGGCGGCGCTCTGGCGCTGCTTTTGGACCTACTGCAGCGGCCGCTGGTGGTCGGACATGCCCGACGAGGACGAGCTGCAGGGAATCCTCGAGGCGAAGCGGGCCAAGGCGCGCGCGCCGCGGGCCGTCGAGCCTGCCGCCGGCGAACCGCCGCTGGCGCCGGAGGTCATCCTCCGAGGCGAGCCGGTGACGCCGACGACGCCGCCGCCCGAGTACGAGCCGCCGCCCGAGCTGCCCGGCCTGTATCTCAACCCGAAGCGCGCCGCGTCCTCGTCGGACGTCTAGCCGCACGTCGCCGCGCGTCGCCGCGCGTCGCCGCGCCCAAGGCACACCGTGTACGCATGTGGCGCGTCTGTGTGTGCGAATTTGCTATAGTGCAACTCGGTCGGACGGTTGCGCGCGGGGGGTTTTGCGCGCGCGCGCGCGCGCGCGGCGCGCGCGCTGCACGATGGCCGCCGCCGCGCGCCAATCGTGCGGCTGCTGCTTGTGTAGAAGCAGCACTCGTCTGCAAACTCCAACCAAGCAATCTGCACGATGGCCCACTCCAATTCCAACCAAGGCGACGCCATGTGCGTCGAGTCCACCGCCCTCGTCGTCGCCGACCTCGACGGCAAGTCTGCCCTCGGCGTGCTGACCGTTGCCGATCAGCAGGTCGACAAGATCAACGACTGCATCGGCTCGATGGAGGAAATCCTTCGGTGCGACTGCGGCAAGGACTGCATCATGCGCCAGCCGGCCAAGTCCAAGTCGAAGAAGCGCGGCGCGCCCGGGTCGGCAATGGCCGCGCACCCCGAGGCGCTGCCGCCGCACAATCTCGTCCTAGACGACCGTCCGCCGGTTGTCGTCTGCGCCGGGCTGCACCACTTTGACGACGTCCTCGAGCCCGTCGCGGCCGCCGCCTCCGGCGCTCGGTCCAAGTCGGCCCGCGTCGCCCAGAAGCGCATTCAGGGCCAGGGCGAGAAGCCGCGCACGGCGGCCGACGCCGCGAACAAGGCAAAGCGCGAGGCGCGCCTCGGCCTCCGCCAGGGCGGCTGCATCGTGTGCGCGGCGTGCTACGACTACAAGCGGTACCTTTGCGACGGCGAGTGCCGCGGCTGCCTCATTCGCAAGGCCGCCCTCCCCCCGCACGTGGCCGACACCGCCGAGACGCTCTGGCTCGAGCACCCCGCCGAGCTGCCGGGGGTGACCGCCCTCGGCAAGCAGATCAAGGCCATCAAGGTGGCCAACGACGGCACGCGCCTCTGCCTCACCAACGCCATGGGTCGCGGCCAGGAGCTCGCCGACTACGCCGACGGCGAGCCCGGTAACGCCGCGGAGCAGCTGGCCATCACCGACGCCTCGGACGGCGAGGCCGTCGCGTCCCCCGCCGCCGCCGGCCTCGGCGCCGAGGCCCGGGACCACCTCGGCGTGTCGGAGGCCGACGGACCGGCGCCGGCCTCGGACGACGAGGACGCCTCCGAGTGGGCGGACAACGCCAAGGTCCGCGAGAAGCAGGCGAAGTCCCTCAAGTCGATGCTCGCCGACATTCTCGGCCAGCACAACGGCCTGACGCGCGCGCTCGCCGAGGCGCAGACCGCTCGCGACAACTGCACCCTCAATCTCGACGAGGCCAAGAAGATCGAGGACAACGACGAGCGCATCGGTGTCACGGAGAAGGCGCTCGCGACGGCCGAGGCCGAGCTGAAGACCGCCACGGCGTCTCTCCAGCACGTCCAGACCAACCGCGACGGGCGGATCTCCGAGTACCACGATCTGTGCCGCGAGAAGCACGACGACAAGCTCTTCCGCGACCTCACGGAGGCGGAGAAGGACAAGGTCCTCGGCGACTTTATCGAGGCCAACAAGGCCGAGGTGGAGGCGCCGGCCGGGCGCAACAAGCGCCGCGGCAGCACGGCCGGCGCCGCCGCCGCCGGCGGCGGCGCGCGGTCCAAGAAGCAGGCCACCGAGCGGGCCTTCAAGGACCTTCACGACACGCTCGTCAACGCGGACGCAAAGCCGGAGCACGTGCACTTTAACAACAAGTCGCTGAAGCCCGCGGTGGAAAAGTGGGAGACCGAGTTCCGCGACCGCAAGTCCAAGTACATGGCCGGCCGCCTCGGGCCGGTGCGCAAGGGCCGCCAGGACTGGTGGGTGATGTGCGTGAACCGCGAGGTGCGCGAGACGTTCCTGATCGAGGAGTACTCAAAGGAGCTCAAGTCGATGAAGGACCAGCTCTTCCCGTCGGCGCAGAACGACGACGAGGTGTCGGCCGCCGTGGACGCCGTGCGCGACCGCGTCAACGACCAGGTCAAGCGCCGGTGGCAGCTCTTCACCGGCCGGAAGATCAAGGGCCTCGAGTACTCCGAGGAGGAGGAGGAGGAGCGCAAGGGCCGCGCCACCGCCTTCAAGAGCTGGAAGATGTCGCGCTACGAGACGGACATCGGCGCCGGCAGCGACGCCGAGGACGTCAAGGATAACCAGAACACCATGTGGTACCAGGAGCTCGGCCCCACCCCCATGGACTTTCGCGAGTGGGCCAAGCAGCCCGAGGCCCGCGCCGCCATCGACGCCGCCGGCGCCGGGGCCATGCTCGACGCCATCGTCTCGGACGCGCCCGCCGCCGAGCCCGCCGCCGAGCCCGCCGCCGAGCCCGCCGCCGAGCCCTCCCAGGCGGCGGCCGCCGGCATCGGCGCCTAGCCCGCTGGCGTCGTGCACTTGGGAACACGAGTGCGTGCGTGCGTGGGTGCGTGAGTGGGTGCGTGAGCGCGTGAGCGGGCAGCCCCGCGGCTGCCGCTCGCGCGCTCGTAGCGTGTAGGCTTGGAAAACACTTTGCAACCCGCGCCGCCAGTCCGATGGTCTCCCCCGCCCCCTCGCGCGCCCCTTTGCCGACGTTTGATCTGCCGCCCATTTGCGCGACCTCCTTCCCCGCGTCGCCGCTCTGCCTACAGCCAAAGCCAATCCCGACGACCGTCGCGTGGCCGCATAGCCCGCCCGCGCTCGGCCTGTGGACGCTCGGCCCCGACTACGACCTCAGCGCGCACGTTGCCGACATTGAAAAAAAGTTGCTGCTCCGCGGCTGACGCTTGCGCGCCCCCGCCCCTCGACGGCGCACGAGTGCAATAGTGCAGAATGGAGCCTCTGCCCTGGTCGATTGCCAACCGGCCGACCAACCCCCTTCGCAACGGGTACCTTCCCGACGCCGCCAGCGCCAACCGCCTCGCCGACGACCAGCCCACGCTGTGGGCGTGCGTCGACCTCCAGCGCAACGCCGAGCACATCATCGACCAGCACACGTCGCTCCGGACTCGTCAGGCCATGGCCCTGCACCTCATCGCGACGCGCCTGCGCTGCTCGTGCAGCGACTCGTGCATCGATGCGCTCCGCATGTCCACCGAGTCCATGCTCGCCGAGGTGCACTATCGCCACGCCGAAGGCCTCGCAGAGGACGCCACCCTCCCCGACGCGCATGCTGAGCGCCGCGAGGTCGCCGCTAGCGCCTCCGCCGCGGCCAAAGCCGCGCTCAGCCTCTGTAAGCAGTTTTTGGAGCCGCTGTGCGACGACCGAATCCAGCGCGAGATTGTGCATGACTTTTGAGCACCGCATTGTTGCGGCCATCGCCGGGCTGGGCGCGGCGTTTAGCGTGTGGGTGATTGTATTCGTTGCGATAAAAACGCAATAACGATAAGGGAACGCCCTCCGCGAGCAAGGGTAGGCGGCATGCTTCCCAACCTCTCCGCTCTGCGGCGCGCCGCGCCGACGGGCCCGCTGGTAAACGTGTGCGAGGACGGCGTGGTGGACACTCTAACCTTGGAGCCAATCCCTAGGAATTGCGAGGCGTGGCAGCCTTGGGTTGAAGACGAGCAGCACGGCGCCATTCTCGAGCCACAGGGGCGTTACAACGTCGTGCAGCTCGCGAGGTGGCTCGTGGACCACGAAACCACTCCGAACGCGCGCTTCATCGTGACGGAAGGCGATCGGCGCGATTGCATCGTCGAGGCAAACCGGCGCCTCCCCGCCTACGCGCAGCTGCCAGTGCCGGTGGTCTCCGACATGGACGCCGACGACTTGTTTAGCCACATGTCGGCCGAGGACGTCCGGCCTCGGCACCACCAGTCGCAGGCGCAGCACTTCACGAGCGGGTACGCGCAAAGGGGCACCGTGCACGCGCGCAACTGGATAGACGCCGGGCAGCGGCTGTATCTGCTGCTTTCCCGCCACTACCAAGATCACATGCCGGAGCGCGGATGGCCCTTTGAATGGCAGCTGAATGCGCTCCGGCGCTGGCTCGCGCGCAACTGCGACAGCGTGCTGTCCACCTATGCATCGTTGGACGTCGCCTGCATAAAGTACGCTCGTGCCGTCGAGCGGGACGACCTCGACGTCGAGATGTACCGCGCCAATGTGGACCTATGCGCCCTGCTGCGACTCGCCCTCGTCCAATACTCGAACCACGTGCTGCAACCGGACGAGTTCAACCGCCGGCGGGCGGTGTACTACGGGCGCCAGGTGTTCGTGCCCTTTGTCATGGAGGAGATCCCAGACCACGCCTATGCGCGCCTCATCGAGTCCGACTGGGTGAGTTACATGCGGAGCAACCCCATTGAGGTCAGGACCGCCTTCGAGTCCTTCACCGCCGAGCTGATGGCGGCGGAACGGATCGCGGCGGACCACGAGCACGCGGACCTCGCCGCGGCGGAGCTCGCGGGGCGTGGTCGGTGAGCGTCGGTAAAGGGGTTGCGCGCGGGGGGTGCCGCGCGCGCGGGCCGGCGGCCTCCGTCCTCGGCGCCGGCGGCTGCCGCTTCCGCGCGCGCGCGCCGACTGTAAGAGCAGTACACACGCTATACATACACACCGCACGAATGTCCTCGTCGATTATCTTCCTCGACTGCGACGGCGTGCTGGCAAACTCCCGCGCCCACTGCTGCCCGCAGTGGGTCGAAGGCGTCGGCGCCGGGAAGCCCCTCTCCTATGCCGACGACCCGACGCTCCTCCCGCACCCGGATAACGCCATGGTGCCGCTGGAGCGGCCCTGCCTCGAGCAGCTGGCGCGCGTCGTCCGCGCCACCGGCGCCGACGTCGTGCTGTCCACGAGCTGGCGCCTCGCCCAAGGCAAGCGCGAGTTCCTCGAGATTGCGCTCGCGGCCTACGGCATACGCGTCGTCGGCGACACGCCCGACATCGCAACCACGCGGCGCGGACAGGAGGTGGCGCAGTGGATCGCCGAGAACCGGTTCGTCGGGACCTTTGTCATCCTCGACGACGGCCACGAGGAGTCGTTCGAAAGCACGGCGCTGCATTCCAAGCTCGTTCTCACGACCATGTGCGCCCCGCACGAGCCCGCCGGCGAGGGACTCACGCCGGCGCTGGCCGACCGCGCGATCGAGGTGCTCGCCGCGCGGCGGTAGCGTGTCGCGCGTGTCGCGTGTGTCGCGTGTGCGTCGTTCCGAATAGCGGTGCTCTCTACGAAAAATGCTCTTTCAAAAACGCGCACGCCGCGTCCCCGCGCATGTTGCCGCTCGGGTGCGTGCCCGAGACGCTCATCGCGCCGCCGTCGAGCCACCCCGTGCGCGCGCAAAAGAGCTGCGAGACGTGCGCGCACAGCGCGCGGTTGCTCGCGACCGCGGCGCGCTCGAGCGCGGCCATCGCGCCCACGTCGGCGATCGCCTCGGTGTAGTGCTCGCCGCGGTAGTCGCGCAGCAGCGTCTGCACGTAGCGCTCGTCCCACTGGTCCTTGTTGACGGCCGTCGCGTGCATCAGCTCGTGCGCGATCACAAACCCGATGCGCGCGTAGAGCGACTCCTTCGAGTAGCGCTCGTCCGCAAACGGCGGGACGAGCATCCCCGGCATCAGCACCGTGCACGCGTCGTCCTGGTACATGAGCATGTACGCGTTGCGCTCGAGCGCGTCGAAGAGCGGCGGGTGCTCGCAGAGGCCGTCGCCGCGCACGACGCGCTGCAGGCGGTCGAGGTAGACGGCGCGCGCCTGCTTGAGCATGATGAGCATCGCGCCGTCCTCGCTCGTCAGCTCGGGCCGCGCAAAGTCGCGCGAGGCGCCCGCCCACGAGCCGCGCGGCGCGCCGGCGATGCGCACCCGCGTTCCCTTGAGCACCGACGCCGCGCGGTTGCGCGCGTCGTCGTCCGTGTAGAGCGCGGCCATCGGCGGCGTCGCAATCGCCTGCTCGGCCGCGGCGCGCAGGTCGGGCACGGCCGCCGCCAGCCGGTCGTACAGCGCCGGCGTGACCAGCGCATTGTACGCGAGCGCGTCGAAGGCGTCGGGAAAGACGACCCGCGAGGCCCGGAGGCACACCGAGCGCGCGCTGGGCCGCGCGGCCTCCGCGAGCGGCGCGGCCGCGAGCTGCGACCACGTCACGGTCGCGGCCGCGTAGAGCTCGGCCGACCCGACGTGCGCGCGCACGCGCGCCTCCGGGTCGGTGCGCAGCCGGCCGACGGACGCCGCCTGGCGGCGCTCGGCGCGGATGCCGAGCGCGGCGCTCGAGGCCGAGGGCATGGCGCCGAACTCGCCGCGGTTGACGACCGCGCCCGAGGCGTACGCGCAGTAGGCGGCGAGCCCGCGCACGTAGGCGTGCGCGTTGCCGCTGCCGCCGCCGGCGTCGGCGGGCGACTGCGTGAAGGCGCGAATGAAGCGCGTGAGCGGCACGTTGCTCTCGGCGTAGCGCATCGAGTGCTCCTGCCCGGCCGAGGTCGCGTCGGCGAGCACCGGCGCCATCCACGTGCCCGCCACCGCGCCGAGGTGGAGCGCCAGCGCCACCGACTTTTCGACGACGATCGCGGCCGCCTCGGCGTGCGGTATGCTCGCCATCTCCTCGGCAAACGCGGCCGCCGCGTCGCGCTCGCCGCGCGTCGCGCCGACGGCGTAGAGCACCTCGCGCAGCGCCGCGGCCGGCACCTCGACGCCCGCGCCGACCCGCACCGCAAAGCCGCGCCCGCTCGAGCCGTAGTCGAGCCCCAGCGCCGCCGGCGCGTCGCACGCGTGCGACGCGAGCGCGCCGAGGCTGGCGAGCGCGGCGTCGATGGAGTTGTCCACGCCTGGCGCGCTGAGCACGCTGAGGTGGTCGTACGCGAGCTTGCCCGCCGGGCCCTGCGCATTGGAGGCGACCATCGCCCGGCAGGCGGCGCGGAACTTGGCGAGGTCCGAGTTGCCCAGCCGGCCGTTGCCCTTGGCCAAGATGACGTCTTCGACGTCCCACGCCACGTCGGCCTCGTCGAAGAAGGCCCACTTCTCCTGGCCGAGGTCGATCAGGCGCGCGTCCATCCACCTGCCGCACCAGCGCCGGTGCTCGGGCAGCTCCGGGTCGCTCGTGTCGGCGCCGGCGTCGCGCGCGGCGCCGTCGACTGCAATCTCAAAGTTGAGCGCGTCCGGGTAGTTGCGCCGCCGCACGCAGTCGACGTCGCCGGTGAAGGGGTCGACATTCTGCCGCAGCCCCGGCGCGCAGACGCCGCGCGCCATGGCCACGAGCGAGGCGCGCTGGTCGCTCGTGTTGAGCATGCGCCAGCCGCTCGGGGTGACGCTCGTTCGAAAGGCGCAGCTAAAGGAGGAATTGGACGTGGCGTAGCAGGTGCCGTCCTTGAGGCACGCGTGCTGCTCGGCGCACACGGTCGTGTAGGCCAGCAGCGACACGAGCGCGGAGACGAATGCGGTCAGCAGGACGGCCGTCGCGCCCTCCTCGGGCCCGGCCATGGCGGCGGCGGCGCCCCTACTACACCAAGGCCCCGCCGCGCTCGTGCATATTGTCAACGGTCCTGCACAATTTAGGCGGTAGCGGCGGCTGCGCCATGCGCGCGCGCATCGTGCAACAGCGGGCGGAGCGCAGACGGGCGGTGCCATGCCCATAGCCCTTGTCTACTGCCGCGGACGTTGCTATGGGCGTGGCGCCGACCCCCCGTCGACTACGAGTCCCCACCGCGAGGCCGTGGCCATCGTCGTCGCGCTCAACGAGGCGGTGATGCTCGAGACGAGACGCTCCCCGGCGTCGCCGCCGTGCATGGTGCCGTACGAGATCCGGCACATGAAGCCGTCCCTCTTTGCAATCGTCTGTCAGCTCGACGAGAGCGACGTCGAACACGTCGTCCGTTTTGCGCGCCGGATCTGCGCGCTGCTCGAGGCGCCCCTTTCAATCCACGCCGACCCGCCCGCTCGGCCGTGGCTCTGCTTGCTGAGCGCCTTGGAGGCCACCAGCCAGCCCTGCCTCGAGTCGGTTACCATTCCGCGGTCGACCTTCTACCCGCTCCAGCCGTTTGCAAACGGCATCAACGTGCGCGCGTACACCATCGAGGAGGTTTGCGCGCTCGCGAGCATCATCCTCGAGAGCGCGACGCTCGTCGAAAAGCAAGGCGCGCCGCAGGTCTTCCAGGCCTTCTTGGCGCGCAACGCCGCAACCCTCGACCCCTACAGCGTCGCGAGCGCCAACGGCGACACCTTTTCGAGGCTCATGGCGCAAATCGAAGGCGTCAAGTACGACCTGATGCACGTGCGCATGCAGGACCGCATCAACGCGGCGACGCGGTCGCTCGAGGCCCTGCAGGACGCGGTGCGCGCGCGGTTTGACGCAATCTCCCCGCGCAGCAGCCCGACGGCGATTGCGTCCGAGGCGCTCTCGACGACCAACGGCCCCACCCCGTACGAGCACATGGCCGCCAAGCGCAACGTCAGCATCGACGTCAAGGCGCGCGCGCTGCAGGACATCAGCAAGCTCCGCCAAAACTTTGCGGACGCCGTCTGGGGCTGGCGCGAGGACCTGCCCGGCGAGCCGCTCGGCTGGGACTGGGACATGCGCGCCGCCGCGGGGTACGCGGCCGACGCCGAGCGCGCGCGGTGAACCCGTTGGGTGGTGGTAAAGGCGTGTCGCGGTACTAGGATTCTATTGCGCGCTCCGAAGTTGTAAAAATCTAGTACCGCAAACTCCGGACCCGGAGCTTGCGAGCTTGGGAGCTTGGGAGCTTCCGAACCTTATCACTTCTCCGTCGCGACGAGGTACTTCGCCCCCGCCTGGAGCTTCAGCCCGTAGAACTTGCGCCACTGCGCGGAGCCGACCTGCTTCTCGATCCAACCGGACATCCACCGCTCGATCCAGGAACCGAGATTTTTCTTGAGCGTCTCCGCGTCGATTGCGAGCTTGGCCGAGAGCGTCCTCAGCTTCCGCCGCTCTTCTGCATTGAGGTCCAGGAATTTATCCGCATACAGGGCTTTCGCGACCCCCGCCGCGATGGCGGCGCCAAAGTACCTGCCCAGGGCCAGCTCGCCGCGCCCATAGTAAACGTCTTGGGGAACTGTGAAGCCACGCCTATGGATGTGGTAGTCCTTGAGACCGCCGAACCCAATCCCCTTGGGAGCCTCAGGCTCCGGAGTCCGTTTGAAGATCGCGCGCAGCGACTCCCATCCGGACGTTTCCGCGGCGTCCTCGTAGTTATCGAAGACGGCGTCCACGACGCTCGCCGTGGGCGGCAGGCGGTCGGCGCGCACAAACGGCATGGCGCTCCAATGAACCGGTGCGGCGTCTAGGGCTTATCAAAGACCTCTGACACGGTCCTAGGAGCCTACAACCACCACTAGAAACGCGCGCTTGTGCGCGGACTACTCATCGTCGTCGTCGTCGTCCCCCGCGATCGGCGCCCCGTTGGACTTGAGGGCGACGAGGTAGTCCACCGCCCGGCGAACCGGGTTGCGGAAGCCCGAAAGTCCGTTCGGCGCCCGGAGCTCGCTATGGACGGCTCGCTTCGCTTCAGCGAGGTCGAGCTTGTACCCGGCCTTCCTCAGGTAATGCTCTTGGTCGACCGTCAAGCGGACGATGAGCTCCTTGAGCGCGCGCCGCCGGTCCCCCGAATAGTCGCGGAAGTCGCCATCGAGAAGGAGCTTCGCGGCCGAGTAGACGGTGTACGCCCCGACGAACAGGGCCACGTCTTCGTCATAGTAATTCCCGTCCCGGTCCGGCTCCACGATGTCGATGTTGACCCCCACGTCCCATATCATTTCGTAGTCGTCCTTCCCGTAAAGCCCGAGGTGGTGGGGCCTCGTCGGCACGGCCGTCCACTCCCGGCGCGCCTTGGAAATGGCCTTTCGGGCGCCGTTCAGCATATCCCACGGCCTCATTGCCGTCTCGTCGACGCCATCGAAGTTGGCGAAGACGGCGTCCACGACGCTCGCCGTGGGCGGCAGGCGGTCGGCGCGCACAAAGGGCATGGCGCCAGGCGCTCCAATGAACCGGTGCGGCGCTCGGGGCTTATCTTACGCCCGTTATCACCCCTGGCTGGGCTATAGCCCAGGCGGAGATGTTGTTCCATGGTCCACTCCGGTACTAGGATTCTACTACCACTACTAGAAACGGATGCGCGCTTTTGCGGCCGTTACACTTTTGCCCTCGGAGGGGTGTGTACTAGAAATCTACTAGCACAGGCAATTTGTAG
>Ga0115012_10000926_pt1 | contig 16760 bp, 26 predicted proteins | sample TroAtlMetagenome_FD_88706 | JGI IMG/M metagenome (GOLD analysis project Ga0115012, IMG submission 88706) | Marine eukaryotic phytoplankton communities from Atlantic Ocean - Tropical Atlantic ANT10 Metagenome | ecosystem: Environmental > Aquatic > Marine > Oceanic | place: Tropical Atlantic...
GAACTGTCAAAGATCTCATCTAAAATGAGAAGATTAGTATCCACGCTATTCTTAAGCTTAGCAATAGAACGCCAAGTGAGCAAAAGAGCGATATCAATACGAGACTTTTCGCCTTCACTGAAACTATCGTAAGAGAATACATCACGATATCTAGACTTGATTATCTCTTGAAAGTTATCATCCAGCATAAAATTGACATAAAAGTCCATACGTTGTAAGTATTGATTGATATGTTGATTCATCGCTGGAAGATAAGTCTTGATAATCCTAGTCTTAATTCCATTATCCTTCAACAATTGTGACGCTGTTGTTAAGACATCACGATCTTTCTTTGAGTTACCAAGATCTGTAGTGTAAGATTTCTTATCTTTGATAAGACCTTCCAACTTAACAAACTCAGATTTCTTGTCAGGGTTTACACCCTCCAAGTCTTTAACCTCTTGCTCTATATCACGGATGGTTTGTCTGATTGTCGTGATGCGATAATTCGCTTGAGTAATATCAGAGTTGAGACTGAGTACAGTTTTCGATAATTTATTGAATTCATTTTCTCGCTCTTCTTCTTTGGTGATAGCATGATTGAGATCTTCCAATCCAATATTAAGATTGTCTAATTCTTCTTGTCCTTCAGATAATTTCTGTTGTCTAAAAGACTCATCAATGTCCTGAGTACATGTAGGACATGTTTTATTGTCTGCAAAGAAACTATGATTCTTATTACATGTATTTAACTTTGACTGTATTTTAACAAGGTATGTGTTCAACTTCCTTAATTTTGATGAACTTGAAGACACCCTTTCCATTTCTTTAGAATGTTTTAAGACTTCAGTATTCAGACGAACAATCTCATTATGGTTATCGTCTTCATCTTCTAACAATTCAGTAATCTTATTTTCTTTACGAACGATCTCCTCTTTATTCTTCTTCTCTAATTCAAGCATATACTTTTTCTGAATCTCAATCCTCTCTTCTATGAGATGAATTTTATAATCTATGTCTTTAACTTCATCGTTATTTTCTCTTACCCTATCCTTAAGAATCATATTCATTGTAGAGAAGACTTGAATGTCAAGGATATCCTCAATAATTTCTCGTCTCTGTGGAACAGATAACTTCATGAATGGTACAAACGTAGATGATCCTAGTACCACAATCTGTGTGAATGACTTATAGTTCATCTTAAGTACATTCTGCTCAAGGTTCTTCTGCTGATCCATAACTGTGCTTTCCTGATTCCACAGTTGGTCATTACAATAGATCTCAAACTTGTTAGGTTTGATACCACGGATAACTTTATAATTAACTTTACCAATAGAAAATTCTACTTCGGTCATAGCATTCTTTTCATTGATGCTATTAACCAACATACTCTTACTAATTTTACGGAAGGGTTTTCCGAACAAAGAAAAAGTAAGAGCATCCAAAATGGTGCTCTTACCTGCTCCGTTACTTCCAATTATTAAATTAGTTTTGGCACCTAGTAAATCAACTTCACTGAATACATTGCCCGTCGAAAGAAAGTTCTTCCAACGGATCTTCTTAAAAATAATCATTCTCGGTCGTCGGGTGGAATCAAAAAATCGTCAGGGGTTATGATAGAGAACTTCTGTCCTCTGGATTGACATGCGTCTATTATAGCATGATCTTCCATTTTTACAATCTGCATAGATGGATAATCTTCATCATCCTGTAGCATCATAAGATACCTTTCAGCATCATCTGCATCAGTAAAAATAGGGATTACTCTATTCTCTGCAGCATCAAAAACGGAATATACACCTTCAGGTTGATCTTCTAGTGTTACTATAAACATTTAAGATACGTTGCAACTTTCAATATATAGAGATCTCATGAGTTTCTTGAGATCAGTTTTATCTACAACCATCTCTACTTCATCAATATATTCATTGAGGAGTGTCATGGTATCCTTAGTTTCTAAATCTGCTTCATCTACACCTTCTACTTCAACTAGGGTCTCAGCAATTTTTACATCATGAGCACCTACATTGTAAAGACGATCAACCAATGTTTCAAACATTTGGTAGTCACGTTTTTCGTTAACGATGATCTTGATGTACTTGTCTTTATGACAAGACACATCGTATTTGTTGTAGTCGAAGTTTCTGTCATCGTAGGAGATCTTGTCAAAGATTTCATACGGGTTCTTGATGAACTTAAGTCTATCAGTTTCAGTATCATAGATATGAAACCCACGAGTATCCTTATAATCATTCCAAAACATCTGATAGGGGTTACCTAGGTATTGAATGTTACCTCGTTTTGATTTGTGATGATAATGTCCAGACCATACACGTTTAAAACGATGAAATAGTTTCTGATCCATACCATGATCCATAACAAGACCAGGAGTCATCTCAAAACCAGCGAGTTCCAAATGACCACAACAAATATCAGACTTACTATTATTGAGTGTTTCTAAAACTTCATCATAATTTTCCCTGTTGATCCAAGGAAGCATTAAGAAATTCTTACCACCAAGTTCGATATCTTCAGACTCTGTATAGATCTTAATGTTATCATATTGGTTAAGAAGTAACTCAGGTGAATTAATTCTATTGGTATTCTTATAATAGATGCAATGATTGCCGATAAGCATATGCACCTTATATGGTTTCAACTTTTCAAAATAATTCTCAGTAATACGATTGAATGTATTGAAGTCCATAGACTTTCTATTATCAAACGTATCACCCAAATCAATGATAGTATCAATGCCTTCTTTCTCTAGAGTAGGAAAGAATACATCATCATAAAACTTCTGCCAGAAGTTCCAGAAATTGATGTTGCCTTTTCTCCCATCAAGATGCTGATCGGTAATCAATGCAATCTTCATTTTTTAAATACACCCATTTTTGATAGTAACCATAGTGTAACTATAGTCCATCCTATGACATACCACATTATCTTTTAGTTGTGTTGCTACGTGTTCTATTGATTATGCTAATAAATTTATCACCAGCAAAATGCCCACCAAGGCAGACATCTATCTCATCACCATCCTTCCAATTAACCTCACCATTCATTTTGGTGTGTTGCATGAGGACAGCAACCTTGTTGATTACTTCTTCAGTTAATCTCATTGTAAATACTCCACTATTTTAAGTATCCCGTAAGCAGTGAATACTTGTGGAACAATGAATGCTACCATTGCTACGACCCAAAAGACATAGTAATAGTTCTCCTTATTCTGTGTTCTCATCATTTCCTCATAGGTACTTGGATTGTCCATGCTGGTGATACTAGATCAACCATCTTAAATTGTTTCTTATTCTTTTCAATATCATTTAGATATGCTTCACGTCCAGGTTCAGGTTGAATCTCACCATAATGAGTTTCTCTTAAACCCAAGTAATCTAAAACAGCATCATCAACCATACTGTAAAGAGCATCCCAAGTTAAGGTATCCCTTAATCCAGTTGCGATACGATCAAGATCATTCTCGTCAAGGTAGTTACCCTTGCATATCTCTCTAGAGTAATCTCCATATTGAGTTTGGAGTTTTGCTCTTTCCTCTACCAACTTACTAAGGTTGATAGAGATCTTAATATCATCATCAATCATTTATCTAATTTGCCAGAGATTTCATATGCTCCTTTATCTCCACTATGACCATGAGCAATACCTAATTCATGCAACTTAGCATGTTCGTCAATAGGATCACGTAAATCTTTTTTACCTGGTCCTACTGTAAGGTACAATCCATACCCCATAATAAAGAATAGTAATCCTACGATAATGAATACTATAATCATTTTAATCTAGAGATCCTAAATCGTTATGCTTTACTGGTCTATGATGTTTCATACCATCATGATTTCCATCATTAGGTAACTGACCAGTCATAAGATATTCAACAGTCTCTTTACAACCACGAAGATAATGAAGTTGTTCTGCTGTCTTATCTGTTTGTTCTTGTCCTTTAATCTGTGCGATTCTCTTAGTGAATCTTGCTAATAGTTGTTCAAGATTCTCTGTTGGTTTTCTGTTATCGCTTTCAGTTGAAAACTGTGTTTTAAGTTTCATGGTTATTGTAAGTTCGGATTAGTGACTCTAGCATTTGACCAGTTGGTTGCGAGACCTTCCAAGTGGAATCCTGAGAGATGAATGACAGCTTTCCGCGAGGGTGCTGTGAGGAGTTCCTTACCCTTCTCACAATAGCTAGTCCACGTTTTAAAGCATTTTCTCTCGATACGAAATCTTCCATAGGATGTTTCATACCATACGTAGGATTCATAGTCTCCACTCATAGGTTCAACGGTTCATTCTAGTTTCTATGTTTTCTTTGATGCTACCCATATCAGAATAGGAAGCATTCATACCTTGCATATCCCCAGTGTAAGAATCGGTGTGCATTACCTCATCATATCCAGACCGTTCTAAGATCTTTCCTTTGATCTCAAGTTGCTTCTTCTCCTTCTGAATTCTACGCAAGAACGCATAGTATATAATCTGAGTGAAGTAAGCAAAAGGGTTCTTTGATTTCTCTGGGTCGAAATTGTCAATATACTGCAAGCAGTTTTCTATTCCATCACAAATCATGTCCTCGCGGAACATGTAGTTGACAAAATTTGGTTTGTATGATAAATGTGTAGCAATCTTGAGGAAGCATTCGCCTAGGTAATTCGTGACACGAGGTCTTGGTTGATCCAATTCCTTTGCATCATGCACTTTGTTACGATACTCAACAATGGCTGCTAAGAACTCTTTGTTATTTACGTAGTATTCGGTTTGTTTTCTTTTTGCCATTACGGTGTATGCCACTAAGTTGCTCAAATATTCATGTACCAAGTATACCACTTAGTCAGGGTTTTGTAAAGGGTTTTGTTAAGGGGGTTGACAAATCCTCAAAACCTGAGTAGGATAACTCTGTCAAGGGTTTAGGAGGGTTGTAGCTTTAACTTCTCTTAAAGATACCCTCTAGAGATTTTTTCATTTCTCTTACAGAACCTACGTACCCCGAAGCACGGGGCAATTTTTTTCCTCTACCTGCTAGAGATTTTCCACCATCTATTCTATGAAGGGTCTTTTGATAGAAGTCAACTATCTCTCCTTCTATTTCAGTAATGGTAATAACTTTGTCTTTAGGTATAATAAATTCTTCTTCAAGAGTAGCATTGATCCATTCTTTCAAATGAAATCCTGAGACTTCTAATGCACCCTGTCTTTTTCTAGCATTCTCTACACAGAGAGGTCGATCCAATAATATCCTATCCTCTTCAGTAAGATAGCATATTTTAGATATGAGTTCTTCACCCGATACTAATTTTAATGTGGCATAGAATTCTTCTTCCATATTAGGTTGCTCTAAGGTTTACTCTAATAACCTCATACTTAAAATTCTCTTCATTATAAATGGTTACTCTTTCATTCAAATGTCTGAGTGTATAATTCTGACCGCCAATGTCATCAGCGATATCATATAAGGTTGCGATGTCTTTGCCTTCTCCTTTCCTTAGAACCCTCCCAATCGATTGAAGGTTCCTAATTCTTGATTTAGATGGGGACGCAAAGATAATGTTGTGAAGACGTTTAATGTTAATTCCAGTTGAGAAGGTGCCGTAACTGGCAACGATGATAGCATTGGATTCTGTCTCTGTAATTTTGCGAACTTCTTCACGGTCTTCTACATCAGTTGCACCATGAACAAAAAATAGTTTTCGCTCAGGGTCTATGATGCTATTTATTAGTTCATAAAGTGGCTCTCCGTGCTTTTCAACATAGTTAAATAGAACTAGGGTATTACCTTTAATATCTTTAACAAGATTTTTAATAAGGTTATTTCTTCCTCTATGCGATACAAGATATTCCATTTCATCATGGTATGTGTCGAAATGCTGAGGAGCATGTTTACAAAGTAGAACTTTTATTCTAAATTTAGATAAGTAACCTTCTTTGATCAATGAATCGGTTTTTGTCACTCGCTCACAATCACCAAATAGTCCTTCTAGTACCCATTTATGAGTTTTGCTACCGTCTAGGGTACCAGTAAAACCAAACCTATACTTAGCATTATGTAACTTAGTCATGATGCCAGTTAGTGATTTACTCTTGAATAGATGTGCTTCATCACCAATGACACAATCTATGTCATCGAAATATCTCTTTGGAAATTTATAAATCGATTGCCAAGTAGATATTATAATATTCTTATCCGTAACCTTATCCTTACCACTGTAAATCTTATGAATATGAGTGTTCGCATTCCACCCGTAGTCGATGAAGTCGGCAACCATTTGCTCAACAAGGGATGTAGTTGGGACGACTATAAGTATCTTCTTTGCGGTGGCGGCATAGTATCTGACTATGGAGTAGATCATAAGAGACTTCCCAGATCCCGTAGGAGAAAGAAGTAACTTACGATTATTCTTTATCGCTTCATAGACTGCCCTGTATTGATACTCACGTGGAGTGATACCATCCTTAGTAATCTTATCCATAAAGTGTTTGACACCCGCAGGAGAGACAAACATATTATCATCTGTGATATCCCCATACCAATCATTCTTCTCATACTCAATATTATATTGCCTTTCGTTAGCCCATAGTTCTAAGTGTTTCATTAGACCATGATAAAGTTCGCCTGTACCTGGTGAGTACAGACGAATAGTTCCATCCCAATATTTGTATCTAGGATTCTTCTTTAAATATTTTGCTTCAGGGACTTCAAACGTAAAGTAGTCAGACAATTCACGATGAACGTGTTCTTCTGGAGATTGAATTGTAATATATACTTCGTTTTTCTTTTTAATATTAAGGGTGGTTTTCATTGTCCATTAACGAATTTTTCCCACTCAATTGCACTCTTGATCTGAAACCCTCTGTTGGAAATTTGTTTCATTACCTGATCCAACCAATAAAGCATTTGATCTAGGTATTTGACCTTTGCCTCAAGGTTGATAACATCATCATCACTCTCAAGGTAAGTCTTCATTTCAGAGGAAGTTAATTTTGATCCAAATGGTTTAGCGGCGTATGTCTTAGCGTCTGCCTCGCCAGAGTAATACTCACGCTTCTCTCTAACCACTTTACGGATCTGAAACTCCAGAGAAGTTTTAATCTGTTGAATGTCAGTGTAATGGTTTAAATATTTATTGTGTTGAAAAGGGATGTCTAAAGCAAGTTGCCCTAGATCTGTACTGTATTGTTTGTTTTTAAATTGAAAGTCAACAGCAGAATCTTCTGCCCAGTCTTCTCTCAGTTTTTCAAATTTATCACGAAGGGATTCAAAATTCATAATGATTTCATATCTTTGTCACGAATGTAAAATTCTTGGTGCTTAAAGGCAACTTCTGCAGTAATGTATTCTGCATCTGACATTGTAGCATCAAATTGTAAATTAGATAACCCAACAGGAAATAGGTTTTTAAAATCCACAATGAATGCTGGATTGTATTGTGATGTAACTATAAGAAGTTGACCTTGTGTATAGATGTCAGATTCTAATATATCTCTCTGCATCTGGTCTGCATTACCAACGTCACGCATCCAAGAGTGAATGCTGTAGTAATTTTTTAAATCTTCATCAACAATAAAACGTACAGAAAAATCTCCAAACGATACTCCACCACCAGGATAGATAGGCAATGACCTAAAGGGACTTGCTACTTCCGTGGTAGGCATTGTAATGTCAGGTACATTTGCTGTTTGACAAAAGAAGTCCACTCCCTCAAACTTCTCTAGTTTAAGAAGGAAACCAATTGGATTTAAGAAATTTCTATTGGAAGGTTGTTCCTTATACCACTTAGCGGACATGTCAATTTACAAGCTACTTACTATTTATTAACCCATAATACGACGAAACCCCACGCTTGGTGGGGTTCAATAGACGCTTTATCATATGTCTGCGTCTTTCTCTTGCAGCACGTAGTGCCTGAGGTTTAAGTTTTCGTTTGGCATCCTTCTTAGAGTGATGCTGCCAGTTTGGAGTGTTCATGATACTTTTGTTGAACTTGAAGCTTCTGTACTATCGGGGTGGTCTTTTAACCACTGGGCATAGTTGAATCCTGATCCAGGTGGATAGATGTACCATCCATTCTCATCAAACATACCAGAGGTATCTGCTATCCTTGACTCCCTTGATGGATACTTTGGATAGGGTCTTAACCCTGCTCTCATTTCTCTACCCTTTCTCTTTCTTTCTTCACAACCAGACTCAGCTACGTGCTGAGGACAGGAAGTACCTAGTAACTCCCTGATCATTTCTTTGGTATAACCGTTAGGATGCTTGTCGCTCATCTAACACCTCGTTGATAAGATCCTTTAACTCTTGTCTTAATTTAGGCTCAATCAATGTTAATGGTGTGGGATTAAATGGTGGGTAGATTGGATTACCATTCTCATCCTTAGGAAATACATTGTCCTTACTACCTTTAATAGCAGGACCACTCATACCTTGTGTATCAATCTTGCTCATAGTCATCCTCCATGTGACATGCTGCATGATGCTGACGCTTCAAATACTGATAGTAATGATCAACTTGTTCTTGATCTTCACCAGGTAGAATAACTTGTTTAGCATCTAACTCACTGTTGGATGCGTCAGGGTTAGCTTCTATTCTCATTTGATTTCTCCTATTTGGGTACCGTAATCAATGTCACGTGGTATTATTATAGCATATCCTATCCCACAATTAAAGACCCTTCTCATTTCTTCTTCCTCTATGCCACCTTTGTCCTGTATAGTATTGAAGATATCTGGACGTGTGAATGATGTCCAGTCAATGTGTGCGGTCATATCTTGTGGAACTATTCTATCAATGTTCTCTTGTAAACCACCACCAGTTATATGTGCCATACCCATGATAGGTATCTCATCTAAGAGTTCTTGTATCTGTTTAGCATAGATGGTAGTGGGAGTGAGTAACTCTGGTGTATCCTTGTAGTATATCTTATGTCTCCATAACATATCATTGATAATAGAGTATCCATTAGAGTGTATACCTGATGATGGCAACCCAACTATCTTATCACCACTTCTAATTAAACTTCCATCAATGATCTCATTCTTTTCTATAATACCTGTAGTAAAACCTGCGAGATCAATATCATCAGCATGTGCTGGTGGTGGTGCATGACGTGGATGTTCTGCAGTCTCACCTCCAATTAATTCTATACCTGCTAACTCACATCCTTTAAGTACACCTTCCATGATACTATCAATGATAGGTGATAACTTACCTGTGGAAATATAATCAAGGAAGTACAGTGGTTTAGCACCACTAGTAATTACATCATTAACACACATGGCAACAAGGTCAATACCTATGGTATCCCATTGATTGAATACCTTACAAACATTGATCTTAGTACCCACTCCATCTGTGCCAGATACTAAAACAGGTTCCTCATAACCAGAAGGAACCTGCATCATACCACTGAATCCACCAATGGAGGGTGCTTTCTTTTTTAGTCTTGACACAAATGCATTTCCAGCATCTATGTCAACACCAGAGTCTTTATAATTCATAATTAATCAAATATTCCATACTTAGTTAAATCATATTTGGGTAGACTCAATGGTTCTACCTCTACTTTGGGTGGAAGACCTATCTTATCTTCTACTTCAGATACTAATTTCTTCTTTCCTATATCATATGGACATGGTGCATTCTGTAAACACACCTGCAAGCACAATAGTTCTTCATCAGTAAATGTGAATGTATTTAATCCCATTTGTCATCTTCCTCATCATCCCAAACTTCATAAGGACCACGTTGCATCCTTTTGAGTTTTTCAGTTTCATTGCGAAACGAATTCGTTTCAGTTAACCATAAAGCAAGCTTCATAATAATAAACACCACTGCGAGTGGTGTTAAACAAAGTAATAATATGAATTGGTAGTTTGAATTCATTGCCAATATTCATCTAATCTCTCCAACACATTCATTAAAATACGTTGGGCAGCACCACGCTGCCTGTCATCCCATTCAGGATACCAAGATTTGTTGTGAAGTCCTGTTTTCATTTTATGGATGTAAGCAGTCATATTGACTTTATCAACTCTACCGTTCATGTGTGTATTATAGATTTATTTATTTAAGCATAAAAAAGGCATCTAGTGTGCCACCTGTGTGAATATCTGAACACAAAAAAAGACCTCCCGAAGGAGGTCTTTGATCTTTAAATGGACATGTGGGGCATCTGCCTGATCCACAACATCCTTGATTACATAAGGTTCTTAACAAGAACACGTCTGTAATATTGGTTACGTGATGCAGTAAGAGTCTCTTGATCTGGAGTACCATTAGACTGAACAACGAATGGGTTAGCAACCATTCCGTAGCGAGTCTTAAATCCAATCTTAGGTTGGAAGGTGTTAGGATCAATGCTTCTGAGCATCTGTAGGGGAACGTATGGGCAGTAGAACAGTCCAGCGTCATAAGGAGATGAACCCTTATATCCAGCAACATAGAAGTGGCTGTTAGAAACGTTAGCAGAATAAGGATCAACGTAGACCTTGATTCTTCCGTTCATTGTACCTACAAGTAGGTTTCCAGTGTCATCTACTTCACCGATGGAAGGACCACCAGCACCAGTTAGACCTGAAGAGTAGTCAAGGACACCAGACATAGCGAGTGCAGAAGCAACATCAGCAGATGTAAGGATAAAGTTACCCTTTCCTCTACGAGTTTGCTGCGCGATAGCGTTAGCATCTCTTTCGATCTGGAACATAAGTCCCTTGAATTTCTCAACTGACCATCTACCGTTGGAGTCAACGTCTAAGTCGAATATTCCAGCGTTAGCAGTGTTGTTTTGTGCACCAGGTTTTGCAACTGTGTATACAGTTCTAACAACTTCACGGTTGATCTCAGCAAGGATCTCACTAGACAATAGGTTAGCGAGTTCTTGCTCAGCATCTAGACCATGAATTGCTTTCAAGTCCTGTGCAAGTTCTAATGTGTATTCAGCTTTAAGAGCTCTAGTACGTGCTTGTACTGAAGTCTTCTCTATGCTGAAGCTCATTTCGTTGAACAAGGTTGAACCTGAACCTAGGGTTTCAGCGTTCTCTCTTGCAATTCCTTTCTCACCGCGCTCGTAAGTACCAGAGTCGTTAAGTAGACCAGGGTTAGCATCGGTAGTACCGCCGTCACCAAGTGGATTAGTGTCGTCAGTTCCAAGAGGAGTGTTGTCGTATGCGCCAGCACCTGCAGAAGATGCAGAGAAGTTTGAATCTGGCTCATTGTAAAGTGCCTCAGCACCTGCACGTAGTCCTCTGCTGTCGTCTTGATAATGCGACTTCATCGCAAAGATAAGACCTGTAGGACCACTCATTGGTTGAACGCCACAGATGTCGTATGCTACCAAGTTTGGCATAGCACGACGGATGAGGCTGATCATAACAGGGTCGAAACCTGCTAGTCCACCAGTCTGAGGGGTATTTGCTAGACTATCGCCTGATAGACCAGCTGGTGCGATAGCTCCAACTGTGTTGGATGCTTCGTTAATCATTCCACGCTCTTCGCGTAGAGTTTTTTCTGTATTTTCTAAAAGAACAGCGGTAACAGCCTTTCTATAATTGTCTTTGATGGCACCAGCGCCTTCATGACCTAGAACAGGGTCCCACTTTTCTGTTAGAGCTTTTGAATTGAACATTTTTGCTCCGAAAAAATGGTGTTAATAAACTATATTATCATTGCCAGCGATTGAGAGCACTGAGATATTGTGCCATTGCTGGCGTTACCTCTGCATTCTCTCCTTCTACTGGAGTTTCATCAGCAATCTCTGCAGGTGCAGCGGTTGCCTCTTTAAAGTAAGACTCCTTAATGGTCTTAACCTTTGCGGAGAATGACTCTTCTGAGACAAACTCTAGACCCTCAGCAAGAGCTGCGAGTTTTTCTTTTTGAGTATCTGCCAGTCCTTCTGACACAGTAGCCAGAATGTTGAGTTTTGCAGACTCATTAAGACGATTTTGTAATTTCACATTAGACTTGACCTGTTCGTCAAGGCGTGTTTCCATCTCACGAATAGATTCAGCCATACCTTCTACCACATCGACTTTCTCGTCTGGGATAGAAATGTAGTGCTCTTCAAAGAGACCCTTAAGACCTGCAATAAAGTCTGAAGTGATCTCATTTCTTATTCCACGGTCAACAGCAACTTGATTTTGCTCCATCCATTGACCGACGGCGTAGTCTACTGTACCTTTAACTTCTTCAGAGAGTTCTTTCTTAGATTCCTCTAACTTCTCTGAGTGTGCTTTAGTAAAGTGTTCTACAAGCTTGTCGTACTCTTCCTGAAGTTTTGCTTTAACAGCAGCTTCAAAGATAGTCTTTGCTTTCTCTGCAAATTCTTCAGAAAGTTCTGTACCTTCTAATAGTGCAGCAACGTCTTTAGACATATCAATCTCAAAACCAGCTTTGATTGGATATGTTACATTGCCACCAATGCCTGTGCCGTATGCTACTTCAGCACCAACACTAGGTTGTGGATCCTTACCAGGCTTACCAGCGGTTGAGGTCACGCTGCTATCTTGCGATACAGGTGCCGCTGCTTTTGCTCCAGGATTCTCTTCACCATCTTCATCATGCTCATTTGGAGTGGTAGAACTACCACCTAAATCTGCTGGTGCAGATTGTCCAGGTGCAACTGATGGAGAAACGGTAGGTGCGGGATCCTTGCCACCTGCCTTAGCAGTTTGGGCATCGGAAACTGCTGAAGGTTCACTACCAGTGCCAGGTATAACGTTTGCAGTAACGGTAGGCATTGGATCGCCTGCGTTCTCTACAATCACCTTGTTCTGGGTAACGAACTCCTCAAATTTTTCGTTAATCTTATCTGACATTGAGTTTACCTCGTAATTTTCCGTAATAAATTATTTCTAAGAGTATTTATGAAATCAAAGATTTGAAAGAAAGTCCTCAAACACTTTGAGGGTCTTCTGTTCCATGTCGCGGCGAGTTGCCGTGTTCATATACCTTTGGTATTTAGCAACTTCGGTCTCTTTTAGAATTCCGTTGTCCCATACCCATTCCTTTCCTTCCATGATACCATTTACAAATGCATCTGGTGCTGAAGGATCTGCTACTATATCAGCAGCAGTTGTAAGCATAAAATCGTCATTGACTACAGAGCAGTCTTCACGTTTTTCAATGCTTCCCATACCTCTTGATGATACTCCTAATTGAACACCCTCACCTAAAAGTGATGATGCAATTTTACCCATGGGTGTGTCAAGGATCTGTGCCTTGCCCATAAAGTTATTGCCTTCGGCGCGGAGTTCAGTGATACGATGTGACACTCTATCAAGATTGATAGTAGGACCATCGGGATGGCCGAGTTCACCTAAGGCACGTTTCGATTTTACATACTCTTCGTTGTATCTCTCAACCTCACGGTTAAGAACATCGAATGGGTACATACGACCGTTACGATTCTTTAATTCTGATTGAAGAAAAACACCTTCAATATAAAGGATTTTCTTTCCGTCTCTTTCCTCTGTAAGGAGTTTGACGTCTTCAATCTGTTCCGTTATCAGTTTCATCTTTGGGTGCTTCCGTCTCGGTAGGTTCATCAAAGTATGTATTCGCTACAACCTTCTTGTAATCTGCCATAGCATCAGATGCCTTGGCAAATAACATGTCTTTGATTGCATCAATTGCGGCCGATCTATCGTTATTGCTGATCTTATCAACAATATTTACTTCGCCTGCAACTTGATTTTCAGTTTTATCTGACATAATATTTGTATCAATATAAGTTATTTAGTATTTGCGGTAGGTTTAGGCATTGCTTTCGCCTTTTTAATCTCTCTATCCATCGCTGCATCTTGTGCTTCTGCGTCTCTTTCTGCAGCATCTTGCGCTTGTGCATCCTGAATTTCAGGAGCAAGAGCTTGGTTTGCTGCTGTCATTTGATCTAGAGCATTCATATCTGCAGGATCAATTGCAAGACCTGACTCGATCTCTTTCCTCATCTGCTTGTCGATTTCCTTATAGTCCGTGTCTGTCTGATTAAGAACATGACGACGGATATGTTCTACGGAGAAATACTTACCTACAAATGGATCCATCTGAGTGACAGTCATCATTCTCTGATTCATCATTTCAATTTCTTTAAGTTCATTGAAATGATTATCAAAGAGATAGTCATACTGGATATGCTCTTTCATATCATCCCAGTCTTCAGGAGAAATTACTCCCTTGAGTATGAGTTGAGTCTTGAGAATATCGTGGAATAACTCGCTAAATCTTTTACGTAATCTTCCGATGAACTTTGTGAACTTAAGTTCGTCACGGAGGACTTCAGTGGTTTTACCGAGGTTGAATCCTTTGTTGTCGTCTGTGAGACGGGAAGGAGGAAGATTGAGGCTGTTATAAAGCTTCTTCTTAAAATACTCAACATCTTTGAGTTCGCCTAAGTTCTGTCCACCAGGTAAGGTGGTGATCTCAGTTCCACGTCCACCCTCTCTACGAGGTAACCAAAAATCCTCTAGCATACTCATGTGCTTTTTGTCGTCACGCATCTCACCAGTGTTTGCATCATACACTAGTTTGTTACGATAGCGACTCATAACATCACGAAGATATTGTTCCGCTTTTACCTTAGGTAGGTTACCTACATCGATGTAGAATATCCTACGTTCAGGAGCACGGGATAGTCTGTAAATAACAAGACTATCTTCAATCATTCTAAGTTGATTAAGAGACTTGATTGCCTTATGAAGGTAACCAAGAGTCATTCTTTTGTTTAAATCTTGTAATCCAGATGTAACAAATGTGACAGAATCTACTGCCATCTTTACACCTTGTGACAATGACATGTCACCAACTGGTCCTAAGACACCACCTTTATAGAACCCTTTTGGATTAAAAAGATAGTAGTCTACAAACGTACCATATTCATACTCAAGTGCTGTGCCTTTAATTGCTGCACGTGCTAGAGCATCTTTTGGAGCATTGTCGATTTTTTGACGGACCTTCTTGATCTTCATTGGATCAATATACCGAAGTTCCGTAATACCTTTCTTTGGATTTTCTAGGTCAATGACCTTATGATAAAATAATCTTCCTTCAATGTACCAAGTTCTAACAATCTCATGTGCTCGATTGTCAAAATTTAAAAGACGTTTGATGTAGTCAAACTCTTTGCGTACTTTATTTTTTACACTACTACCCGTGTCAAGATTATCCAGATTAATTTCTACTGGGGAATCATATGCGTCACTAACAATAAACTCATTAACAACCTCGTCAACTGCACTATCCACCTCAGGGTGAATTGCCATGTCACGATAGCGACGGATCATCTCAAACTCGTTACGAGCAGAGTTATCCGTATCCACATAAGTTCCATAATACCCACCAGCAGCAACTGCAATGGGATCATCAGCAGAAGGAGGGACAGGAGATTGTCCCCTCTGCCCCTCCTTTCTATTAATCTGGAAGCCAAATAACTGACTCATGATTTAAAACTATAGTTGATCGTTCAACTATTTATCAACCTACTTCTTTGTTGTTTCCGACTCTACCTGATACTGAAGAACCAGCAGCTGATGTGGATAGACCATTTCCAGCTCTGAAGTATGAATACTGCCACTCAACTGTGAACTCTTCAACCTGATCATTACTATCATAAGCAAGATCGATTTGAGAGACGTTAGTTGGGAATGAATGAACTAATTCATATGTTCTAAGAGCAACACCACTTGCACTAGCATCTTTTTCTAGTTGAGTAACATAGAGTGATGCCATGTAACCATCAGTACCTTGAGTAGAAGGTTTGAATAGTGGTGAAGTGTTACCTTCATGAGTGTTGATCTGGTTTGCCCAGAACTCAAAGAAGGAACGTAGTTTGAAGTCCTTATCGTTAAAGAAGGTTGCAGACCAAGTATCGAAGGTGCGATCACCAGCAATCTTGACAGTTCTTCCTCTGAAAGGAACTTCGATAACACCTAGGTTAGAACCAGGAAGTGCTGCAGACTTACACATGAGAGTTGATAGTTCAACCTCACTTAGATTTACAGCATCTGCGGCGAGTTCTTTTAGTGCGGATGGGAAGTTAATATCCACACTGAACATATTGGGCTTTACGCCTTGCCCAATATTTTGTAGAAATGTACTTACGTTTGACGTTGCCATTGTTTTTTACCTCGTTTTAATTAGTATCGAATCATCATCTACCGACGACTTCCTCAAAGGAAATGCCAGTTCTTGTAGCAGTTACTGTAACTGTTACGAAATTAATAGAACGGGTAGGCTTGAGGTAGAGTTCAGCAACAAATTCATTCCTGTCGATAACTTCAGGAGTATTGTTTGACTCATCACAAACTACTAAGAAGTCTGTAACACCTCTACGTGCCTGTACCTCTGCAAGATAAGAAGAGATAGAAGCATTGAATCCTGCACGAGTAACAGTATCATTTTGTTCAAAGATAACTGCTTCAGCAAGAGCCTTTGCTCTCTTCTCAACGTTAAGGAATAAACGACGAACGTTAATTCTGTCAAACGCAGAAGGTGATGCAAGACCTGTCTTATCTCCAAAGAGAACAGGACCAGCGCCAGGGAAGGAAACAATAGGGTTAACTCTGTTAGTGTAAAGATCGTCTCTCTGTGCCTTGTTAGGATTGAAAGCGAGTTTTACTACATTCTGTAGACCACCACGATTGGTGCCTGCAGGTGAGAACCAGTCATCTAGTATTGCAGAAGTTGATACACATAGACCAGCAACATCTCCGTTGCAACCAACGTAACGATACTTGTCGTTAAATCTGTCATAAGTGTACTTAACACCACTGTCTAGAA
>Ga0115012_10000927_pt1 | contig 16754 bp, 14 predicted proteins | sample TroAtlMetagenome_FD_88706 | JGI IMG/M metagenome (GOLD analysis project Ga0115012, IMG submission 88706) | Marine eukaryotic phytoplankton communities from Atlantic Ocean - Tropical Atlantic ANT10 Metagenome | ecosystem: Environmental > Aquatic > Marine > Oceanic | place: Tropical Atlantic...
CCGGCAACAGCTTGGCCCACATGTACTCCGTCGCGGTGATGGGACTGGAGCGAACCACCCACCAAGCCCATCCCTCCAAACTCACGGCGGTGAACTGGAATCGAGCCGCCAAAGCGGCCATGACAAAACCGATCAAACCCAACACAGCGAAAGCCAAAACGTTTCGGAATGTGCCCATCCAGGGGCCCCGAACCACGTCCACCGGCAAGGCCGCTACGCTCACCAAACAGATGGTGATGATGCTGCCAACCAGCAACAACTGGCTCCATTGGCTGGGGTCGCGAATGAAGGTTTTGACGTCCTTGATGACAATCGCCGCTTGCTGCGCCTTCAGCGGCCGCGTGACGAAAGCCAGCGCTGCGTCCAGCCACCCCGATTGCGCCAAGCGAGCCTCGCGGGCCTCTTGGGACCGAGAACGACCCGAATCGTACATCGCCGAGGTGATCCACCGGCCCAGCCCAGTGATGCCAATGGCGCCCGTGACCAACAAACCCAAGGTGACCATCGAGAGGGGCCGACCCTGCAAGCCATTGATCAGCAACTCTGAAGCCCAGGCCGGTGGCATCAAGCTGGGGATGGGCGCCTGCAGTTCCGCAACGTAGGCCGCCACGGAATCAAAGTTTGAGGCATCGACCAACCGCTCTGGCTTGAAGACACGAAGCATGACGACCACAAAAACCAGGGCCAACACGCCGGCGAACACCAGCAACTCGCGCACTTTCCGAGCCGGAAAGAAGGTCACCAGCGCAGAGGCAACCACCACCCCTATCGACACGGGTATGGCCACAAAACACGGCAACACCAACGCCAACAACCCGTAGTACATCCAGCCCGCATCGTGATGCAGGCCGTAGGCCAAAAAGACCGGCAAGCCGAAAACGATGATCATCCAGCTCGACTGCGACATGGTGTCGACCAACCGGGCCAAGTGAAACTGCCATCTCGGCACAGGAAGACTGAGCACAAGCTCCAAATCTTCGGCCAGGTAAAAGGTCGAAAGCCCGGTCACTGTGTTGGAGAAACACAGCAAGCCGAACATTCCCATCAGCAGAAGTTCCATCAACTTTCGGGTCAGAATGGGGCCGAACACTTCCACTTCATGAAACGCACCGATCAGCCAGTGCATCAAAAAGAACAAGCCGATCCAGAAGGCCAGGCCGAACACGGCAAAGAACACGCTCGCCGAACGCATGCCTCCGCTTGAACGCCGCCAACGGTTGTACAAACCGCGCAATCGCGGTGCCAACAAACGGGCGATGCCCTCCATCGCTATTCCGATTCTTCGGGAGTCCAAGCGCCGGCGTTGGCGGCTTCTCCCTTCTCAATCGTCTTGCGAATGTATCCGCGCAACAGCTTGTTGCGCTGAGCGCCCCCCACCAATGCCCGGAGGTCTTCGTACAGGGCTGGGTCGTGAGCCAACAAACCAAGCGAGCCTTCGCCGTTCTCCAATGCTTCGCTGGTTTTGCGCAGCGACTCCACCGTTGCGGCCAAATCGTCGATGACTTGGGCTTTGTCGGCGTCGTACAGCAGGGCATGAACCATCGAGTCTTCGTTTCGAATGTCGTCGGTCAACTGACCCAACGTTCCCGCCAAGGAACCGAGTTCCCGCGCAAGCGATGCGCCTTGATTGCCGTAAATCAACTCGTTGGCCAACCCGTCTCCGGATTGAACTTCGGTCATCACGCCGGACATTCCGGAGCTCGCGGTGTCCAAGCTTCGAAGGATCGACTTGACCCGCTTGGGCATTTCTTCGTCGTGAACGAGCGCGTTGAACAACCCCGAGCCTTCTTTGACGCCCTGAAGAAGCTCTTCCAAGTGAGCCATGCTCGCCCCAACCTTGGCTTGGGCCGCTTCGTCGTCCGTTCCCAACATCAGGTCAAACTTGCGGGAGATGCTCGAGGTGTTGTGCAGAATGTCTTCGAATTTCTTGGTGTAGCCAAGGAAATCCAAGGGCGCGCGGGTGGAGATAAAATCGTTGTGTTCGAGGCCCTTCTCAGACGGCGAACCCATCGAAATCGCCACGTATTTATCGCCCAGCACCCCCACCGTATCGATGCGGGCTTCGGAATCTTCGCGAATCCGCGATTGGTACTGTTCCATCACCGTCATCGAAACGGTGAGTTCCTTTTGCTCCAAGGAGTCTGAGAACTCGATCGATTTGACTTCACCAACGTCCCAACCCGCGAGGCGAACCACAGCGCCTTCCTTCAATCCAGCCACGTCTTCCCACTTGCCTTGCAAGGTATAGCGGTCCTGCAAAAGCTCGCTCGAACCCCCAAGGACAAACACGGTCAAAAGAGTCGTGACCGACAAGCCGATCACGAACACGCCAACCTTGATGTTCTGGCGCTGCGACACTGGCTGCGATCCTCCGGCCACCACTATACCCGCCCCGGCTGATCTGTGCAGTCAACCGCGACCCTTCGAGGTCAAGGCGCACCCCGCCAATTTGTACAACACGCGAGCCCCCACATTGGCATCCCATTCATCCGCGTCTCCCGGAGCCACTTCGCACAGGTCAAAACTGACCACCCTGGACACCCTTGAAATCGCTTCCAGCAAGGTGCACAAATGGCGGAAGGTGAGCCCGCCTGGGACGGGCGTACCGGTGTTCGGACACAGCGAAGGGTCCAGACCATCAATGTCGAGACTGATGTGAACCACCGGAGGCAATGCTCCCGCGATTTCGTTCGCAATTTGAGCCCAGGTTTCGCCTTGAGCAAGGCGATCGCCCAACTCAAAATCGGTGTAAGCAACGATCCGTTCGGGCAGCGCATCAATGCACTCCACTTCGGCCGCGCCCACATCGCGGTAGCCAACGCCCACCAAACCACCAATGCCCTCGAACTCCAGGGCCCGGTGCATGATCGAGGCATGGGAACTTCGAAACCCCAAATACGCCACGCGGAGATCGGCGTGAGCATCGATGTGCAAGATCCCCACACCGGGGTGCCGGTCGGCCACTGCCGCCAACAACCCCAAAGGCGAAGAATGGTCGCCGCCCACCACAGCGGGAATGCAGCCGGCATCAAACGCGTCCTCCGCCAGCCCGCGCACCCACGCATCCCTGCTGTCAGACAAGGCATCCACTTGGCGGGCCATTTCCTTGAGCCTGGGGTTGCCATTGACCCCTCCAGCCTCGATGACCTCAAGGGCCAAAGAACTGGCTTCGCGGTTCCATTGAACCGCATCGGACTCGGACCCGACCCACGCAATGCCGTGCTTCCAAATGGGTCCAAACTGCAAGTCGTACAAGTCGACTTGCTGACTGGCCGCTTCAATCGCAGCCGGCGCCCCGGCGGTCCCCCGGCCATACGATGCGGTCGCTTCCCACGGCACCGCTATGACGCGAACCGCCGGGTCTTCAAGCCCACTCAGGCCGAACAAGCCATCGCCGTCGCCCGGTCCATCGGGATCGAAATCCACGCTCATGGGTCCACCTCAGGGCCTTCGTATCTCGGCTGAACCTTGAGATCGGGCCGCAAAGCGCGCAGCGGCCAAAACAACTCACCCTCACGCCCGTCCGGAAGCGCCTCGGTGATGATGGTGCTGCCCTTGGGCGCCACTTCGGCCAACTGAACGGCAAGGTTCCTCAGCCGAGTGGCGTCATCGGTGCTGCACGAGTTGAACACCGGACCCACGTCCACAGCGGGCACGGAAACCACGGGGACTGCGGGCACCCAAGCCGAGGCATCCCGACTGGCGCGCTCGGCGCCCAATTGGGTCATCAACGCCAAGGTCGGCCACAGGCCGAGCAGCACCGCAATGGTGGTCAACCGCGGATGTTTCAACACCAGTCCAACGAAGGGAAGCATGGCCATGAACACGGCACTCAAGTAGCGCAGCTCCAATCTTGACCCAAACAACGCACCGATCAGCACCGCCATGATGGCTACGGCCAAGCCGGTGACGCGCAACCGGGGATTCACCCGCGAAAACAGCACCGCGACCGCGCCCAGCCCAAACACCCAAGTCAAGCCCCAGGCCGGCGCGTTCACAATCCGCATCAAACCGGAAGTGAACCAAGACAGCCACATGTCGGGCGGCGCACCGTCTGAGGCCACCCACCACGTACCAAGCAGCCCCCCGGAAGGCATTGGAGCCCACAATGGCCGGACAAAACCCCGCATGACCAACAACGCACCCGCCGAACCGCTCAAGGACAACGGGTGGACAAGCAACAACACGGCAGCCGGCAAGGCGATCGGTTTGACGGCAACGGAGAGCACGGCGACGAGGCCACCCACAACCGTCACCGCTCCGCCAAACGTGCTCATCACCGCACCCAACAACACCAACATCAACGCCGGCGCATCGCCGGCGGCCAGCACGCCGGGAAACACCGAAAGCGGCAAGGATACCGCCAGCCAGCCGCCGGCGCCGCCCAGCCCCACGCGACGACCCCACAGCCACAGCAATGCGCAACTCACGCTTGAGGTCAGCATGCTGAGCGCCCGGGCATCGGCGGCCATCAAGCGAAGCCACTCTATGTGAAGCGGGTAGGGGTGCCCGCCCAAGACCACTGCGGCTTCGGCCCCCGTTCCATCCGGCCCGAATGCGGCGCCTTCACCCAGCAACCAAGCCCCCACAATGCGGACGCAAAGCGCCACCGCCATGACCCGCAAAAAGCCCAATGCATCGGCGTGAAGCTTCACCATCTGCGCTCCAGTCGGTGGTACAGGCGCACGGGCCCGCCCCCCAACGGCATCAACGCCCCGACGGGCTCCATTCTGTACAGGGTTCGCATCCGCAAAGCCCGGTCCATCAAACCGCGACTGGACCAACTGCGGTGCCAAAATTCTTCGCCCCACATCACGCAAGGCGCGTCCAACTCACCCCGGTAAAAGCGGACATGAGACACCATCGACTGACCGGCAATGCGGGGCTCCTCGGTGACCTCAATGCATTCAGCGGGGGGAGCCGGCAATCCAATCGCTTCGGCTTTTAGCGTGCCGTCTTCGGGCGCATGCCATCGTTGCGCCACGTCCACGGTGGACAGACCCAGCAACACCAAGGCCACCATTGGCCACACCAACGACCGAGCGTTGGCCACCAGCGCGACCAAACACAGCCCACCAAGCAAGGCGTGCCGACCGCCGTAGTCCTCAAAGGCGGACCCCGAGACGTGCACCCACAACGCCATCAACAAAAATAGTCTGCCGCCCCCGCGTCGAACCCCGAACCACCCCAACAGCAAGGCCGGGGGACCCAGAAACCGGACCATGGGCAGGTTGATGTCGAAACCAAACTGCCCGTCAGACAACTGCGGAAACGTCACACCGCTGTAGATGGTCAACCCAACCCCCAGGAATGAACCCAGGGCCGCCCGCCATCCTGCAAAGGGCGCAATCAGCACGGTTTCGACCCGAAACATCGCGGCAAACATGCAGGTCACAAAGGCCGAATTGCCCCGCAAAGCCAAGGCCCACACCAACAAGGTGTTGGGCAAGATCACGTTGTATGCGCTGGTGCTCCACAACACATGCTCCGGCAACAAAACGGCCAAACAGCCCGCCAACACACCGGAACGCGAACTGGTCTGTTGGGTGACCCACAGAGCAAACCCAACCACACCCAGACCGCCCACCACCGCCGAAAACACCACCATCGCCCACGGCTCCGATGCCCACGTGCCCAGCAGTCGGTACAGACCCGTCAACAGGGGGTACGCAGCGGTGGATGCCCCCACCTCGGAGCCCTCAAATGCCTGCAGATACAGCTTCTCATGTCCTTCAAACTGCAACTGCGACCAACGCGGAACCCACGCCAAGCGCACCACCAGGGCGGCCAGAAAGAGAGCGATCAAATGAGATGTTCGGATGAGAACCACGCGTTCAGGCTACTTCAGGGCTGACAGTGAGGGGCAATATGTGCTCCTCTGTTTGGGTGAACGAGTCTCGCCAACACACCATCATGGCCGTCGCAACCGCGACCGTGCTGGCCATCGCCTTGCTGTTTCGGCCCATCGCATCAATGGACTCTGGCCTGTGGGGACCGGCCGATCCATGGAACAACGGAGACTTCCTGGGGGCGCAATGGCTGTTTTGGGCCGCTGCGCAAACCGGTGACCCAACCGCTTGGCTGCACTGGCCTTGGGGCGAGGATGACGCGTTGACGGCATTTCCAAACCCATTCGATGCCTGGCTGTTGGGCCCCTGGGTCGCGGATGTTCCGCTGGCCCACTGGTGGAACCCCATGATGCTGGGCCATCACGTGTTGAATGTGGCCGCTTCGGTCGTCTTGGCCCGATCAGCGGGCGCTCGACCCGTTGCAGCCGCCATGGCCGGAGCCTTGGTCGCATCCACCCCCCTGATGCTCCACGAGCACACCTTGGGCCACACATTGACCGCAGCCGTATGGCCGGGTCTGTTTGGTTTGAGCGCGCTGTTGACCGGACGAAGCAAACAAGCCGGTCTCTGGATCGGGGTTCAAGGACTGGCGTACCTGTACACCGGGCTGTTCGTCGGCTTGGTGGCCATCGCGCTGCGCCCCAAACGGGGCCTGCTCACTGCGCTGATCCCAATGCTGCCCTACCTGGCCTTGTTGGCGCCTCAAATGGAGGTGGCAACGGCCGTGCCTCCGCCCGATGGGTTCACCGCGCTTCCTCTGAACGGCTTGTGGGGTGCCGCGAGCCAACCGCAGGTCCAACTGCAACCGCTACTTGCAATGGCGGGATTGGGCTTGGTTCTGGGCAACCACACTCACCGAACCACCCGACGGAGACTGATCGGCGCCGCAGCGGTGCTGCTCTTCTTGGCCCTTGGCACCCACTTCGTCTGGGCCCGCGGCGAACCCGCACTGGGAGCCTCACCCGCTCAATGGTTGTTCGGCGTTCCGGGACTCGAACGAATGCACCACCCGATTCGCCTCGGGTTGTTGGCGACCCCATTGTTGGCCGCTGCCGCCGCCCTGTCGGTGAACAAGCTGCCCAGCGCTTGGCCATTGGCCGCACTGTTGGCCTGCGGCCTGAACTGGAAAACCATCGACAACACGGCCGCTTGGCCCGCTCCGGCTGAACCACCGGGCACCGCCACGGCAAAATGGCTCGCTCAGCACGCCGATGCGGTTGTGGACCTGGGCAGTACGCACATGCAGGCCCTTGCCCTTCAAACCATTCATGAAAAACCGATTCTGGCCGGTTTCCACCCCCGAGAACGGCCCCACCCGAACGTGGACGCGCGGGTATTTGAACGGGTGTCGGCTTGGGCTGAAGGCATCGAGCAACCGGGGTTGGCCGACCACCTCAAACGGTTGGGGTACAGCCACGTGATCGCCATTGACCGCGGCCCGCAACGAAGCCCCTCGATCACGGCCGTTCAACGCGACTTGGGTGAACCGGTGTTCCCCGGTGTGTACGCCCTGTGAATCAACCGTCCAGCGGGTCTTTCTGAAGCATCCGCCCTGTCGACGAAGTCCAACCACTGACGGGAACACGAAACACCGTGCCCTGCATGCCGTGGGGAAGCTCCTGTTGCCACTGCGATTGGGCCCCCAAGGAAAGGAGCAGATCGGGCAAATCCCCGCGCGGATGCACCGCATACGCGACGGAAAAACGCCGTGAGACCGCATCGCCCGTCGGTTTGAGCGGGCCCACAAACACCATCGGCTTGCCGCCCGGCCCTTGGGCCACCACCGTCGCCACGCTCCAATCCAGGCCCCGAATGCCCGCCCGCCACGCAAACGTGGATCCCGGCGGCATGCGGGCATCCCTGGGCAACAGCAAGCCCACCTGATGCGTTCCCTCTCCTGTTTCGGAGGCCATGGCCGAGACCGCGGCTTCCACTCGCCACGCATCAACGGGGTTGGACATTGGCTGAAACGCAACGGACGCTTGCGGCCACGAACCAAAGCCCAACAACGGCGTGGAGGCATGCGACTGATCCCGGCTGGGTGGAACCGCCTCGTCGGCGTCGTGGGACAACCAACCTCCGGCCAACGCGGGCACGGTCACAACGAGCGCGCACGCCGCAGCCCAACGCCGGACGGTCACCCCGTCAGCGGCCCTCAAACCCCGCTCAAACGCCACCGCCAACAACGGAACCGCGGGGAAAAAATACCGGGACTGATTTTCGCCCGCAAAGGTCAACACAACCCAAGCGCCGAGCACCGAGCCGAGGCTCCATCGAACCGCAGGGCGGTGCCACGCCCGCCACAAAGCCACACCAAGAACGGCCATGCCTGGCCAACCGAGCATGTCGCGGAGCACCGTTGGGTAGTAGAGCAAGTTGGGCAACGATGCACGGGCCCCCCAGGTCATCGCGGGCGAATCCGAAATGGTCTTCGATGCCCCAGATGAACTGACCACGTACGCCCACATGGCATCCCCGTGCGTGAACAGCCAGGGCCCAGAAACGGCCCCAAATGCCAGCAAAGAAGCCGCCAAACCGCGCCAAGTTCGCCTGCGGGCAACGACCAGACCAGCCGCCATGGCGGGGACCACCAAAAACGCGGGAAAGGTGTACTTTGTGACAAAACCAAGGCCCATGAAGGCGCCAAATGCGACGGCGTGCCTGCGGTCGCGCAGACCGTCGGAAGCGTGCAGGTGTCCCAGGCACGCAACGACGCATCCAGCGGCAAGCACGTCCCACGACATGTGAGCGACGTACGTCCAGGTGGCTGGCAAGCTGAACAGCAACAACGCAGCCATCCAGGGCGACCGGGCCGACGCTCCCCGCACACGGGTCAACAACAACACCCCGTGCCAGGCCAACGCCAGACCGGTGAGGGCGGTCAGTGGCCCGGCGAAACGTTCCAACCCAACCCACATCCACCCCACCGCGACCGCAAACCCCGCGGGGGGATGCGGCGTGACCAGCGAAGACCAATATTGAATGAACTCCACCGCATCGCCGCGCCCGATCATGCCAGCCAAACGGTCGGCGATGGACAACATGTGGGGGGCATCGCCGGTGGGAACCACGCCCAAACGCGCCGTGCCCGCCGCAATCACGGCCGCCCCAATGGCGAATGGAATCCAATGCCCCACCGACACTCGACGGGTCACGGGCGGGGCCCCATCAAGGGTTCGGTCACGCAAAACACGACTGGATCACCCTGAAACACAATCCCCACCGGATTCCCGCAACCATCAATCCCATCCAACGGAAGCGGTGATGCCCAATCCGACCAGCTTTGGCCCCGGTCGACGCTGATGCTTCGCACCGGAATCATTCGCCCTTCCCGAACCGTTTGCGCCCACAACCATATGTCGTCCCCCACCATCATCGCATGAGGCACGCTCACTCCGGTCCACTCTCGCTGCACCGCCAGCGGGTTTCCGCGGGCCAAACCAATCGCACGGCCCGGTTGGGTGGTGAGAAACAACAGCGTTTCTGCGCCCACGGTCACCGGGGCGGGATCCGCGAAGGACGGTCCCTCAATCACGCGTTCGGGGTTCACCAGGCGATCGCCTTCAATCCGCGCCCGAAACACAGAGTGCGGTTGCCGGTGTTCCGCCGGATCTCCCCGCATGCCCGCCTGAGTGCCGTAGTACCAGACCGAGTCACCGCGGAGTTCGGTGTCGATGGGCACCCGATCGTCCGGGTCAACCAAGCGCCACATCGCCGGCCGCCACTCGTTCAGGTCCGCCGACGTCAACGCATGCACCGGAGGTCCAATCTCCCGCCGCTTGGCCTCGTTGCCGCAGTCTCCCCAGAAGCACTGCATGGTCAACACCAACCGGTCGCCTTGCATGCCCACGCCCAAACTGGACGCACGGTGCGCAACGGCATCGGCCGAACGCGACCAGGTTCCACCCCGTTGACGAAACATCCACACCGGACGCTCGTCGCCCGGACCCAACGCTGCACCGGCAACGGGTTCGTCGTGAGTTTGGGGGCTCCAAGAGCACCCAATCAATGCCATCATCCAAAGAGTCATCAATCAGTCCATATCGCACGAGCTATGCTTCCACCGGAGCCCAACGATGAAGGTCGTCATTTTGGGCGCAGGGCCCGCCGGACTGGCGGCCGCTCTCGCTCTCACAAAACACGGACACACACCCATCGTGCTGGAGATGAGCGGCACGGTCGGTGGCATGTGCCGAACCGTTTCGTACAAAGACTATTTGTTCGACATCGGCGGCCATCGATTCTTTACAAAGTTCGATGAAGTCCAAGCGTTGTGGGAAGAAATTCTCGGCGATGACCTTCTGTTGCGGCCGCGATTGAGCCGAATTTTTTACCAAGGCAAGTTTTTCGACTACCCCCTGCGCGCCACCAACGCGTTGAAAAACCTTGGCCTGCGCGAAAGTGCCCGCTGCATGCTGTCGTACGGAAGGGCGAAAATGCGCGGCCGCGGAGACGAGACCAACTTTGAAGAATGGGTGTCCAACCGGTTCGGTTACCGCCTGTTTGACATCTTCTTCCGCAGCTACACCGAAAAGGTCTGGGGAATCCCGACCAATGAAATCGGCGCAGACTGGGCAGCTCAGCGCATCAAGAACATGGAATTATCGACCGCGATCATCGGCGCTCTTCGCCGACCGTTGGGGCGAGTCGTGGGCGATGCAAGCGGCGTGGCGTCCTTGATCGAGGAGTTTCATTACCCTCGTCGCGGGCCGGGAATGATGTACGACGCGATGGCGGCCATGGTCGAGGAAAACGGAGGCAGCATCCGACTGCACACAAAAGTGGTCGACCTCCAAATGAAGGACGGGAAAATCACCGGCGTGGAAGCGATTGCGGACGGGGAGCGATTCACGCTGAGCGCCGATCACGTCATGTCTTCCATCCCGCTCACCGCCTTGGTCAAAGGCATGAACCCTCCGGCGGATGTCGCGCATGCAGCCAACTCCTTGACCTACCGAAACCTGCTGACGGTCAACTTGATTGTGGATGCCCCCGACCTGTTTCCCGACAACTGGATTTATGTGCACGAACCCGCGCTGCAATTGGGGCGGATTCAAAATTACAAAAACTGGTCGCCCGAAATGGTGCCCGACCCGTCAAAAACAAGCTTGGGTCTCGAATACTTCTGTTCGGATGACGAACCGATTTGGTCGATGGACGACGATGCCCTGATCGCGATGGCCACGACCGAACTTCGGGCCACCGGCCTGGTCAAGGATGCCGCCGTCATTGACGGATGCGTGGTGCGAGCACCGCGCGCATACCCGGTCTACAACAGCGGATACGACCAACACTTGGCCACCCTGGTTTCGTTTGTGGAAGCCCACAACAACCTGCACCCAATGGGCCGGTACGGAATGTTCAAGTACAACAACTCCGACCACTCCATCCTGACCGCGCTGTTGAGCGTGGAGAACATCTTGGGGGCCCAGCACAGCGTGTGGTCGGTCAACACCGAGACCGAGTACCACGAAGTTCGCTGAACACGCGTCGGGTCACCCGGCTGAACGACGGCCCTTAGATCTCCACATCCGAACACCACACGGGCAGGACTCCGGGCGACAACGACACCGCGGCCCCCGATTCGGCGTCCCGCATGCCCGGAACCGTGGTCTCGCCCCAGGCGACATCTTCATCGATGAAGGCCACATTGATGCTCGCTGAATCGCCTTGGCTTGCATCGGTCCAATAGGTCGGCGCTCCCGTGCGCGGGGCCTCTTCCAGCAACTTGACCTCCACCCGGTGTTCCGGGCTGGCGTAGCTGCCCGCCCCCTCAAACGTTTGCATGATCTGCATCGTGAGCACGTAGGTGTGGCTGCGGGCCGAATCCCGCCAAAATGCGCGAAAGTTGGTGGAGCCTCGGAAGTGTTGGCAACTGGACTGATCGAAATTCAACGAGCGTCCGTCGGACAACGTCAAAGTGAAGCCACCGGGATCCTCCGGCATGTCGCTGGCGAGAAGCGGGCCCTCCTCATCGCCGTCCGATTCGACGGGCGCCGACGTATCGGCAACCGCCGCGCCGCCGGTTTCGTCCGTGACTTCCTTGTCGCCGCAACCAATGGCCACAACCGATAACAACCAGCCAAACTTCCTCATCGAGCACCTCACTGTGAAATTCACCCTAAGGGAGCCGCTTTCTTCGTGCTACAACGAAGCCATTCGGCAAGAGGAGGCGATGCGAAACCCCCGACTGTTGGCCCTGTTGGCGGGGCCCCTGCTCGCGGCACTGGTGGCCTTCATGGACACGCCGGCGGGCCTGACCTTGGCGGGCCAACGTTCGTTGGCGGTGCTGGCCTTGTGCGTGGTCTGGTGGGTCTTCACACCTGTGGGCTTGCCCGTGACCAGCATCATGGGCCTTGCACTCTTGCCTTTGTTGGGCGCCATGCCCGCTGCAGAAGCCTTCGCGCTCTTCGGCAACCAAGCGGTGTTCTTCGTGATCGGCGTGTTTTTGGTGGCCGCCGTCATGCTGGAAACGGGCCTGAGTTCCCGCATCAGTCTGATTTGTTTGCGAAAATTCGCCCGGGATGAAAACCGTTTGTGCAACGGGGTGTTGTTCGTCAGTTGGGGTTTGTGCGCCGTGGTGGTGTCCCACGCGGTTGCGGCGCTGATGTTGCCCATTGTGCTGGAGTTGCTGCGTGCACTGAGTTTGGGGCCGCGCTCCAACACCGCAAAACGCCTGCTCCTGTCGATGGCATGGGGGACCGTAGCGGGTTCCAACCTGACCCTTCTTTCCTCTGCGAGAGCCACGCTGTCGCTCGAGTTGTACGGCACCTACTTGACCAAGTACGACCTGCCCGCCGACCCCATCGGCTTTTTGGAGTACTCGCTGGGGTCCGCTCCCGTATCGCTGGCGAGCGTGCTGATCGCGGCATTGGTCCTGCGATGGGTCTTTCCTCCCGAAGGACTGGACTTGGCCCCCGCCGTCAAACAGTTGGACGAACGGGTCAAAGCCATGGGCTCCATCTCCCGTCGTGAGTTGTCGACCTTGGCGGTCATCGCCACCATGATCGTGTGCGTGGTCAGTTTCGGACGCGAGTACGGCATGGGCACCGTTGCCTTGCTGTTCAGCGCCATCTTGTTCAGTTTGCAGACGCTCAAATGGGAAGACGCCGAACGCTACGTCAACTGGGGCGTCGCTCTGATGTACGGCGGCGCCATTGCCATCGGGTCCGCCTTGCACAGCACCGGCGCCACGACCTGGTTGATTGGCGTGTTGATGCCGGCCAGCGACATCAGTCCGTGGGCCACACTGGCGGGCACTGCGGTGGCCACAGCGGGGATGACCGAGCTGGTGAGCAACTCCGCCGTCATCGCGCTCGTGATGCCCGTGATCCTTCCGGTCGCCGATCAGGTCTCAATGGACCCGAGGGTCTTTGCTTGGGCCGCGCCCATCAGCGCAGGCCTCGCCTTCGTACTGCCCACATCCACTCCGGCCTTGGCCATGGTGTTCGGCACCGGCCACCTCCGGATTCGACACGCGATGCCTGGACTGATCATCACCTTCTTTTCGCTTCTCGCCTTCCTGCTCGCGGCCCGCTTTGTGTGGCCGCTGATCGGCCTTCCGGTGACCCCATGAACGACACCCGCATCCTTCTTGCCGTATCGACCAGCCGCTATTCACAGCATTTGGTGGACGTGGCCATGAGCGAAGCCGAACGGCTCAGTTCGTCCGGAGCGGTCGCCATCGACGTGCTGTACATCTTGGAAGAAGAAGACCTGCAACACATCTCGAAACGCGTGGGGGACCAGGGCTTTCTGGGCTTGTCCACCACCGCCGATGTCATGAGCACCCTGGGTGCAGAACACCACCGCATGGCCTTGCTTCGCATCGATGAAGTGAAAGCCGCTGCCGAACCCAAGGGTTTTGCGGTTTCAGTCAGCGAAGTGACCGGTCGATTTGTGGAATGCGTGCTCGAACAAGCGGGCAACACCCACTACGAAACGATTCTCATCACGCGGGCCGACCGCCCATTTGTGAGTCGAATCCTGTTCGGTTCCGAAGCCGACCGGGTGGCACGCATGGTGAAGAAAGAAGGCCTCGGTCACGTGATCATCGACGAGGACGAGTAGGGTCAGGCGGCGCCTTTGACCTCAATGGGGTTCCTCACCCGCCGGTAATTTTTCTTCTTCTCGTACGCATCTTCGAGTTCCACACGAACCCGTTGCCGCTGCAACACCATCTCGAACAACCGCTCCTGCAGCTCCGCATGGTGCGTTTCGATTTGTTCAAGCGCACCACGAATGGCCACCGCACTGATGCTCATGCAAACCACGCCGTACCAGACGCCATTGCCCTGCCAGCCGTTGTAAAAGACGCCGCAAAACAAGAGACCGGCCACGGCAGTGGGCATTCCAACAAGCATGGCAATGACTCGACGGAACGCCTGCTCGTGTTCAATTGCAGCAGCAATGCGCAGCCCGCGTGTCAGGGTCGCAATGGACCCATCCAGCCGGTGCAAACGCATCTCGTGACGCTCGATCTTGCTCGCGATGAGTGCCAAACCCATCGTGACCTCCACGGAACTCGCCCCGATTCCCTGACCCCAGTATAGCAGCGAATGATTCCCTCTGTCGAGGGGTCAGTTTGGCGGAGACAACATCGTGCCCCGACCCAGCACCCAATTGGGGTCAATGTGGGCCTTTAAAGTAGAAAATGATCCGATAATGTCCGGACCGACCATCTCGGCAAGCAAGGCCCTTTTGATCTTTCCGATGCCGTGCTCTGCCGAAACCGTACCCCCGAGCCGCACGGCTTCCAGCGCGAGTTCTCGGTAGATGACCCGCGCTTGAGAAAGTTCTTCAGCATTGCGGGGAAGCAGGTTCAAATGCAGGTGATTGTCGCCGATGTGACCGAAACATATTTTGGGCAACGTGACCGCAGCATACGCGGCCATGATCGGAACCAACGCCCCATCTGGCACCGCGAAATCGGTCCCGACCTTGGGCATACCGTTCGCCACCACCGTCTCATTGACGGCGGCCGGAATCGCATGACGCAGCGTGTGCAACCGGCGACGACCGGTGGCGTCATCGGCCACAATGGTGTCGTCGGCCAGCGCGCCGGAATCGCAGATTGCCGACCACCATTGGTCAATGGGGGGATCGCCTTCGTGTTCAATCTCGATGAACAACGCCGCGCGAGCATCGGAGGGCAAATCCGGGATTCGATCGCCGGCCAACCGAAGGGCGTCATGGTCAAAGTACTCGAGCGCTACGGGGTTCAACGCACCTTCGGCGGCTGGACTCCCCCGACGCGCAGCACCGGTGCGGGCGGTATTCACAAAGTCAATGGCGTCGGCTTCCGAAGGGAAAAATACGATCAACCCAAGCACATCGAGGGGCGCCGGGACCAGGCGCAACTTCGCCCGCGTCACGATCCCCAAAGCCCCCTCCGAGCCAATCACCAAGTCAAGCAGGTTGTCTGCCGGGAAAAATCCAGCCGCGGTTTTCACTCCCGGCTCCACCCACTGAACCCGCGGCCAGTCGTCCGGCAGAGGACTGTTTCGATCGATCCATTGGGCTTCACCGGTGGGTCGAACCCACTCCACCGCTTCAATCCATGACCGCGTGGGACCGTAGCGAAAACTCCGGGCTCCCGAGGCGTTGCAGGCGATGGCCGCACCGATGGTGCACTCATTCTTCGACGTCGGGTCGGGGGGGAACAGCAGACCCTGCTGCGCCAACTCCGCTTGGTGGACCCCCAAAATCACCCCAGCGTCGACATCGTCAGCCGCGTGAATGCGATTCAATTTTTCGGTCGACAACAGCCATCCGCCATGAGGGACAGGCCCACCGGTGGTGGACGTTCGTTGCGCCGTAACGGTCAGTGGAATGCCTTCCCGTTGGCAATGCCGAACCACAGCCGACACCTCCGACGTGTTCTTCGGCAGCGCCAACCGTTCGGCATGGCCGGTGGTGTTCGAGGCGTCCGTCAGGTAGCCCTCGATGACATCGGCGTCGGCGATGGTTTGCACGTCGCGCATGCCGAGTTCTATTCCGTCCGGAGCAATGGGGGTATCAAACATGCGCGGGAGGGTGTAAGACTGTCGGTGCTCGCTCCGTTGTGAGGGCGGGTGGTCAGGAGGCACCCATTGGCCCAGCGCAATTCGGTGGACCTTCCGCCCCTCGAAGAGGAACGGAAAGTCATCAAACGACTCAAAGACGGCGACCGCCAAGCGGCCGGCCTGCTTTTCCAGTGGTTTGCCGAAGGCCTTTACCGACGCGCCATCTTGCCAAAACTGCCGGTTCCCGAACTGGCCGAAGACGTGCTCAAAGACACGTTTCGCATCGCACTGGAGCGAATCGAAACCTTCACCAACCACGATCGCAGCATCTTTTTCTGGCTTCGCCGAATCGCCATCAACCGAGCGATCGACGTGCACCGATCCAGAAAACGCGATCGAAAAGCCTTGGAACACCCCGCAACCACCATCGAACGAACCATGTCCACTCCACCGCCCGCACCCGATCGCGCACCCGAAGTTGAAGAAACTCGGGACGCGGTCAATCGCGCGCTGGAACAAATGAACCCACGCTACGCAACCGCGCTTCGAATGCGGTTGCTCGAAGACCGGGATCGCGACGAATGCGCAGAACTGATGGGCGTGACCGTGGGCAATTTTGACGTCATCCTCCACCGGGCTGCGAAAGCCTTCCGATCGGTGTACCCCCCATGAGCGAGACCCTCGAAGCCGCGGCATTGGCCGATTGGCTGTCGAAATCGCCCACTGGGGAGATTCCGGCAGACTTGGACGCAGAGGTGGCCGAAACCATCATGGCGTTGAGGCCGGAGTACGCCCCGCCGCACTCGGTCACCCCGGATGCGGTGTTGGCGAGCTTGACCGAAGGGCCGCTGTTGGACCCCGCCGTGGCCGAGGCGCTGCGCGCCTGGTTGGACGCAGACCC